>OBOI01000289.1_pt1 | contig 18963 bp, 16 predicted proteins | sample 1670151 | NCBI WGS metagenome assembly OBOI01 (sample SAMEA104232303, study PRJEB22302) | sediment metagenome | biome: forest; feature: aquifer; material: sediment | place: USA | collected 2011-08-07 | depth 0.01 m | reverse complement strand
GGGCGACCGCGCTTCTTTGGTTCTGTTTTTCCGTCATCCGTTTCATCGCCTTCGAATACTTCGCTGACGTCCTCGGCGCTCATATCGCTCCCTGCCGCCTCCTCGCGAGGCTGCGTTCCCGTCGTCTGGACATCAAGAAATAAGGTATAGTGGTCAACCAACATTCGCGCTGCCTGTTGAACCGCCTCTTCGCCCGTGACGCTTCCGTCGGTTTCGATAGTAAGGATAACTTTGTTGTACTCAGTCATCTGACCGACGCGAACATTCTCGATTTCCAGCCCGACATTCCTGACAGGGGTGAAAAGCGCGTCGATTGCGATGGTACCAATCTCAAGCTTCTCCTTCTCACGAGCTTCCGTCGGCAAATATCCGCGGCCTTTCTTGACGAAAAGCTCCATCTCCAGCTGCGCGTTCTTATGCGTCAGCGTGCAGATAGGCGTTTCCGGATCCGCGACCTCGGCATCGGTTGTCGACTCGATATCCGCCGCTGTCACGACCTTCTCGCCGCGCGCCTTGAGCGTCAAGCGAACCGTCTCGTCGGTAAACACCTTGAAACGAACTTTTTTGAGATTGAGGATAATATCAACAACATCTTCTTTCACGTACGGAATAGTCGAGAACTCGTGCTGGGCCCCCTTGATCTTCACGGCGACAATCGCACCACCCTCCAAAGAGGAGAGAAGAACACGGCGCAACGCGACACCCACGGTATGCCCGTATCCCGGTCGGAGCGGCTCGATCGTAAGGATCGTCTCGTTCGACTTGGAACCCTTCGAATACTCTATCTTGTTGGGAAGAAACACTGTGTCCATAGTTGGATAGCTGTTAGCGTGAATAGAACTCAATGATGGGTTTGATGTCAAATACCGCTAGCGTATCTTCCGGCTTTTCCGCGTGGCCGACAACCTTTGCTTCAAGCGCTGCCTTATCCAAATACAGCCATCCTGGGGCAGTATGCTTCTCCAGTCCTGGGAGCACTTCCTGAAAATGCTTCGATGCTTTCATCTGGGAACGAATCGTAATGATATCACCGACCTTCACTTGATATGAAGGAATGGTAACACGGCGTCCGTTGACGATAAATGCTCCGTGCGCCACAAGCTGACGAGCGTCTTTTCGTGACCACACGAGTCCGAGACGGTACACAACGCTGTCCAAGCGCATCTCAAGGAGACCAAACATGTGGTCGGCGGTATTTCCCGTCTTGCGAGTCGCTTTTTCAAACGTGTTTCGGAATTGCTTTTCTGAGAGTCCGTAGTAGAACTTCGCTTTTTGTTTTTCGCGCAACTGAATGCCGTAAGGAGTAAGACGTTTCGGACGTGCGCCCTTCCTCGCACCTTGAACTCCCGGCGTATAATTTCGTCGCACGATCGCGCATTTTGGAGTAAAGCAGCGCTCTCCTTTGAGATAGAGCTTTACGCCGGCTCGGCGACAGACTTTGCATTGATCAAGTTTTTTTGCCATACATTACACTCGGCGAACCTTCTTTGGTCGGCATCCGTTATGAGGAATAGGTGTTACATCTTTTATGGAGCTCACTTCAAAACCATGCGTATTCAGGGCGCGGATAGCTCCTTCTCGACCGGATCCCACTCCCTTGACAAATACTGATATCTGAGTCATTCCGTATGGCTTTAGTTTTTCAACCGCGTCTTTGACGATCACGGATGCGGCATACGGGGTGGCTTTTTTGGGCCCTCTGAACCCGCAGACGCCCGCTGACGACCAGCTCAAGACGTTTCCGTTCAAATCCGCAAACGCGACAATTGTGTTGTTATACGTTGCCTTGATGTGGACCGCGCCGACAGACACTTGCTTAACGGGGCCCTTTTTGCCGCGCTTTTTGGAAGCTGAAGCTGCGGAACCCTCTTTTTTTGCTGTTGTTGTTTCGCTCATAGTCATGTTATGTCTTTGTTGCCGTGCGCTTTCCGGACATCATGGTTCTTCGGACATTGCCTCGGCGAGTGCGGGAGTTTGTCTTGGTGCGCTGTCCGCGCGCCGGAAGACTTTTGCTGTGCCGCGATCCTCGGTATGTTCCGGTCTCCTTCAGATGTTTGATATTTCCAAGAATCTCGCGGCGAAGATCTCCCTCAACGCGGATATTCTTTTCAACAAGCTCGCGAATGGTATTTGCTTCGGTTTCTGTTAAATCCTTTGTTCTCTTTTCTTTGTCAACTCCGGCCCGATCAAGGATTTTTCTTGAGAGGGTGAGCCCGACGCCAAAAATAATCGGGAGAGCGTATTCAATTTTCTTATTTTGCGGGAGCAGTACTCCTGCGATTCGAACTGCCATATTAGCCTTGTCGTTGCTTATGCTTTGGATTTTCGCAAATGACCACAACGCGCTTCTTCCGGCGGATGGTCTTGCATTTCATGCAGATTTTTTTGACTGACGATTGGACTTTCATGGGTGTACATCTTACGTTAATCTGACAAGCGCTCTAGTAGCGATAAACGACGCGACCCTTCGTCAAGTCATACGGCGTCATCTCAACCTTCACTCGATCTCCCGGCAGAAGCCTGATCCGATTCATCCTCATCCGTCCCGAAAGGTGTCCAAGGATCTCGTGACCATTGTCCAGCTTGATACGAAATGATGCAGCAGGAAGGAGTTCTGTGATACTTCCGTCAACTTCAATAAAGTCTTTCCCTCCCGAAGAATCGGTCATAAAAAAAGAATAACCGGTCCGACAATCATCGGACGATTATGTCATGAGTGATTAAGAGTATATCAGAGCCTTTATTTTTTGCAATACTGGCTGGTACAAGCTCGTAATAATAGTGATTTGGAGCAAAAATCACGCTAGTACTCAATTAACTTAATTTACATCCCAGAAAATTCTGAAATTTTGAGCGAGACGAACTGACAAAATATGAGGAATAGTTGGCTCTATTCTGAGTATTTTTCAGAAAGTCGTAGCCGAAATTTCTGGATTTAATGGGGTGAGGAATTAGGTTAATAGAGTACCTATGTAAGTATACCACGATTTTAAACAAAAAGCAAGGGACGCTGCCTTAGGAGAGCGTTTTATGGGGCAAGTGCTGCCCGAATACGCCGCACCCCCGCACCGACAGCCTCCTCCTTCATAATCTTAATACCGCCGATCTCCGCCGTGTGAGTCACGTGCGGCCCGCCGCAAAACTCCTTGGAAAAAGCGTTTTCAATCGAATCTCCCACATAATACACCTTCACTCGCTCGGGATATTTTTCGCGGAAAAAATACAGCGCGCCGGTTTTCTTCGCCTCCTCTATCGGCAGCTCCTGACAGCTCATCGGCAGATCTCTTTGTATAATTTCATTGACAACTGCTTCAACCTGCGCGACTTCATCGGGGGTCAGCTTGCGGCCGAATGAAAAGTCAAACCGTGTTCTCTCCGCCGTGATGTCTGATCCCTTCTGCGCCACCTCGCTTCCCAAAACCATTCTGAGGGCTTGCTGCAAAAGATGCGTTGCCGTATGGAGCCGCGTCACGGTTTTAAGCTCTTCCTCATCCTTTGCCTTGAGCTCGCCCGTGTCTAGAAGAAGCCCATGGCCTCCGAATTTCTTTTCGACCCCGGCGCGGGATATCGCCTGATGTTTGCGAAATTCCTCCTCGAAGCCCTCCCGGGAAAGCGCTCCGGCACGCTCCCCCCCTATTTCTTTGATAATTTCAAACGGCAAGCCGTAGCTTTCGTAGAGCTTGAACGCACCCGTCGAATCAATCGCCGCCATCCTCGTAAGCTCCTTCAGCCCCGAACGCAATGTTTTTTCGAATTTTGTTTTTTCGTCGCTCCACACAGACACGATCGTTTCTTCCGAAAGTTCTGGGTATGACCCATGATATGCCGCGACGATTTCTTTGATCATCGGCTCAAGCGACCATCCCGACTGGAACGCGTGCTGAAGATGGACAATCGTTCGGCGCATAAGTCGGCGGAGGACATAGCCGCGTTCCTTGTTTGACGGCCTGACGCCATCACAGATAAGAAAACTACTTCCACGGACATGATCCAGAACGATTCTGCGCGTGCGATCGTCGAGTCCGGATGGAAGATGCCTCTCAAGCGGCGCGAAAAGGTCTGTTTCAAAAATAGTCTTGGTATCTTGCGATATCATGGCGAGGCGCTCGAGCCCCATGCCGGTATCAATGCCAAACAGGGGGAGTTCAGACAGCTGCGCATCGCCTTTCAGCAGCTGCTCTCGCGATCCGCTGCAGAAGAACTGATTGAATACGACATTCCATATCTCGATATCGTTCCCTTGCGCGTTGCGGCAATAAACTTCTGTCGTGGGACCGCATGGCCCAGATGTTCCGGTTGGCCCCCAGAAAACATCATCCATACCCTGCTCCCGCACGTCCGTGACACCCAGCTCATTCCAAATTTGGCGGGACTCTTCATCTTTAGGCACAGAATCGGATCCCTCAAAGACCGTCACATACGAAATCGGCAGCTTCATTACGTTGACTATAAACTCGTACGCATACCTAATGGCCTCCCTTTTCTGATACCCGCCGAAAGAAAAGTTGCCAAGCATCTCAAAAAACGTGAGGTGCGATTCGTCTCCCACTTCATCGATGTCCGAGGTGCGAAAAGACTTTTGAATAGACGCCGTATTCTTCGAGCCGAAATCCTTCATCGCATCCGCTTCGCCGGTGTAGTATTTTTTAAACTGCTGCATGCCTGCTGTCGTCAGAAGGACAGACGGGTCATCGGGAATCAATGAGGACGACGGAACTACGGCGTGTCCGTGATTATTAAAATACGCAAAAAAATTCTTTCGAATATCATCTGATGTCATATGTGTAACTGATCTTTACAAGTAGTCAGTAGGCTCCAACAGCGTTAAGATATGGTGCGCGCTTTCTGAGGGCGTGCGATGCGTCGTATCCACAGACACCGCCGGATGATCGGGCAGGCCCATAAAGTAGCCACCGCGCTTGAATTCATCGAGTAGCTCGGGGTCAACCATCTTTGTCCCGCCATGCCGATCGGGATGCGAAATCCGTTCGCGCAACACAGCATCCGAGCATATAAGCTCTATAAACTCGACCGTTCCGTCTCCTCCTTCAATAATGGAAACGCAGTCGCGGACATGATCGGTTGCTCCTTGTGATCCCCCCGCGACCGTCATAATAATCCCTGGCTTTTTTACCTCAAGCGCCGCGTGCAGAATTTGCTGCCGAAAGGATCTCGACAACACTGTTGATTGAGGCAGTCCTCGCGGAATAATCGGCCTGACAAGATCCAATATCCTGTGATTATCAAGGAGCGGATATCCCGTCATCCGCTCAAGCTCTCTTCCGATTGTTCTTTTTCCCGTTGCGGGAAGTCCGTAGAGAAAGAGACATCTCATAGGGTCGGATTATACCTCCTCCAAACATTGTCTGCCCCCGATACCATACGATCGCTTGTCCGGGCGTCACTGCGCGTTGCGGTTTATCGAATACAACCTCCAGTGTGGCGCTAGCAGCCTTTTGCTGCGAGATCGTACACCATTGTAGGGGCTGCCTGTATCGAATGCGCGCCTTACACCGCACGGGGAATTCCGGGTTGAAACCCGCAATCCAGTGTACCCTATCACACTGCAAAACTTTTCGAAAGTGCGAGCTGTCTTCCAGCGGAGCTGCATACACGATGTTTTTTTTCACATCCGTAGCCACGACCGCGAGGGCCTCCGCACCCCCCGCATACCCCAATCCATGCCTCTGCCCGATTGTAACATATGCCGCCCCCTGATGTTGGCCAACGATTGTCCCGTCTGGTAACGCGAGAGGGCCCGGTGTTGAGGATATGTGGCTTTTCAAAAAGCCTTCCATCGGAATCTTACCAATAAAGCACACCCCCTGGCTGTCTTTGCGATCCCAATTCGGCAGTCGTTTCTTCTTTGCAATCGAGCGCACTTCCGATTTTGTCAGGTTGCCGAGCGGAAAAAAACAGTGCTTGAGCTGAGATTGGTTGAGAGTATACAAAAAATACGACTGATCTTTATTCTTGTCTTTCGCAATCTTCAGGGTATAGGGTGTAGGGTTTGAGATAGATCTTGAATCTTGAATCTTAAATCTTGAATCTTGATTTTTTTTCACGTAATGCCCTGTCGCGATAAAATCCGCACCACGCTTGCGAGCCTCCTTAAGGAATAACCCGAACTTAATATGTTTGTTGCACATCACATCCGGGTTCGGCGTTCTGCCCTGCCGATATTCCTTCACAAGATAATCGACGACATGCTTTCCGTAGCTCTGGCGAAAGTCCCACTCCTCGAATGGAATCCCAAGTGCCGCGGCGACGGCGACGGCGTTCGCGCGGTCGTTTTCTTGCGAACAGGCGATCGTATCCTTCATGCTCTCTTCCAGGCTAAGATCGTATTCCTTCAAAAAAACGCCCGTAACATCAAAACCTTTTTCTTTAAGAAGGAGCGCGGCAACGGCAGAATCCACCCCGCCCGATAAACCCACAAATATCTTTTGAGACTTTTTTATCATGCTTGAGATATATCATATTCCAGCTAGCCTTACTCCATTTCGTCTTTTTTCTCTTTGAGAAACGCAAACCACTCTTCGGTTATTTCAAGCAATGCCTGAAGCGGGAGCTCGATAAGCACGTCGAAGATAAAGATAAAAATATTCACGCGGGAGATATTGAACGACAGCCACCTGCCGACCTGAACAATCGGCAAGAAAAATGACTCGATCAGTATCATGAAGAAGTTCCCCTTTGGCTTAATGATAATGAGGTCTTTGATCGAGCGCCGGAGATTGATGCCGAAAAACGTAATCAAGCAGAAGAACACAAAGAACACCGCTGCGCTCACGAGGTTGAAATCGAGGCGATGCAGCAGCCATCCGACAAAACCAAATGACACAGCGAACAACACCGCGTAGAGAACGCTGAAAACAAACGTGGCAACAGGACGCTTTCGCTTCACCCGATATGTTTGGGAAACGAATACTTCCTTCGGAGTATCGGGGTAAGCGATTTCCTTGATCGACTGGACGATCATCTTCGTATTTTCCTTCGTCGGCATCTTCACCGTCATCGTCATGAACGCAAGAAGAACCGGGGGAAATAATATGTTGACGAGAAGCGGCAGGGTGTTGACATGGTGCACAGTGATCAGATCGTACGGCAACTCCACTGACAGGCCTAACACCATTTTCGTGAGAAAAATATAGATAAACGCGCGAACAGTGCGCGAGTTCAGCCGTTTTCGCTGTACGGCGTAAAATTGTTCGCACGTTTTCACGACTTCTTTTTCCAATGCCTCGGGATCCTTTAAAATATCGGCGCCGGCATGGCGAATGACTGTGAAAAATACGACGAACGGTATCCGATATCGGCGGAATGACGGCAGTAATTTTTTGCTAGACGGGTGATGGATGATGTAGTCGATCTTCTTCGCAGTACTCTTGTATTCTTCCGCAAGTCGTTTGACATCCGGCGATTCGGTATTGCCCCACTCCGGAAAACAGCGAGCCAACAGCATGGCGCGCAACCGATCGATATCGGGGCGGAGAAGCACACGATAACACGCGATATAGATTTGCAGCCTCCTCATGACGTCATCGGTTCCCGTGATATTCCCTTCTATTTCGGGCTCAAGCACGTCATACATAAGATCGACAAGCGCGTGTTCCTCGGTCATTGGCATGAGATGCTCGTCAATCGCGCATGCCGCCATTGAGATAAGCCAATCCTGATCGCTATCGGTCAGCGCGTGCGTTTCGGAAAGCTCGCGAAGCACGCCGAGATACACGTCCAAAATGCTCGAGATCTCTTTTATTTTTTTTAGAGGGACGGTGCCGTTCGGAAAATATCTGAAACGAACAAGCTCTTTCAGCACACCTGTCGCGATGTCGTCAGACGTATTCGCGAGAATCAATCGTCGTCCCAAGATTCGACGGATCGCATTCTGGCGAATGAGATGCTCATCTTGATAATCAATGATCGTCCGGATTTTTTCATAATAAAAAGCGACCGCGCTGACGGCTTCGTTTACGTTGATTGTCTGATCCTGCGATGGCTTTACCTGTTCTTTGCCTTCACGGGCCTCAAGAAAACGCTGGATACGTTCGAGTACGATCATATGTTGGGATAGACTGTCTATTCTTTGTCAGGATCAAGCGGCTGGTCGTTCGATGAATCGGGCCGACGAGGAGGCTGAGGCCGCGAAGATTGGGGAGGCTGAGGCGCTTGCGGTACTGCTCCTTGCGGCACGCCGGCAATCGTCCCAGTGCCTTGGCCTGGCTTTTTCTTCTTTTTCTTCTTTTTCTTTTTCACCCCGCCGCTGCCGTACGACGACGCGCCGGATGACGATGCGCCGCCATAAGAACCGCCGCCTCCGCTATATCCCCCGCCTCCGCCCGTAGGAACAGTCGGTTCGATGGACTGCGCCCACCGCGCGATCTTTTCTTCAACTACCTCCAACTTAGTTGCATATCGCTCGCGGCTAACACGTATGACTTTGTCTCTGTTCTGCATTGTTTCATCTGAGTTCAGCGGTGCAAGACCAATGGCGGAAAACGGCTCAGATACGGCGCCGTCGATCATGAGCTTGATATAGAACTGATACTTCGGCAAGCTGACGAGGTCTTCCTCGATAAAGCGCGGCGTGAATTCTTTTACAAGCGTCTCCGCGTCCGCCCCGCCCACCCGGAAAACAACCATCGTGCCAACGTTGCCGAATACGGCCGCAGCGACTTTTTCATCGAGCTGCTCGACGTATTGATGCGCAACAATCAGGTTGAGACGGTACTTTCGAGCCTCTGATAAAATATTTGCGAAACTCTCTGTCGCGAAATTTTGAAACTCGTCGACGTACAAATAAAAGTCTTTGCGCTCAACTTCGGGAATGTCTACGCGTTCCATTGCCGCAAGCTGAATTTTTGTAATGAACATGCCTCCCAGCAGACGGCTATTATCCTCTCCGATACGTCCCTTTGAAAGATTAAGAATCAGTATCTTTCTCGAATCCATGATCTCGCGAATGTTGATGGTCGACTTGACCTGGCCGATGATGTTGCGGATAAGAGCGACAGAAAGGAACTGTCCGACCTTATTCTGCACAGGAGCGATCGCCTCCATGGCGTACCGATCCTGCCACTTTCCAAAATCATCCACCCAAAACGCCTTCACAACCGGATCTTTGATCTTCTCGACAACTTTTGCACGATACGCGCGATCAGAAAGCATGCGATTCACGCCAAGCATGGTACTTCCCGGGTAATCCAACAGTGCCAAAATAGTATTATTTAAAATATATTCCATACGCGCGCTCCACACATCAGGCCAGATTTTCTTAAAGACGCCCATCAGACCCGACGCGATCAAGTGCTTATACCGCGTATCGACTGTTTCCAAAATGTTAAACGCGATCGGATGTTCAACGTCTGCCGGATTCACATAGACAATGTCATTGATTCGACTGGGGGGAATAAAGTTCAATATCTTCTCCGCGGTATCCCCGTGCGGATCCACAAATCCCACGCCGCGACCCTGACGGATATCTTCGATAATCATATTCTCAAGCAAGGTCGATTTGCCCATACCGGTCTTCCCGATCAGGTATACGTGACGGCGGCGATCGTCTTCTTTAATGCCAAAACGTCTCCGCGTATTGCGGAAATTCGTTTCGCCGATCAATGTAATTTGCTCTATCTCTTCGGGCATACGCTATATAAACGGTAAATTGTCCGGCGCCTCGTCCTTGTCCGGCTCGCGCGCTGGCTCTTGGGACGACGGCCTGTAAACACGTTCGATTGGCAGGTCGATCGGCGGCTCGGCGGTCTTAGACAAAGCCTTCACGATCAGCGGCGCTTTGACATCGATCATCGGGAAGTGCCACAGCGTCGCGAGCTCTTCGGTGTTGAAAAGATAGTTCTTTCCGCCGCGACGGTTGCTTCTCCCCTTATACGCCCGCATAAGCTTTGTCTTCCTGCGCGCGACACGCTGCTCTTTAAAAAGATAGTTAGCCGCTGTTTTCGTGTATTTGTCAACCTTAAAAGCGTTCAGATCAAGGCTGCTGACCTGTTTGAATGCGCCAACAATTCCAGCCATGAACTTCGGCTTTTTGAAAATCTCTTTCGGAGCGATATACAATGCCCGCACCTTCGCATGAAACGCGGGCTTTGTGGCCTTCATTTGGATCTGTTCAACAACCGCGCGCTCGCCAGGCGACAGGTGCTGCATGATACTTGGCATATCCGGCTTAGACTCCTTGTGCACGCCTCCCTCCTGCGGCTTCCCTCCGGCAATAAGATAAAGTGCCCCGAAAAATATTTCAAAGCCGTGCTGGATAATACTCGTGATAATCCCTGGCTTGTGATGGGCAGAGGGGGCCTTAATGATCTTTTTCACCTCTTCCATGCTCTTTTCTTTCCAATCATCGTCAGCGGGCGCGAGAGGTATTTGGATCCACATTTCTTCTCCCGGATGCAGGGTGCTCATAAACTCAAGGAGAGAGGCTAGCGGATCCTTGAAAAGACCGGATACTTGGTCAAAGAACGCCACGTGTGTGCGGATCGGATACACAGATGACTTGGACAACGCGAGCTCCGCGCCGTACATCTCATACTTCTCATCCGGAAACACCGACGGAAATTCATTCGTGTAATCCACAGCCTCGCTAATTTCGGCATCCGGATATTGCGCAAAAATCGATGCTTCCGCAACTGATCGATGCTTCTTTTGAATATAAATAAAGTATTGGATGTTGCCGCCTCTGCTCACTAGTTCGACTGCGAAATTCTGCTGATTTTTTCCGTGCCAGTATTTTTCAATGAGGTTCCCGAATCCCTCGTGCAGACCAACAAGATGCCCGAAAATATTTTCAACGGCCTTTGGCGACTGTTCGGTCTGTTTTGGAACTTTAATGCCGAGAAGGATGTACTCTATTTTTGAAGCATAATGAGCGCGAATCTCATGAATCCAGAGCAGCCATAGCCCGCGAATAACCGCTACGCCGATAACAAACCAACCGCCGTGAATAAAAAGAAACCACATGGCGGTCAGAGGATTTTGAAATTCTGCCCGACTGAAAAAATCGAAGATAATATCTCCCATGTCTGTATTATACCACAAAACGGGTCCTATATCAACTTAATTACAACAAAAACGAGGATCCTATGTCCCCGTTTTCTTCTACCTACTACCTACTACCTACTACCTACTACCTACTACCTACTACCTACTACTGCCCTTCGCTGAAAAGTTCTGCCACACGACCAAGAGCGGCGATGCGACAAAAATAGACGAGTATGTTCCAACGCCGATACCAATAAGCAGCGCGAGGGCGAACGTCTTCAGGCTTTCTCCGCCAAAGAGATACAGTGTTGCAAGCACGAGCAGCACCGTTAATGACGTGTTAATCGAGCGAACAATCGTCTCGCCGATGGATTTTTCGACGATCTCATCAAAGGCTCCTCGGTATTTCAAAAGATTTTCACGAATCCGATCGAATACGACGATAGTGTCGTGAACCGAAAATCCAAGGACCGTCAAAAATGCGGGGATAAACGCGCTGGTGATCTCAACGCCCGCAAACTTCCCCAGTACGGCAAAGACGCCGACAAGGAATACAAGGTCATGAAAGACGGCGATGATTGCCGCTACGCCGTATTTCCATGAGGCGACAGGATACGAAACCTTGCGAAAGACAAATGAGATGTAGATAAGGATCATGAAGAGAGCAAGCGCGATTGCCTGCAATGACTTGCTTCGCAACTCGCTTGAAATCGTCGGTCCGATGGATTCAAACGAAACCTCTTGCAGCTTAGCATCGTCTTTTTTGAGCTCGGCAGTCAGCTTGGCATGGGTCGCGTCGTCGATCGTGCGGAAACGAATAAGCGCATTTTTCTCGCCGAATGCCTTGATTTCTTTTTCTTTGATGCCGACAGCCTCAAAATGCTCGGCAATCCTTTCTTGGGGCGGGCGCTCCTGCGAGTATGCGATCTGGAGCAGCGTTCCTCCAGTAAAATCAATGCCGAGTTTAAGCTGCCATACTGCCAAGCAGGCGATTCCTGTAATAAACATGATTCCGGAGATCCAGAGCCAAATTGAGCGACGTTTGATAATTGATGTGGTCATACCTTATTTTACAGATGAAGAATCGCCGGACTTTTTTCCTGAGAAAAGCCAGAAGCTTTGAATCTTGAGTGACGACGTAACAAACCGCAGAGCGATGCGCGTCACGACAATTGCCGAGAACATACTGACCAAAATACCGAGCGCGAGAGTCAGCGCGAATCCCTTGATAAGACTCGCCGAGAACCAGAAGAGAATCACGCACGTGATAAGCGATGATACGTTACTGTCTCGAATCGACGTCCATGCGCGCTTAAATCCGTTTGTCACGGCTCCTTCCAATGTTCTCCCCCATCGAAGCTCTTCTTTCAAGCGTTCAAAGATAAGAATGTTTGCATCAACCGCCATACCGATCGACAGGATGAATCCCGCGATACCGGCAAGCGACAATGTCACCGGCCACACCTTAAAGAGCGCCAGTGTAAACGCGGTGTACATGCACAGCGCGATGACGGCGATAAGCCCGGGCAGGCGATAAAACACAATCATGAAAATCGCGACAAGAAGAAACCCGATCAGCCCAGCGTTCATGCTCTTCTGCAATGACTCGGCTCCAAGTGTCGCGCCAATAGTCTGCTCACCGATGTTGACGATTGGAACAGGCAACGCGCCGGTGTTTAAGTCGCGCGTAAGCTTCTTTGCCTCTTCAATGTCAAAGTTTCCCTGAATAACCGCGCGGCCGTCGGTAATCGCTTGATTCACCGTCGGAACGCTGATCGGCTGTCCGTCAAGAAAGATTGCCACAGGCTTTCCGACATTGCGGCCGGTGATCTCGCCGAAGAGCTTCTTTCCTTCATCATTAAATTCGATGCCCACTTCGGGAAGCTGGGTCGTCGGATCAAACTCGACATACGCCCGCTTGAGCTGCTTGCCTGTCAGGCCCGTCATCTTCCATGGATCTGCCGGGGGAAGGATTCCCTCTGCTGACTGCGTGCGGAACAGTATACGCGCGATCTGGAACTCCTGAATCTGGCGTTCGTCTTGCTTGTAGACGATATGATATCCGAACTCTGTCTCGACTACTTGGGAGACCTCTCCTTTTTTAAGTGAAAATACCGCGTCTTCAAACGACTTAGTCATCATGCCCTTGCCAAACCATCCGAGACTTCCGCCAGAACTTGCGGCATTCGGCTCAGTTGAGTTTGCCTTTGCAAGGTCGGCAAAGTTCGTCGCGGTCGCTTGTTTCTTTAATTCATCTGCCTTCTTTTTTGCGTCTTCTTTTGATGTGTCTTTGTCGCATCGCGACGCGCCTTTGTAGCAAATCAGAATATGACTCGCGTTCACCTCCTGCCCCATGCGCGCGTCTGTCAGCTTAAGTACTGAGAACCCTTCCGCAGTTTGAGCAAGCTTCGGTGAAACATCGCTTTTTTTCAACCCCTTTACCTCCGCCAGAAACGAGGCGTATGGACTCGCGGACGTAACAACGCCCAGGTCGCCGCCCGCATCCTTGGTCGCCGTATCTTCCGACGAGCTCTTTGCCAATGCGGCGAAATCTTCGCCCGCGCGAGCTTTTGCGAGAATGTCTTCAGCTTTTTTCTTGGCTGCTGCGTTGAATGCGTCGAGCTGCCTCTTTTGTTCTGGCGTCAGCTCCTTTTTTACCGCTCCCTCCGGATTGCTTTCTTTAAATTCCAACAGTGGCGTCTCTCCGATAAGCTGCTTTGCCTTCTGGGGATCAAGCACGCCGGCAAGCTCAACGATGACGCGATACTCATCCCCGACCTTCACCGTCTGGACAATCGGCTCTGAAACGCCAAACGCGTTCACACGACGCTCGATGACGTCCCGCACCCCGTCAACGGCAGACGCGCGATCGGCTACCGGCACTCGCGAGACATCCGCCTGATACACAAGATGCGTACCGCTCTTTAAATCAAGGCCGAGACGAAAGGTATCCTGCAGAAAAAACGTCTCGTATTTCGGAAGGTTCAGCCACCCGAGTCCCGGGACGCGATGAATGCCATTATTGATATCGGACAACTTCGAGTTATACCATTCCGAGCCTGCGTACGATCCGCAAACGAGAAATAAAAGGACAACAGCGAAAAGCGTCAGTCCGGTCTTATGCGTGCGAAACCACCGAGAAGGAAAGAAAGCCATAAAATCAATTATTCAAAAAAATGACGAATGAGAAGAGTATATACAAAAATATGCCTGGTTGGCAAGGCTTTCTCATTGAACCACCGGAACTAGCAACTAGTAACGCGTAAAGGGGAACGCTCCCGTTTTACAGGTACGAGTTACGAGCTACGAGTTACGAGCCCTGGTGTTCCCCCATTACGTAATCGACGTCTCTCCTCGGTAAAACGTCAAGATATCTTCGATTGCCGTATCGAGATTGTATTCTTTTTGAATATGGAGGCGTCCCACGATTGAGTACGGGACATGGTCTTCTCTGGTCATTTCCCGCATTGCCCGGATGAGGTCTTCGATGTCATTTACCCTAAATGTGCGTCCGACAGCCGGAAGCACTTCTTTATTTTCGGTAATATCAGAAACCAGCACCTGGGCGCCATAGCTCAGTGCTTCCAGAAGCGCATAGGATAACCCCTCGCTTTCGGATGCCTGTATAAACAGCTTTGTATTGCTGTACAGCTCCGCGAGCACCTCTTGGTTCTGTTCGCCGACGAGAAGAATGTTGGGATTGCCCGCGGCCAAATCTTTTAATTCCTTTACATAGTCATCCGTGTGCGCCGATGCGCCGACAATCACAAGCTTAAGCGCTCGGCGGGAGTTGCCGAATGTTCGGTTATACGCCTCGATAATCGTGTGAATGCCTTTGTGCCGGATCAAGCGCGAAACGCACAGAATATACGACCCGGTATCCAAGCCGAATGATCGGATATTCCGTACATGTTTCCGCTCGGGAAGCGGAACGGCGTTTGGGATATAGACCGCATCGCGGCCATATCGCTCCTTCACATAGCGCAAAAGATGACGAGAAACGACAATCGTGCGGTGGGACACCTTGCAAGCAAACCATTCTCCGATTCGAAACGCAAACCGCGCAAGCGCATTCCACTTCTGCTGGTAATAGTCCTGACAATGAAACGTCGCTATCACGCGCGCTTTTGGCTTAAACAATCGAGGGATCCACAAAAACAGCGCGGGCCCTATCCCGTGATAGTGGATAAGATCGACATCTTGAAATAAGACATGGATAGAGGCAAGCAGCGTCTGGATCGGCGTTTCAAGGTGCTTACTTGGTATCGTGGGAATCGTAATCAAGCGGACGCCTCGATACACCCCGGGAATGTTGGGGTTAAGCGAGTAGCTTTTTCGGCAGTAGACTGACACGTCGTGCCCGTCCTGGACGAGGCGCGTCGCGAGGTAGTCCACGTGCCGCTCCACTCCGCCAGAGTGGGCCGGCAAGCCTTTTTGTCCGATAAGTGCGATTCTCATAGTAAGCCATTCGTCAAGACTCTCGTAAAATGAGAGCCGAAAGGTTCGAGTAGCTTACTCGCTTCTTAAGAAAAAGTCAAGCCCCCTACGACCTGCTTTCCTTTAAATTGTAACATTTTTGCTTGACAAGCGGTCCTTGCCGATTTGACGATAGATCCCTTCTAAGACTGTTATGTACTTGTTGATGGGGTATTTCTCGGCAATCAATCTTTTAGCCTTTGAGATTGTCCCGGAAAGGTCTGTTTCGGGAGATAGTGCCCATGCGATCTTTTCTCTTAAATTATCTGGAGTACAGATTAATCGCTCGTCTACTGAACGTAAAAAATCGCCGAGCGCCGGGTATCCCGTCCCGAGCACAGGCGTGCCGGCGACAAACGCCTCATGCGCCACAAAACAAAAAATTTCTTCCCACATCGATGGCACGACAACCAGGCGAGCCTCTGCCATATGCCGCGCAACGTCTTTAGGGCTGATAGTTCCAAGGAATCGAACCTTGTGACCGATATTGAGCCGTTGCGCTAACTTCTCCAGATTTTTCCTCTCGGGGCCATCCCCTGCAATGACAAGCGAAAACTCAACATTTTGCATTGCGGCGAGCAGATGATGAACCCCCTTTTCCACAGCTAATCGGCCGGCAAAAAGGATAAAATCCTGCTTTTCCACAGGGGGTACATCCTCAAAATGAACGGGGTATCCGAGTGTAATAACCTTCTGTGCGGGCAAGCCTCCCCTTACGGACACATCTCGCGTAATCTCGCTCGGCGCGATGAACATATCAACGGCCCTGCGGTATCTCGGCAAATGAACGAGGGTTTCAATCGTGCAAGCAAGCGTTCCGAGGAACGACCCTTTGACAGTGCGGTCAAAAAGCTCTGCGACTCTCCCCCGCACTGACATGCACTCGTGCGGGCCGCCGCGGGAAAACCGCTTGAAGCTCGGACAGGTCAGATTATAGTCGTGAATCGTCATCACGACAGGTATGTTGTACTTCGTGCAGACATCAAGGATCGAGGGCGAGATCTGATGGTAGATATTATTGATATGCACGACGTCGGGGCGCGTATCTCGGACAAGAGACTCGAATTTGTGCTTCGCCTCAAGCGAGTACATCATGCGGCATAGCAATCTCCATTTCTCCATGAATGTTTTGGGCGTGTCGAAATTGCTCGTCGAGACAAAATACCGGCTCCACACCGTAGGCTCGTTTTTTTCATGCTTCATCGCAAATGGAATAACCTCGTGCCCGTTGTGTTCTAGCGCGTTTTTAATGTCAAACACGTAGCGCTCCGCCCCCGCGCGTTCGTACCAGTATTTGTTAACAAAGATAATTCTCATAACTCATAACTCATAACTCATAACTCATAACTCATAACAAACAGGATACATTTTTATTCCTGCTCTTCAAACTTTTTAAGAAATGACCAAAGCATTGCACCGATTTCGTCAGAGAGTTTCAGTGCCTGTGAATATTCCTCCTCAGAAAGATAATTCTCCTTCAAACAAAAGTGTAGAAGGTATTTTGATTCTTTAAGTGACCCGTAAGAAATCTCTAAAAAATTCCTGTAGACATTCTTTTTTCTTCGAGCATATCCCTCAATGTAATTGAGGATGACTGAAAGTGATGCTCTTCGGATTTGAGACGTAACTCCATATGTCTCTTCTTTTGGAAAATCTCGAGATATTGAATACACGAGATGAGCATACGCATCCATCTTCTCCTTCAGTACATCATGGAAATTTATTGCTTTCTGTTCCATGTTATGAGTTATGTGTTATGTGTTATGTGTTTCAGTGCTATGTGCTATGTGCTATGTGCTATGTGCTATGTGCTATGTGCTATGTGTTTCAGTCTTATGAGCCAGCAATATCCCCCCAACGAGCCAGTAATAAAACGCAAGCGTTCTCACCTCCAAGTACGTCGCAAGAAACGCCTGGAAGACGACGGCCGCCGTTACGCCTAAGTACCCCAGCGCAATGCCGCGCATGAGGGGATCTGCGGATGTCGTATACACGCTCCACGCCGCGCGCACAAGCACTGCAATCAACGCAAGATATGCGGCAACGCCAATCGTTCCTAGTTCTCCCCACAGCGAAAACCAGTTGTTGTCGATATACCCTTCGGTCCCATAAATGCCGAACGGAACGCCTGCGCGCTCGTAACTTTCTGTAAAATGAAGCGCTGCTGCCGTGCCTGCGCCGTAACTCCCCGGGCCAAGCCCGAATAGCGGAGATTTCGACACGACATCAGTCGGCGTATGGATAAGGAAAAAAACTCTTCCCAATCCGCGGTACTCCCCTCGCCATCGCTCCATCGAGAATGCCTCAAGCAAGCGGTGACCGATGCTCTGACGCGGAACATCTTCGAACCGCGTAATTGCCGACCACGATGCGAGTATGGAAATAAGCACAAGCGCCGCGATCCCGGCATACATCATTGTCAGCAGTTTCGACCGTTTGACAATAACGCCAATGACGAACAATCCCAGCGCAAACCCGAACCACGACGCACGGGAATAGGTAAGGACCAGCGCCAAACCGCCCAAGGTAAAGATCGAAGTCGTAAATAGATTTTTCAACCAAGGTCTGTTTTTCGTAACACGTATCACATAACTCATAACAAAAGACTGGATCCCAATGTTTTGGTCCGCGCCGTGCGTCATCCCGACCGAAGCGGAGGGATCTGCATGCTTATTGCGTTTTTCAAAAAATATTCCAGCAAAAAGAAGCATTGCCAAGCACAAAAACGTTCCCAGCTGATCGTACCTCCCAAGCGTTCCAAACACGCGCTGCCCCTCTTCCCAGAACTGCGTTGTTCCCGTTGTGAGCTGGATCTCCGCAAACACCCGCCGCCCTGTCGGGAGAAGAAACGAATCAAGCGCGCCTCTCGAAAGCCATTGCAGAATGCCAAGTATGCTTTCAAAACACACGATGCCGCCCAACATCATTAGCAGCCGTTTGATAAACAATGAGCTGCACTGCAGCTGGTACGCGATGAACACGAGCAAGATAAATCTGATGATCTGCCGGATGCCAAGCACAGCGACATGGGGCGGCGTGAAGTTGATCGCCCATGAAGCAAGCGCGGTAACAATGAGAAACGCAAACGGAACAATGATCGATTTTGGTCCGAATGATTTGTTTGAAAAAACAGTTCGAAAAAACGCAACCAAAAAAAGAGCATACAAAAGCACCTCGGATGAGTACCGGGCGAACACGTACAAATCGCCCGGGACCCATTTGAGAAGAAAAGGTTCAAACGGAATCAGCGCAGCAAGAAAAAGCAGCATCCATTCCGGCCGCGCGATCGTCAGCGCGATCATCGCGATAGCGACAAAAATCCCAATCGCCTTGACGGGAGAAACAGCGGCAATAATGCATGCTCCGAGAAAGATCAGGACCGAAGGGAGAATGTATTGCTTCTTTATTAAATTCATGATCTTAGCGAATTCTGTGCTATGTGCTATGTGCTATGTGCTATGTGCTATGTGCTATGTGCTATGTGCT
>OBOI01000288.1_pt1 | contig 19085 bp, 15 predicted proteins | sample 1670151 | NCBI WGS metagenome assembly OBOI01 (sample SAMEA104232303, study PRJEB22302) | sediment metagenome | biome: forest; feature: aquifer; material: sediment | place: USA | collected 2011-08-07 | depth 0.01 m | reverse complement strand
AAGGAAGTTCCCTCCCCGCCGCCTTCATCGCCCGCACCGGTTTGCGGCCAACCCGCACCAGCGCTGCCCGGCGATGGCCCGGTATCCCGCTCTGGCGATCTGCGCGTTTCTCAGCGCCGTGAGCCGGGGCGGGATACCGGGTCGTCGCCCCGCGAGCCGCAGCAATATTTCGGGTCGTCGCTCCGCGGCCGACAGCAATATGTCCGGTCGTCGCCCCGCGGCCGGCAGCAATATTCCGGGTCGTCGTCCACGAGCCTACTTCCAGCGCAGCGGCGCCGCCAGAATCGCCTCGACCGCCGGGTGGCGGATGCGTCGTTCGTTCGAGATCGCGTAGTACTGTTCCTTCACCTCGGGTAATTCGCCAACCGGCACGGCGCCGAACTGGGCGGCGATGTCCGCTTCGAGTGCGCTCGGCGCCGGGAACAGGCCGAGACCGGCGCGGCCGAAGGTCTTCAGCAGCGCGCCGTCGGCGAACTCGCCAACGATATCCGGGCGAATGCCGTTGGCCGCAAACCACTGGTCGATCCGGTTACGCAAGGCGTTGTTGCGCGTCGGCAGCAGCAGCGGCGCACCGGCCAGACCGGCCGGAAAGCCGGGCCGGTAGCGCTCGGCCAGTGCGGGCGTCCCGAACAAGGCGATGCGGCAATCTCCGAGCGGGTGGTTATAGACCCTGAGGCTGGCATGCGCAGCGGCCGGACGGTCGGTGAGCACGACGTCGAGCTTGTGCAGGGCGAGGTCGGCCACCAGACTGTCGAAGCCGCCCTCGTGGCAGACCAGGCGCAACTTTTCCGGCAGGTGCAGCGCCGCCTCGATCAGGCGATAGGCGATCAGCTTGGGCAGAACGTCGGAGATGCCGACCACCAGGCGCAGGCTGGGGCTCGCTTCGTCCTGCGCCAGCGCGTCCTGCAGTTGCTCGCCCAACTGGAAAATCCGGTCGGCGTGGGCCAGCGCCACGCGCCCGGCCTCGGTCGGCACCAGCCGGCGCTCGTGGGAGGTCAGCAGCGCCGTGCCCAGCGATTGTTCGAGCAGCGATATCTGCGCACTGACGGTCTGCACCGCGAGCCCAAGGCGCTCGGCGGCGCGCGTGAAGCTGCCTTCCTGGGCCGCGATCCAGAAGTAGTGGAGATGGCGATAGTTGAGCTGGCCGGTTTTCATGCTTCGTATTTTACGAAAGTTATATCAGTAGAAGTTCGCTTTTACATTCGGTCCGGGTTGGTTACCATGGCTGTCCTCGCATCGCTGAACCCGCCATGACATCCTGGCATCGCCACTTCACCGCCACCTTCCTGTTCTGCGCCGTCGCCGTCGTTGCCGCGTGGGCCGTCGGCGGCTGGCCGGCCGTCGCCACGGTTGTTTTTTTGACCGTGCTGGAAACCTCGCTGTCCTTCGACAATGCGGTGGTCAATGCCGGCATCCTCGCCCATTGGGACGATGTCTGGCGCCGCCGCTTCCTGACCTGGGGCATGCTGGTGGCGGTATTCGGCATGCGCCTGGTGTTTCCGGTGCTGATCGTCGCCGTGGCCGGCGATGTCGGGCCGATTGCCGCGGTGGATTTGGCACTGAACGATCCGCAGGAATACGGCCGCGTGCTCGGCGCCGCCCATCACCAGATCGCGGCCTTCGGCGGCACCTTCCTGACCATGGTGTTTTTGCATTTCTTCGTCGCCAAACACAAGACCGAGCACTGGCTGGTCGCCATCGAGCGCCCGCTCACCCGGCTGGGCAAGATGGAGGCGGTGGAGGGCGCCGTTGCGCTGTTCCTGCTGCTGGCGGCGTCCTATCTCATCGAGGGCGATCTGCGCCGCGGCGAATTCGTCATTGCCGGCGTCTGGGGCGTCGTCGTTTTCATCCTGACCAAGGGACTCACCGTGCTGCTCGGCGGCGACGACGCGGGCGGGCATACTCAGGTCGTGCTGCCCGGCGTCGCCGGCTTTCTCTACCTCGAACTACTGGACGCTAGCTTTTCGTTTGACGGCGTCGTCGGCGCCTTCGCGCTGACGCACAACCTCGTCATCATCACCCTCGGCCTGGGCGCCGGTGCCATGTTCGTGCGCAGCTTCACGCTGCTGCTGGTCGAACGCGGCACGCTGGACACCTATCGCTTCCTGGAACACGGGGCGTTCTGGGCGGTCGGCGTGCTGGCGGTCATCATGCTGGTGGGGGTTGAATTACATATTCCCGAAGCCATTACCGGATTACTCGGCGGCCTGCTGATCGTGCTGGCCCTTTGGAGTTCGATCCGCGCCAACCGCAAGGCGGCGCAAGTTTCTGCAAAAGGAGGCAAGCAATGAAACGTATCGTCCTGTTGATCGTCACCAACCTCGCCGTGATGCTGGTGTTGGGCATCGCCGCCAGCCTGCTCGGCGTCAATCGCTACCTGGCTGGCGGCGGCCTGAATCTGGGCATGTTGCTGGTCTTCGCCGGCCTCATGGGCTTCGGCGGCGCCTTCATTTCGCTCATGATGTCGAAGACCATGGCGAAGTGGACCACCGGCGCCCGCGTCATCGAAGCGCCGGAAACCTCGACCGAATTCTGGCTGGTGGAAACCGTGCGCCGCCTGTCGCAAAAGGCCAGCCTGACCATGCCCGAAGTGGCGATCTACGAAGGCGAGCCGAACGCCTTCGCCACCGGCCCGAGCAAGAGCAATTCCCTGGTCGCCGTGTCCACCGGGCTGTTGCAGGGCATGAGCAAGGAAGAGGCCGAGGCGGTGCTGGCCCACGAAATCGCCCACATCGCCAACGGCGACATGGTGACGCTGACGCTGATCCAGGGCGTGGTGAACACCTTCGTCTTCTTCATCGCCCGCGTCGTCGCCTATTTCGTCGACCAGTTTCTGCGCAAGGGCGACGAGGAATCGTCCGGCCCCGGCATCGGCTACATGGTCACCGTCTTCGTCTGCGACCTCGTCTTCGGCGTACTCGCCAGCATCATCGTCATGTATTTCTCCCGCCAACGCGAGTTCCGCGCCGACTCGGGCGCCGCCTGGCTGCTGGGCACGCCGCAGCCGATGATCCATGCGCTGCAACGCCTGGGCGGCATCGCGACCGAGCCGCTGCCGTCCAACATGGCCAGCGCCGGCATTGCCGGCAAGGCCGGTATCTCCAGCCTGTTCGCCACCCATCCGAGCCTCGAAGAGCGTATCGAGGCGCTGGCCAAGATGCGCGATTGAGGGACATGCAAAACCTCGCCCATCTGTTCGCCAATAACGCGCGCTGGGCGGAAGAAACGGCCGCCGCCGACCCGGATTTTTTCAGCGGGCTGGCGGCGATCCAGGCGCCCGAATATCTCTGGATCGGCTGTTCCGACAGCCGTGTGCCGGCGAACCAGATCACCGGGCTCAAGCCGGGCGAGGTTTTCGTTCATCGCAACGTCGCCAATGTCGTCGTTCATACCGACCTCAACTGCCTGTCGGTGGTGCAGTACGCCATCGAGGTGTTGCGCGTGAAGCACATCATGGTCGTCGGCCACTACGGCTGCGGCGGCGTTCGCGCCGCGCTGGCGGGGCCGTCTCTCGGCCTCATCGATAACTGGCTGCGCCACATCCAGGACGTGCGCGACCGCCACGACGCGCTGCTTGCCGCGTTGCCCGACGATGCAGCGCGCTTCGACGCGCTGTGCGAACTCAACGTCATCGAGCAGGTGCGCAACGTCGCGCGCACCACGCTGGTCGGCGACGCCTGGCGGCGCGGGCAGGATTTGACGCTGCATGGCTGGGTGTACGGCATCGACAATGGCCGTCTTCAGGATCTGGCGGTTTCCATGGACGGCGAAGCGGAGACCGAAGCGCTCATTCGTGGCGCTGTACTTGCCGCCGGAAGGCGCTACGGCGTCGACGCTTGAGCGCCGCCTGGCTGCGGCCGGATACGAGCGGACGTCGCGGTCAGCCGGGTATTTCGGCCTGTATCCGCGGGGCGAAATCTTCGACCGGCAGCGGCCGTCCGAACAGGAAGCCCTGGTAGGCGTGGCAGCTCTGGCGTGCCAGCAGTTCGCGTTGCGCCTCGGTTTCCACGCCCTCGGCGATGACCCCCAGGCCCATGCTTTGGGCCAGGGCGACGATAGTGCGGGCAATCGCGGCATCGTTGCTGTCGGTGAGTATGTCGCGCACGAAGGACTGATCGATCTTCAACTGGTCCAGGGGCAGGCGCTTGAGGTAGGAGAGCGATGAATAGCCGGTGCCGAAATCGTCGAGCGCGAAGCTTGCGCCGTGGCCTTTCAGCGCGGTCATCTTGGCGATGACGTCCTCCACGTCTTCCAGCAGCAGGCTTTCGGTCAGCTCCAGCTTGAGCTTGTGGGGATCGGCGCCGCTGCGGGCGAGCGCCGCCAGAACCTGGCCGACGAAATCCGGGCGGTGGAATTGCCGGGCGCTGACATTCACCGCCAGCGTGAGATGGGCGGTGGCCGGCTGAGCCGCCCAGGCGACCAGTTGGTCGCAGCCGGTTTCCAGCACCCAGTCTCCCAGAGGCACGATCAGCCCCGTTTCTTCGGCGAGACGGATGAACTCGGCCGGGAGCAGCAGGCCGCGACGGGGATGCTGCCAACGTACCAGCGCTTCGGCGCCCGTAACGCGGCCGGCCTCGTCCACCTGGGGCTGGTAGTGGAGCAGGAACTCGTGCTGCTGCAAGGCCTGGCGCAGCTCGATTTCCAGTTCGGCGCGGGCGCTGGCGTTTGCCTGCATCGCCGGATCGTAGAAGCGCAGGGTGTTGCGCCCCGCCGCCTTGGCCTGGTACATGGCGAGGTCGGCCCGTTTCAGCAAGTCATCCACGGTTTCGCGCTGTCCGCCGAACAGGGTGACGCCGATGCTGGGCGTGCTGTAGTGCTCGTTGCCGACGAGCAGATAGGGCTGGTTCAGCATCGCCAGCACTTTTTCGCCGACGACGGTGGTTTGAGTGGCGGCCTCCTCGGCGTTTCCGCTCAGGTCTTCCAGCATCACCACGAATTCGTCGCCGCCCAGGCGGGCGACGGTGTCGCCTTCGCGCACGCAGCCGGCGAGGCGCAGGGCGACCTGTTGCAGCAGCAGGTCGCCGATGTCGTGGCCGAGAGTGTCGTTCAGCGCCTTGAAGTTATCGAGGTCGATGAACAGCAGCGCTCCCTGGCGCTCTTTGCGGGAACAGGACGCCAGCGCCTGATGCAGGCGGTCCAGCAGCAGCCGGCGGTTGGGCAGGCGGGTGAGGGGGTCGTAGAAGGCGAGATGCCTGATCTCGTCTTCGGCCGACTTGCGCAGGGTGATGTCGGTCAGCGTGCCGACATAATGGGTAACCTCGCCGGTGCAGCTCTTCACCGCCGTGACGGTGAGCCATTCGGGATACACCTCGCCGTTCTTGCGCCGGTTCCAGATTTCTCCCTGCCATGAGCCGGTGTTGCGGATGGCTGTCCACATCGCGGCATAGAAGTCCGCGTCGTGGCGACCCGACTTGAGCAGGTGCGGCGTCTTGCCGACGGCCTCGTCGGCCGGGTAGCCGGTTACCTGAGTGAAGGCATGGTTGACCCGCAGGATCGTACTGTTGGCATCGGTAATGAACATGCCTTCCTGCGCCTCGAAAGCGGTCGCGGCCACGCGCAGGTCCGCCTCGGCCCGCTTGCGCGCCGTGATGTCCTCGGTGATGCCCATCAGCCGGTCGACTTCGCCGTTTTCGTTCCTGAGGGGGGTGAATGACGACTGGAATATCTGCCCGTCCGTCCCGGCGGCCGTGAATTCGAAATGGTGAGTTTCGCCGGCGTAGGCGCGCGCGAGCAAGGCCGCGATGCGCGGCCGGTCGGCGGCGGCGACCGCGTCCAGATAGGAAAGACCGTAGACGGCGGCTTCGTCGCTGACGCCCATCATGCGCAGGCCGGCCAGGTTCATGGAAGTGATGTGGCCCGTCAGGTCGATTTCATGAATGCACAACGGGGAATTCTCGACCAGCAAGCGGTAGCGATTCTCGGTTTCGCGCTGGCTTTTCTGGGCCTCGTGGCGCTGGGCGCGCAGCTTGGCCTCCTCCATGGCGCGGAGCACGGCGACCGGCAATCGCGCCAGCCTGTCCTTGAGGACATAGTCGGTGGCGCCCTTCTTGATGCTGTCTACCGCGAATTCCTCTCCCATGACGCCGGAGACGAAGATGAAGGGCAGATCGGGAAAGCGACCGCGGACTATCGCCAGGGCATCTTCGCCGCCAAAGCCCGGCAGATGGTAGTCGGCGAGGACAATGTCCGGCCGGAAATCGTTCAGGGCGGCGCTAAACGCCTCCCGCGATTGCACTCGCAACGCGGCGAAGGCGATTCCTGCCTTGCGAAGCGCCTGCTGGTTCAGTTCGGCGTCGTCGGGATTGTCTTCCAGCAGCAGCAGGCGCAGCGGATCGGTCATAATCCGTAAGTGTAGCAGTCCAAGGAAGACTCTTGACCCAAACCCGCTCCGCCATCCTCGCCGGTTTCAGCCTGGCCATCGCCGCCTATCTGCTGTCGTTCTTCCATCGCGTTGCCCCGGCGGCGATCTCGGGCGACCTGCAAGTCGCCTTCGCCATCGGCGGCGCCCAGCTCGGCAGCCTGGCCGCCACTTACTTTTATATCTACACGCTGATGCAGATTCCCACCGGCGTGCTGGCCGACACCCTCGGCCCGCGCCGTCTGCTGTTCTGGGGCGGGTTGGTGGCCGGCGGCGGCAGCCTGATGTTCGGGCTGGCGCCCTCTTTCGAGTGGGCCTTTGCCGGTCGCACCCTGGTCGGGCTTGGCGTCTCGGTCACTTTCATCGCCATGCTCAAGCTCATCGCCACCGGCTTCGACGAGCGGCGCTTCGCCACCATGGTCGGCGTCTCGATGCTGATAGGCAACTTCGGCTCGATACTCGCCGGCGCGCCGCTGGCCTGGGCGACGCAAGCCGCCGGCTGGCGCCAGGTCTTCGTTGCGGTGGGGCTGCTGTCCATCGCCATCGCCCTGGCGAGCCGCGTCTGGGTGGCCGAGACCCCGGCCGGCAAGGTCGACCGCACCGTCTGGCTCACCGGCCTGCTGGCGGTGCTGAAGAACCGCGCCACCTGGCCCGGCTTCTTCATGAACACCGGGCTCGCCGGCGCCTTCTTCGGCTTCGCCGGTCTGTGGGCCGTGCCCTACCTCACGCAAGTGCACGGCATGAGCCGCGCTACCGCCTCGACCCACGTCAGCGTCTATTTTCTCGGCTTTGCGCTGGGCTGCCTGATCTGGGGCCGGCTCTCCGACGCGCTCGGCCGCAGGAAGCCCGTGATGCTTACCGCCTCGGGCGTGCATGTCGCCGGCTGGTTCGTCTGGCTCGCCGCCGGGCCGATGCCGCTGGTGGCGACCTACGGCCTGTGCGTAACCATGGGTCTGGTCACGGCCGGCTTTACGCTTTCGTGGGCGGCGGCCAAGGAGGTTAATAACCCGCTGCTCTCCGGCATGGCGACCAGCGTCGTTAACGTCGGCGTCTTCCTCGGCGGCGGCATACTCCAGCCGGCAGTCGGCTGGGTCATGGACCGCAGTTGGGACGGCGCGCTGCGCAACGGCATGCGCCTCTATGCCCCCGTCGACTACGCCAACGGCTTGAAACTCCTGGCCGCCGCCGCCATTCTGGGCTGGGTGGCGGCACTCTTTGTCCGCGAAACCGGTTGCAAGAATATCTGGAAGGAAACCCCGCAATGAACGGCACAGGCATCGTCCTTTTCGGCCACGGCGCCCGCAACGCCGGCTATGTCGAACCCTTTCAGCGCATCCGCGAAGCCATGCTGGCGCGCGACCCGCTGGCGCGCGTCGAAATCGGCTTTCTCGAACTTTCGCAGCCGACGCTGGAAGACGCCATCGCCGCCCTGATCGGCCAGGGATCGCAACAAATCCGCATCGTGCCCATCTTCTTCGCCCCCGGCCGCCACGTGCTCAAAGACCTGCCCGAACGCGCCGCCGCCGCACTGGAGCGGCATCCGCAACTCGAGATCGAAATATCCGATGCCGTCGGCACCATCCCGGCGGTGATTGCGGCGATGGCGGAGTACGCGCTGGCGGGGTGAGCGCAACTGAAGGCGATGGTTCGTCAGCGCTGCCGTCACCGTCCGCAAGGGTTTGCGGCCAACCCGCATCCGCGCTGACAGGCGATGACAGCAATGTGCGAGCGTGGCGCGGTCGCTATTCCGTCCAGCAGTTCCGATTACGCCGCCGACTGGAATTCGCTGTGGGCGGATCAGTGAGCCTCGGGCGCTTGCGCCCAGCCCTTTTCTTCGGCAATCGCCTTGAGGCGCTTGTCGTTTGTCCAAAGCCTGGCGCCATTCATGACGGCGGCGGCGAGCAGGTGGGTGTCGATATAGCCGATGCCGCGTCCCATGAGCTGTTGCTGGTCGATGAAGAACAGTGCCTCGGTCTCGGTGATGGCGGCCAGGCGGGGCAGGGATTGCAGCAAGCCCAGCACTTCGGCGCGGTTCTTCAGGTTGCCGCAGGCCAGTTCGCCGATGACGAAGTCGTGGGTGCAGACGTGGTCGTTTTGCAGCAGGGCGACCAGCCGTGGACTGCCGCTACGCAGATGGTCGATCCAGATCGAGGTGTCGACCAGAATCACCGCTTGCCTTCGCGGCGGCGGGCGACGGTTTCCAGTTGAGGTTCGCTGCCGCCCAGCCGGGCCAGACGGCGGGCGCTTTCGCGCTGGATCAGGGCGCTCAATGCCTCTTTCAGCAAGGCGCTGCGTTCCTGTACGCCGGAGAGCCGTTGCGCCTGGCTAAGCAGGGTTTCATCGAGCGTGACGGTGGTGCGCATGGAGGGCTCCCTATGGGGTATGCACCAAATATAGCATCAATAGAGGCGGCGAGAGATGCCGTCAGATCGGTGCGCGCGGCCGTACTGCGAGTCGATGCGGTGAAATTGTCTTGCTAATCGCGCGCTTGACGCATAAAACCCAAGACATGCAGGACGCCGTGTCCGGTCACGTCCTGAGCAGGCAAAGTCCCTGACCTCGCAGCAGCGTAGTTATTGAAATTCAAGGTATATAAGCATATACTGATAAACATGAAACCTATACTTGCCCTTATTGCTGCGCTCGGCAGCGCCGTGGCCCTGGCCCAGGCGCCGCAAACCCTTGTGCTCCAGGCCCGCGAGGTCGAACTGACTTATCCGGCCGAAAGCGTGGTGGAGGCGGTGAAACAGGCCACGGTGGCCGCCCAGGTGGCGGGCCGCGTGATCGACGTGCGCACCGACGCCGGCCGGCGCGTGAAGGCGGGCGAGACGCTCATGCGCATCGATGCGCGCGAGGCGGCCGAGGGCGCGGCGGGTGCGCGGGCGCAGCTTACGCAGGCGCAGGCGAATTTCGCTCGCACCAAAAATCTCTACGAGAAGAAGTTCATCAGCGCCGCGGCGCTCGACAAAGCCGAGGCCGATTTGAAGTCGGCGCAGGCGGCGGCCGGGCAGGCCGGGGCCGGGCTCTCGCATGCGACGGTGGCGGCGCCGATTTCGGGCGTGGTGGCCGCCCGTCATGTCGAACTGGGCGAGATGGCGGCGCTGGGCAAGCCGCTGGTTACGGTGTTCGACCCCAAGGGCATGCGCGTGATTGCCAGCGTGCCGCAGTCGAATCTGGCGGCGTTGCGCGGTGCCGGAAAAGCCAAGGTCGAGTTTCCGGAAAGCGGCCGCTGGATAGAGGCCACGCGCGTCGAGGTGCTGCCGACGCTGGATGCGCGCAGCCACACCGTCACCGCCCGCGTCTATCTGCCCGACAACGTCGAGGGCGTTGTGCCCGGTATGGCGGCGCGGGTGCATTTCGTCGGCGGACATGCCGTCAAGCTCACGGTGCCGCCGCAGGCCGTTGTGCGCCGCGGCGAGGTCAGCGCCGTGTATGTGGTCGATGCGCAGGGCCTGGCGCATTTGCGTCAGGTGCGCCTGGGCGAGGCGGTGGCCGGCGGCGAGCTTGAAGTCATGGCCGGCCTCGCGGCCGGCGACAAGGTAAGCCTGGAGCCGGTCAAGTCCGGCATTCAATTGAGGCAAGCCAAATGAACCCGGAAAACATCGTTCACCACGGCGAACACGGCGACACGGCGGAAAGACAATGCGTTTGGGTAAGCGTGCTTTCAATTCGCCGGGTGAATTGCCGAATCGGCGCTTTGAATTCCGCAGTGTTCGCCGTGCCCGCCGTGTCGCCGTGGTGAAAAATCGCATGGGCATTTCCGGCCGCATTGCCGCCTACTTTCTGAAGAACTCCCTGACGCCGCTGATCGCGTTGATTGCGCTGCTGCTGGGCGTGTTCGCCACGCTGATTACGCCGCGCGAGGAAGAGCCGCAGATCAACGTCACCATGGCCAACGTGCTGGTGCCTTTCCCCGGCGCCTCGGCGCGCGACGTCGAGAATCTGGTGGCGCGTCCCGCCGAGCAGGTGCTGTCGCGCATCAGCGGCATCGAGCATGTGTATTCGGTGTCGCGGCCGGGCATGGCGGTCATCACCGTGCAGTACCAGGTCGGCGAAGACCCGATCCAGGCGCTGGTGCGGCTCTACGACACCATCAACGCCAACAAGGACTGGCTCTCGCCCAACCTCGGCGTCGGCGAGCCGGTGGTCAAACCCAAGGGCATCGACGACGTGCCCATCGTCACGCTGACCTTCTATTCGCGCGACGCCGACAAGTCGGCCTATGAAATGCAGCAGGTGGCGCGCGCCGCCGAGATCGAGTTCAAGCGCATTGCCGGCACGCGCGACGTCGTCACGCTCGGCGGGCCGGGCCATGTGATTCGCGTCGTCATGGACGCCGACCGCATGAATGCCTACGGCGTCACGGCGCAGGACCTGAAGGCGGCCTTGCAGGTGTCCAACGCCTCGCAGCCGGCGGGCGCGTTGGTGGCAGACAACCGCGAGGTGCTGGTGACCACCGGCACCTACATCGAGTCGGCCGCCGACGTGAAGAAGCTCGTCGTCGGCGTCTACGACAAGAAGCCGGTGTTCATGGCCGACGTGGCGCGCATTGTCGACGGCCCCGACCAGCCCAGTCGCTACGTCTGGCACGGCGACCGCCAGCAGGAATATCCGGCGGTGACGCTCTCCGTATCCAAGAAGCCGGGCGTCAATGCGGCGGATGTCGCCGCGGCGGTGATCGCCCGCGCCGAATCCATGCGCGGCACGGTGATCCCCGAGGGCGTCGAATTCGCCGTGACCCGCAACTACGGCGAAACCGCCACCGACAAGGCGCAAAAGCTCATCGGCAAGCTCGTTTTCGCCACGGCCTTCGTCGTGCTGCTGGTGCTGTTCGCACTGGGAAAACGCGAGGCGGTGATCGTCGGCACGGCGGTGACGCTCACGCTGGCGGCCACGCTGTTCGCCTCCTGGGCCTGGGGCTTCACCCTCAACCGCGTGTCATTGTTCGCGCTGATCTTCTCCATCGGCATTCTGGTGGACGATGCCATCGTCGTCGTCGAGAACATTCACCGCTGGAACGCGCTGTATCCGGACAAGCCGCTGGCCGAGATCATTCCCGGTGCCGTGGATGAAGTCGGCGGGCCGACCATCCTCGCCACCTTCACCGTCATCGCCGCGCTCTTGCCCATGGCCTTCGTCTCGGGGCTGATGGGGCCGTACATGAGCCCGATCCCGATCAACGCCTCCATGGGCATGTTCATCTCGCTGGCGATTGCTTTCGTCGTCACGCCGTGGCTGGCATTGAAGCTGATGAAACCCCATGGAACCACGGCGCACACGGCGACACGGCGAAAAGACGAAATTGTTCAGGAATCCCGCCGTGTCGCCGTGCCCGCCGTGGTGGAAAAGATTTTCCGTTCCTTGCTCGACGCGCGCACCGGCAAGTCGGCGCGGCGCAAGCTCTGGTTCAGCATTGTCCTTGCCATTGCTGCCTCGGTGTCGCTGGGCGTGTTCGAGCTGGTGGTGCTGAAGATGCTGCCCTTCGACAACAAGAGCGAGTTCCAGGTGGTGCTCGACATGCCGGTCGGCACGCCGCTGGAAGAAACGGCGCGCGTGCTGCGCGAGATGTCGGCGGAGCTGGCGAAAGTGCCGGAGGTAAACGACTACCAGGCCTATGCCGGCACCGCGGCGCCGATCAACTTCAACGGCCTGGTGCGCCAGTACTATCTGCGCGCCAATCCCGAGATGGGCGACATCCAGGTGAACCTCGTGGACAAGCACCACCGGGATCGCAAGAGCCACGAGATCGCCGTCTCCGTGCGCGAGCGCCTGATGGCCATCGCCAAACAGGCCGGCGGCAACGCCAAGGTCGTCGAGGTGCCGCCGGGGCCGCCGGTGCTCTCGCCCATCGTCGCCGAGGTGTATGGCCCCGACTATGCGGGCCAGATCGCGGTGGCCAAGCGCGTGCGCGCCGCCTTCGAGGGCACGGCCGACATTCTCGGCGTGGACGACTCCGCCGATGCCGACGCATCCAAACTCGTGCTGCGTGTCGCGCAGGCGAAAGCCGCGCTGCTGGGCGTCTCGCAGAAGGACATCGTCGACACCGTGCGCCTGGGCCTCTCGGGCGAGGACGTGACGCCCATGCACGACGGCGACTCGAAGTACGAAGTGCCGGTGCGCATCACCCTGCCGGCCGAGCGCCAGAACTCCATCGATCAACTGCTCAAGCTCAAGGTGCGCGGGCAGGCCGGTCACGGCGGCAATCTGGTGCCTATCTCCGAGGTGGTCGAGGCGAAGCAGACGCTGCGCGAGAAGGTCATCTACCACAAGGACCTGCTGCCGGTGGTGTACGTGGTCGGCGACATGGGCGGCAAGCTCGATTCGCCCCTGTACGGCATGTTCGACATCCGCAACAAGCTCGCCGGCGTCGATCTGCCCGAAGGCGGCAAACTCGGCGAATATTTCATCAAGCAGCCGAAGGACACTTACGCCGGCTATGCGATCAAGTGGGACGGCGAATGGCAGGTCACCTACGAAACCTTCCGCGACATGGGTGCCGCCTATGCCATCGGCCTGATCCTGATCTACCTGCTGGTGGTGGCGCAGTTCAAGAGCTATCTGGTGCCGCTCATCATCATGGCGCCGATCCCGCTCACCATCATCGGCGTCATGCCCGGCCACGCCTTGTTCGGCGCGCAATTCACGGCGACCTCGATGATAGGCATGATCGCGCTGGCCGGCATCATCGTGCGCAATTCCATACTGCTGGTCGACTTCATCAACGGCCAGGTCGCCGGCGGCATGGATTTCGCGGAAGCCGTCATCCAGGCCGCCGCCATCCGCGCCAAGCCGATTGCGCTGACGGGGCTGGCCGCCATGCTCGGTGCGCTGTTTATTCTCGACGATCCGATTTTCTCCGGGCTGGCGATCTCTCTCATCTTCGGCATTCTCGTGTCCACCGTGCTGACCCTGGTGGTGATTCCGGTGCTGTATTTCGCCGCGATGAAAGGCCGCATTGGGCCGGCGACCGAATGATTTCGCGCCGCCGTTTGGCGGCATAATACGAAAGTTCTATTTCGGCTCGGAGCCTCTCAGTAGGGTCATGCAACGTCTGTTCCTGCACCAGTTCGGCCGGCTTGCCGTCGTGGCGACCATTGTCGTCGGCATGGGCATCACGGCCGGCTTATACCGGTGGGTGGCGCAGAACGAGGATGTCGAGGCGCGCGCCGCCTTAGACTCCGCCAGCGAAATGTTCCTGTCGCGTGCGCAAGCGCGCCTGCGGTCGAGTAGCGCGTTGGTGCATTCGCTGGCGGGCCTGTGGCGTGTGCTCGGCCGGATGGACCGGGCCATGCTGCAAACCTATCTCAGCGAGCTGGACGCCCAGGTTCAATATCCGGGATTCGTCGCCATCGGCGTTGTCGAACGGGCCGTCGATTCGTCCGGGGATACGCGCTGGCGGGTCACCGACCTCGACCCCGGCGAACGCCTCAAGGCGGCCGGGCCCGGCTTCGACCTGGGGGCCGATCCGGCGCTGCGCTCGGTTCTGGAGGCTGCTCGCGATTCCGGGATCATTGTCGCCAGCAGCCGTGCCGATTCCCTGTTCGGCGTTGCACCGGGCTTTGTCCTTGTTCATCCTCTCTATGCCGGAGGCGTTCTGCCGGCGAACATCGCCGGCCGCCGCCGGCTGATTTCCGGCTATGTATTTGTCGTCATCGATGTCGGAAACATGACGAGCGACCTGGCCGCACAGTTGCCTGCCGGTGTCGCCGGCAGGCTGCTGGTCGATCTGTCGCAACGCAATGCCGAGCGGGTTCTCTACAATTCATTGCCCGGTGTGCCCAGAAAGGTTGCCGTCGATACGCGCCAGGAAGTCGAGTCGGTGGGTAAGGAACTCGTGCTGCTGGAGGTTGCGCCGACCGCCGTTTTTAGCGATGCCGTCAATCGCGACCGCTCCGATCTGGCGCTGATGCTGGGCGTGCTGACGACGCTGCTGGCGGCGACCATCGTCTGGCTGTTGGCCACCCGCGGTACCTGGGCCGAACAGCGGGCGCGGCAGATGGGCGCCGCGCTGCGCGCCAGCGAGGAACGATATCGCGATCTGTCGCAAATGGCCTCCGACTGGTTCTGGGAGCAGGACGAGAACTATCGTTTCATCAGCCTTTCGGAAAGCCTGCTGCGTCACGCCGATTTTCATGCGACGGCGCTGATCGGCAAGACCCGCTGGGAACTGCCCGTGGATATCGATCCCGCGCTTATGGCCGAGCACCGTGCGGTTGTCGAGGCCCACCTGCCGTTTCAGGATTTCGAATTCCAGATCGGCGACGCGAGCGGCGGACTGCATTGGTTCAGCGTCAGCGGTAAGCCGCTGTTCGACGAAGACAATCAATTCATCGGTTATCGCGGCACCGGCCGCGACATCACGGCAGCCAAGCAACAGGAGCTGGAGCTGCGGACCCACCGCGACAACCTCTCGGCGCTGGTAGAGGCCCAGACTGCCGATCTGGTGCGCGCCAAGGAGGCGGCCGAGCAGGCGAGCCACGCCAAGTCCGAATTCGTTGCCAACATGTCGCACGAGCTGCGCACGCCCATGCACGCCATTCTGTCCTTCGCCCATCTCGGCTACGGCAAGAGCGGATCGCTGCCGCCGGAGAAACTGCGCGAATACTTCGACCGCATCCGCGGTAGCGGCGACCGCCTGCTGGAATTGGTCAACAACCTGCTCGACCTCTCCAAGCTCGAAGCCGGAAAAATGCTCATCGAAGCGCACGCCGTCGACCTTGCGCATCTGGTGCGCGACGTCGCTTGCGATCTCGACGCCATGATCGAGGCCCGTGGGCAGCATCTGCAAGTGATGCCGACCGCAGTCGATACCGTCGTCAACGGCGATGCGGTGCGTCTGGCTCAGGTGGTGCGCAACCTTATTTCCAATGCGCTCAAGTTCTCCCCGGAAAGCCGTGTCGTGCAGGTCGAGTTTGCCGCTGCCGAACTGCCCGGCGGACGTCGTGTCCAGGATCGCGGCCTGGTGCCGGCGTTGAGGATGACGATTGCGGACGAGGGCGTCGGCATTCCGGAAGCCGAGCTGGAGGCTGTATTCGACAAGTTCTACCAAAGCAGCAAGACGCGCACCGGTGCCGGCGGTACCGGCCTGGGGCTGTCGATCTGCAAGGAAATCGTGCTCGCCCATCGCGGTACAATCGTGGCGCGCAGTCGCCCCGAAGGCGGGGCCGCTTTCGATGTGGTCTTGCCCCGATGACAAGCCCGACCACCGCGACACGGCGACACGGCGGAAAGGCATGAAGAAGTCCGTCTCGAATTGTTTTTCGCGCATTTATTTTTCGCCGTGTCGCCGTGTTCGCCGTGGTGAATGCTTTTCCGGGAATATAGGGAGATACCCATGAGCCGTTGGCATGTCCTTGCGGTCGACGACGAACCGCTGAACCTTGAGATCATCCGCGAATGTCTCGACGATCCGCGTATGGATCTCGATCTGGCGTCGAACGGCGAGAGCGCCTGGCGGCGGCTGGAGGCGACGACGACGCCTTACGACCTGGCCATTCTCGACCGCATGATGCCGGGCATGAACGGCATCGAGCTGTTGCGGCGCATAAAGGCGGACAGACGCTTTCGCGGCATGCCGGTCATCATTCAGACCGCCGCCGCCGGCCCCGATCAGGTGCGCGAAGGCATCGAGGCCGGCGCCTATTACTACCTGACCAAGCCCTACGAGCCGGCGGCGCTGGCCGCCATCGTGCGCATCGCCCTGGCCGATGCCGCCGACCAGACGGCCGCCGCAAACCGCTCTGCCCAGCAGGCCGAAACCTTGCGTCTGATGGAGTCGGCCGATTTTCGTTTTTCCACTCTGGATGAAGCCAACCGCTTGGCCGGCCTGCTGGCTTCGCTGTGTCCGGAGCCGGCCGCTGTTTCCATGGGGCTGACCGAACTGATGATCAATGCCGTCGAGCACGGCAACCTCGGCATCTCCTACGCCGAAAAGTCGCGATTGAAGCGCGAAGACACCTGGGAGGCCGAGATTGCCCGCCTTCAGGCGTTGCCGGAGAACTGCGGCAAAGCTGCGCGCATCGGCGTGCGGCGATCGACCGACGAAATCGTGTTCACCGTCCGCGACGAGGGGCGCGGTTTCGACTGGCGGCGCTACCTCGATTTCGAGCCGGCGCGCATCTTCGACCCCAATGGTCGCGGCATCGCCATGGCGGGCCGCATGAGTTTTGCGCGCATCGAGTATCTCGGCTCGGGCAGCGAAGTGGTTGCGGCGGTCGCTTTGCCGGCAATACCAAAGTTATAATGAAAAAATGAATTCCCCCACCCAGCAGCCGGACTCGGGCGCGCCTGCGGAGGCATCCGCGGCGCTCAAGGTTCTGGTCGTCGACGACACCGCGACCAACCGCCAGATCCTCCAGGTTTTCCTGAAGAAGCTCGGCTACCGCGTCGATACCGCCGTCGATGGCGCCAAGGCCGTGGAGCGCTTCGTCGAAGGCGCGCCCGATCTGGTGCTGATGGACGTCATGATGCCGGTGATGGACGGCTACGAGGCGACGCGGCGCATCAAGAAAATCTGCGGCGACCGCTGGGTGCCGGTAGTTTTTCTCTCCGCCCTCGACAAGGAGGAAAACCTGGTCATGGGGCTGGATGCCGGCGGCGACGACTACCTGCACAAGCCGGTGAACTTCGTCGTGCTCGACGCCAAGCTGCGCTCGCTGACGCGCTCGATCCGCCTGCAACGCGCGCTCGATGAAAACCGCCGCCGCACCCAGGCCATTGCCGACAATGTTATCGACGGCATCGTCACCATAGACGAACGGGGCGTCATCCAGTCCGTAAACCTCGCCGCCATGGGCATGTTCGGCTACAAGGCCGAGGAAATGGTCGGACAGAATATCGGCATCCTGATGCCCGAGTCGTGCCGTAGCGGCCATGACGGCGGCCTGGCTCACTATGTCGGCGGTGGCGAAGCGAACGTCGTCGGCAAGGGCGTGCGGGCGGTGGAGGGTTTGCGCAAGAACGGCAAGGCCTTTCCGCTCGATCTTGGCGTCACGGGACTCAGCTTCGAAGGCCGTCAGCTCTTCGTCGGCATTCTGCGCGACGTGACCGAGGAGCGGCGGGCCGAGCAGTTGCTGCGCGACAACGCCGCGCGCCTGCAACGCTATCACGACGCCCAGGAAGAGGAGAGCGCGCTGGCCCAGCGCATCATGGAGCGGCAGATGAGTCGCCAGGGTCTTGCCGATCCGGCGATAAGCCACTGGATTGCGCCGGCGGCTAACTTCAGCGGCGACGTCATCGCCGCCGGCCGCTCGCCCGAGGGCTGGCTCTACGTGCTGCTGGCCGACGCCACCGGCCACGGGCTGGCCGCCGCCATCAGTGTGCTGCCGGTGCTGACGCTGTTTTACGGTTATGTCGAGCATGGCTATCCGCTCGGCTATATCGTTATGGAGTTGAACCGCCAGTTGCGCGCCACCATGCCTTCGGGCCGTTTCGTCGCCGCCAGCCTGCTGTGCATCAAGGAAGAAGGGCAGAGCGCCCATCTCTGGCAGGGCGGCATGCCGGACATTCTGTTGCTGGCCGCGGACGGCAGGCTCAAGAACCGCTATTCGGCGCAGCATCTGCCGCTGGGCATTATCGATTTCGAGGAAGGCATGGCGGCCATCACCGATATCGAATTTCTTCCCGGCGAACAGTTCGCCCTGTTCTCGGACGGCCTGATCGAGGCGACCGACAGCGCCGGCCAGCAGTTCGGTCTGGAACGGCTTCAGGACGTGCTGGCCAAAACGCCCGCCGCCGGCCGCATCGATGCCGTGCGCGGCAGTCTCTATACCCACACCGGCATCGGCCAGTTCCAGGACGACGTTTCGCTGCTGCTGGTCGGCGCGCCCTGAGCGACAAGCGTTTCGGGCCCGGGCAGGCCCGTTTGCCCTCGCTATAATCGAACATTTGAAGGAGGTTCAGCCATGACGACGATTTCCGACCCGGCCCGTTTCGACCGTGCCATTGCGCTTTTCGATGCCGCCAACGCGGAAGACCCCAACCAGGAGGCCGCCGACGGCAAGGCGTGGCCGAAGGAGCTGCTCTACGCGCAGCGCATGACGGAAATGCTCGCCCGCTTCGCGCCCGACGCCTCCGAGGCCGTGCAACTGGCCTGCCGCGCCCAGCATATCCAGCGCTGGAAGAGTCCGCGCAAGGACTACCCGATGACGCCCGAGGGCTACCAGGCCTGGCGTACCGGGCTTTACAAGTTCCACGCCGAGCTGGCCGGCAAGCTGATGGCGGACGCCGGCTACGACGCGGAGACGATAGAGCGCGTAAAGAAGATCGTCGGCAAGCGCGGCCTCAAGGTCAATCCCGAAACGCAGATGATGGAAGACGTGGTCGACCTCGTCTTCATCGAATACTACATGCTCGGCTTTGCCGGCCAGAAGCCCGACTACTCCGAGGAGAAGTGGCTGGACATCATCCGCAAGACCTGGAAAAAGATGTCCGACGCGGGCCATGCCTTCGCCGTATCCGGCAAGGTCAAGCTGCCCGAGCCGCTGGTGCCGCTGATTCTCAAGGCGATCGGCTAAGCGCGAGTCCGGCGATGAGTGAGGCGCTGCGCGTGCGATTGAAAGTGCAGCTTGGTCGGCGAGCGCAGCGGGGCGGCGGGGAGGGAACTTCCTTCGTCCTCACGGTGCAAAAGGCGCACAGATCGGCCAAAGGAAGTTCCCTCCCCGCCGCCTTCATCGCCCGCACCGGTTTGCGGCCAACCCGTGCCAGCGCTGCCAAGCGACGGCCCGGT
>OBOI01000286.1_pt1 | contig 19182 bp, 9 predicted proteins | sample 1670151 | NCBI WGS metagenome assembly OBOI01 (sample SAMEA104232303, study PRJEB22302) | sediment metagenome | biome: forest; feature: aquifer; material: sediment | place: USA | collected 2011-08-07 | depth 0.01 m | reverse complement strand
TTCGGTCGTGATCACGGTCGCGGAAGGCCGTTCGCCATGACGTCCACCGGTACGGTCGGAGCCCTTCAGTTTGCCACGGACAAATGATACAATTTTTTTCAGCATGATTTCCTTGTGTTAATGAAGGCCGGCATCTCCGGCGCTAGGGACTTCCATCTCGCGCTCCGCAGGTTGATGACAATAATGGATTCGGATCTGCAAAAAGGGTGGACAAACTGCGTCATCAGTTTATCCCGATAGAAATGAGGCCTATGATATACCATTAACGAACATCTTGGGCAAGGGAGATAACCGGCGGCTATTGGGCCTTGACCGTGAAGAGCAGGACAGCAAAAAAAATCCCCATCTGACGACAGGGATCGCGTAAACATGCACCCCCCCCGCTTTGGCGGGGGGGGGTGCTGCAACAGAAACAGAGTCTTCTGTTCAAACCATTACACGCCGGAATGGACCTCTGCCACCGGTTTGATTTTCCCTGGCCCATGACAGAGTGTGCAGGACTCACTCTCGTCTCCGCTATAGGCGTCCGCGGGAGTCGGATCTTCAGCATGTTCTTCAAAATGGGCCAAGTCCCATGGACTATCATGGCACGTACCGCAAGCCCGACGCGTGGGATTGTTCTTCCAGTTGGCGCCATCCGTGTTGCTCTCGTTGTGACATACCTTGCAATTGGTAAGCGGTTGCGGGAATTTCACCTCGCTGAAATCTTCGCCATTAATAAGGTATTTGCCACCCGCGACAACACTGGGCAGTTGTCCGGCCATATGCAGCTTGTGAACAATGTGCTGCAGGTCAACAGTGACCGGCGCAGCGCCCGAGTAAGGGTCAAAAGTACTCTGGTTGTGACAGGTCACGCAATACTCAATGGCATACCCTTTATGCAGTTTCACACCACCGTGACAGGTGTTGCAGCTGACCATGGTGACGATGTTCCGGGTCTTGGTAACCGGCGAACCGTTCGGCACAAAATCAAAAGTCGCATTGGTCTTATTGCCGGTACCATCCGCTTCTTGGAACTCCATGCCTACCCGATGGGTCAAGGTGGGATCATAAACAACAACATTCGAGTCCGTCGGATGCTTGGCCGGGGTATAGATATCAGGCGATAGGGTCGTTGATGAGGCGTTGTGAACATGGGTCACATGGTTGATATCACCCTGGGGTTCGGCATTCGGCAGGGCAAAGGTGTACTCCCAGACCGAGGCCGCGGCGTTATAGTTGAGGTTGTCAGGGACCACCGATTCCGAATATCCCTGAATAACCGGCGGCATGGCGGCATCCTTGGTGCGAGACCGGGCGGTATAGCTCTCCCAGTGGCTGGAGGCACCACCTTCACCCGGGACGAGCTTGGCCAGGGTAAAGGCCATACTCTTAAATGCTGCCTTATCGGTTACTGGAGTACCATGCTGATCCATGGTGAAGCTAACCGTGACCTGACCGCTGGCAGGGTCAACGGTTACGCCGGAAATCGTGGCGCTCATGGGCCGCTTGGTCGCATCGGCGGCGGCGGGCAAGGCGTGTGAGGTTGCTAGGGGAGCAAAGGTATTATCACCACCATGGCACATGTGGCAGTAATCATTATTCACCATCTGAAAGTGTTGCTTGGCAACACCATCAAGTCCGGTGAAGGTAGTCACACCATCAAAGACGATGGTGGTGTGGCAAGAACGACAGGCGACCATTGTTGGCTTGATCGTCCAGTTGTCGCCAGAGGCACTCTGATGACATTTGGCGCAGTCCACCACGATTTTGGCGGTTGCCGACTTGACGCCGGGATAGGTCACCGCGGACCAATCCTTGGCGTTGGCGGAATCAGCGGCAGTGAGTTTCCCGTTGATGGCAGCATGAATCTGATGAATCATGGTCACAAAATCAAACCCCAAGGCCGCCATGTCCGGATCGGCCAACAGGGGACTGTGGCAGATAACGCAGGTCTTGGTTCCGGTGTAGCCTCCGCCGTGGCCATGGTTGTTGATATTCGCTCCATGGCAGCTGTTGCAGGCGGCACTGGTGACGATATCCTTCCCAGGAGGGAGTTCCACCGCAGGATCACTGATATTGAAATCATATTGTTTATTGACGGCAGCCAAGCCGTTAAAGGCTGAAACACGCAGCACCATCCGCTGTTGATGGGCAGGGTTCGGTGCGCTACTGAACGGCGTGGCAAAGGTGTACTGGTAATGGCCTTGTCCCTGGTCCACCAGATTGCCGAAGGCATAGCCGGTCCCAGTGCGCTCATAGGCCCAACGCTGCCATTCATCGGAATCCGTGGCAGCGGCGCCGGGAACCAACTCCGCCACATAAAGGCGCAACAAACTCGTGGACAGTCCTGTGATCGGCACATCTCCATGGGTGAGGGTGAAATTGATGGCGAGATAACCGTTGGCACTGCTGGCGCTAAACTGATCAACCATTGGCGCATCTGGCGGGGGAGTCACTTCAATGCTTGCAGCATCGGCATTCACCCAATAGCCGTCGGTGGCTGACAGGGTGGAGAGGAGGGCAAACCCCTTGGATCCGGCATAGCTGGCACCATTGTCGGCATTGATTGTGCCATCGCCATGATACGGTAAGGCTACTGCCCAGTTACCTCCTTGCCATTTCCAGAGGGAGAGAGGCTTAACCCCCACGATAGCCAGATCACTGACGACCTCGGCCACGCTCTTCCCCTGATCGCCTAGAGTGCCAATCAGGTTCCAGCCCTTAACCAAGGAGTAGAGGTTGGTTGCTGGCGCCGAGCCCGTGACTGTCAAGGTGGCCGCCTCGGTCATGTTCAGCCAAAATCCTTGGCCGGCATGGAGAGTGGTCAACAGTAATGCCCCCTTACTCTTGGCATAGTTCCCGATAGCAGCCCCACTCTCTTGCGACACACGCACCCGCCAAGTTGCGGCACTGGAGTCCCAAGCCCAGGCCGTGGCATAGGCCTGATTAATGCTGGCCAGCATCGTATCCACCTGAGAATCCAAGGGCTCAAGAGGGGAGCTCACCAAGTTCCACCCTTTCTCCAAGGCGATATCCTTGGTTGCGGCAGCGGCAACACCGACCCCCATGGCACAGGCCATCGCCACTATTACGGCAACCACCGACCTCATGCCAAAAGCACTATATCTCGTCATTTTCATCTCCTATTTCAAGGAACGGCGTAAGCCGCAATGATAATCTCCACTACCCCAAAAAGGCAGTGACCAAAAAAAAAATCCCCGTCTGGCGACGGGGATTCTGAAAACAGCCAGCTGCTCGCGCAGAGTGTGCGAACTAAGTGGGCCTTGCGGCCCACTCTTCGTACGATCACAGATCAGTGTGGATCAATGACACATCCTACAGACCATTCTGCTCCATGTGCGACATGGTGGCCTGATCATCGGCATGGCAACCCGCACAGGCTGTCCCAAGAATGACCGATAGATAGGTGGTCTTCCCTGAGTTATGGCAGGACTCGCAGGAGAGAACCTTCTGCGGGTAGGTCACTGCAGTCCAATCTCTTGCATGACTATCGCCAGTTTTAGAGGCGGCATGGATGGCATGGATGCGGTTGGCAAGCATATCGGCATAGTTTCCTGACTGATCATGGCAGGAGAGACACTCGTCAGTATCAAAGACCACGGAGTGACGTGCATTATGGAATGGTGCGAAGCCGGTGCCGTGACAATCGACACAGGCATCACCTGCAACTTTCTTCTCAACCGTGGCCGTGCCGATCTGAAGGGTGGAGAAGCCGATGGAATCGATCTGGTAATCGGTAGCGCTGTTATAGCCATAGTCGGCAAAGATGGTACGGACCATATAGGTGCCAGCAGTCACATCCGCGGGCACGGTCACTTCATAGTGGAAACCGGTGGCATCGCCGGTGCCGAGGAGGCTGATGGCCTGGGTCAGAAGACCGGTGCTGCCGTAGGTCTTCACCAACGGCACGGCATTGGCCCGTGGCCCGTAGACATAAATATTACCGACATAGAGGACACCATCGGCAACCGCCTTGGCCCCCTTAGCCTGGGTATAGACCTCCGTTGGCACGGCCTCACCGGCCGTATGCGCCACACCATTGATGGTACCCGCAGCGTGATACTTCAGCGTAGCCGTGATGGTGAACTTCTCTCCCGCTGCGTAGAAGGTACCAGTGGCAGGAGCGGATATACTGAGGGCAACATCGTACTCTGGCACATTCTTGGCGTCAGTTGTGATGGCATGCGCTGTTTCAACACTCTTGCCGAAGCCAGTTCCGGTTGCGGGATGACAAAATTTGCAGCCAGTGTCGTCGGCCTGTGGTCCGCCGGCATGACCTGTACCATCGACGAAATTGACGGTCGTATGACACGAACCGCAGACCTCGCGGGTCGGATGGGTCTTCCAGTTATCGATCTGATCACCGGCACCGAGAGCAAGACCACTGTTGGTGTGGCAGACAACACAGTTATTGATCTCCTGGGGATACGTGACATCCACATAGCCGTTACCTTTGATCCGGGTCGGGAAGGCAGGCACATCAATAGCTGCGTGGATCTTGTGAATAAAGGGAGCAAAGACAATCCCTAACTCGTCTTTCATAAAGCCGACAGGTTCCTGGACGTTATTACTCAAGGTGCTGTATAAGGGGCTATGGCAGATTACGCAGGCCCGGGTATCTTGATAACCGTTCCCAGCGCTCCCATGGGCAGCGCCAACCATTAACGGGCCGTGGCACTTCTTGCAGGCCTCGACAGTGACAAACTGACGGGCAGTATAGGCCAGGGGGGTAACGGTCTGGCCATCGGCTGTAACATTATAGTCCAGCACAGCAACGGTACTGGTGGTCACATTGGTAGTGCCGCTCACCCTCAGGACCATCCGCTGGATGTCGTTGGCGCTGTAAGCCTCGTTGTTGAGGCCGGAAGAGGCGGTCTCGGTGCCGAACGGTTGTGACATGGTCCAGGTGTAGTCACCATTGCCGACATTGGTAAAGGTGATACCCGTCGTGGTTGACCGCTCAGCAGCCCACTGTGCGAAGTAGGAGGTGGCAGGGATGGTAGTGGTACCAGCATCGGTGGTTACCAGGTCAGCCATGTACACACGAACGCTGGTCGCGCTCAGATTGGTGACCGGGCCGGCGGCGGTTGCAAGGTGGAAGGCTACCTGTGGCACTCCGGCAACACTGGTTACCGCCACATTGGTGATGGTTTGTGCGACCGCGGTGGTGGCAGGGTGACCAACGGCTGCAATATCAACCATACTGCCGGTGGTGTGGCATACCATGCACGACTCATCAAACTTGGAGATCGCTGTGGTGCCTGAACCATTATCCGGCGGGGTTACAGTACCACTGGCAGCGCTGGCGTTTACCCAATAGCCCTCGGTGGAGGCTATGTCTGCAAGGAGATCAAAGCCCTTGCCAGTGGCATAGCTGGCGCCACCATCGGTAACTGCACTACCATCGGCATTAAACGGTAAAGCAACGGCCCACTTGTTGTTCTTCCATTTCCAAACCGAGAGGGGTTTGGCGCCTGTCCCCAGGGCGGTGACCAACTGGGCTACAGTCTTAGTGGCATCGGAGCGGGTACCGACCAAGTTCCACCCCTTAGCGACCGGGTTGATGGTGGTATTGGTGGTTGGAGCGGTGCCGGTGATCTGCAAGGTATCGGGGGCAGTCATGTTCAACCAGAAGCCCTGGCCGGCATGCACTTTGTACAAGGTGGCAAACCCTTTGCTGGCGGCATAGGTACCGAGGGTATCAACACCTTCATTGGCCACACGGACCTGCCAATTCGCCTTGCTGGCATCCCAGACCCAGGCGGAGATATAGGGCTGATTCGTCAAAACCGTATCCAACATGGCATTGTCAGGCTCCAGGGGGGTATTGACCAAATTCCAACCTTCCACCAAGGGGATGTCCTTGGTCGCAGCATCGGCTACACCGACACCCGTGACGCAGGCCATCGCCAAGGCCATGGCGACTACCAACCGCTTGCCAAATACTTTTTTCTTCATCGTGTCCATCTCCTCAATTGAATTAGATGACAACTATCAGGGCGTAAACAGACCCTATTTCAACACGCTTCCACCGTAGCCTGCGCTATGACCGACAACAGCGTTCTTTCCATGGGATAATGACCTTTCAGACTCCAGATACATGATAAAGATTATTAGCACTGTGCGTATATTTAGCAACTAAACCGTGCGGGAAAGCAAGTTTTTTTTTGTTGCTCAAATTTTTCCGTAACTCGTGTTGACCGAGCAAGCAGCTGTTTTAAACCAGATTTTCAGGGCAACGCCTAAATAACCTCCATGGAGAAGGCCGACAGATTGGCCAAAGCACCATGGGACACTAGCTGACAGACAAGCTGATCAAAAACCATAAGCGAGCGCAAGGTATCCGACATTGGCTTCATAGTTGGGGTCGGCATACAGCCCACTATAATACGTAGTACCAAGCGCAGGGTAGTTGGCGTAGCTTAGATCCTGATAGTCTAGCTTTTCATAGAGATAGCCGGCCGTCATTTTCACCTTGGCATCAAAGGCATAAATGGCCTTGGCCTCCAACTGGTGCTTGGCATAATCGTCCCACTGGCTGACATCTTCCGCAGCCAGGTTATTGAAATCGACGTTGCCGTCGGAGTTCTGATAGAGCCAGGAGAGGTTGAACGTCAGCTTCTCCGAGGCGGTGAACGCCCCGCTCAGGCCATAGGTCCAGAAATCATCATCACCCCCAAGGACATAATCGGGGGCCGTGGCGCCAGCCGTGACCGATACCCGGTTGGCATCGCTCTCTACCTTCTCGAAACCGACAAAGCCGGTGAGTGTCACTGCCTGACACGCACGCCAGGTCAGGTCAAGATAGACATTTTTCCGGTTGTCATCCTGCATGGTATCGATGGCGTGCGCATAGTCGATGTGCTTGTAGGTAAAATCCAACCCGACATCAACACTCTCCACCGGCGAGAGATCAACGCCCAGTTGCCACTCGTCACGGGACTGGTCTTGGTAGTAAAAAGGGGTTGGCGTGATCAAGGTCCCTGAATCACGCTCCACATGCTTGTAACCCACCTTGCCGGCCAACCAGTCCAGCGAGGTGTTTTTGAGCTTGATATACACGGTATCGTCTTTGGTCGTATCGGTTGGAATTTTGTTCGTATCGATTGGAATGGCCAACGATCCTGCCCGTGAAGAACGATCCACATCCTGCCTGCCATACCCCGCGTCCAGTTTGTTCTTGGCAGGCAGGCGATAGCCGACATCAATACCCGCCGCATTTTTCTGGTAGCTCAGCAGCCCTCCGGCGTTGGAGGCCTCAAGAATTCCAGGGATCATCGTATAGGAGATAATGCTCGACTGGTCATCCCGATCAAGATAACGGTAGTAGAGCTTGGTATCCAGCTTGTCCATGGGCCGCGAGGTAATGGCGGCCGAGAGGGAGGTGTAGTCGATATCACCTTTAAAGTTCAAGCGGTTAAAGGGCAGATAGGCCGCCGGGATAATTGTGGGATTGGCCGTATTGAAGCCGACATCGTTGGCGTTGTAGCTATTCTCCAAATGGGAATGACTACCGGCCAAGGCCAGGACCGAACCCAGCGGTAGCCCCCGCCAGCTAAGATCGGCTCCCAGCTTGCTGTAGTCGTTATCCGGCGAGAATACGGTAAGGTCTGTGCTGCCACCACCCGGAAAGTCCCACAACATATACTTGTGATCGTTGGTAAAGGAACTTAACGAACCGCTGACGGAAGCGGTCAAGGAATCCCCCAGGTAGCCGCCCTGCAGATGCAAGTTATCGGTGGTGTTGGCGATTGGCTCCGGCACCTCGGCGGGCAGCCGGACACTGTAGGGGCGCAGGCCATCTTGTTCTTGTTTGTCGGCCCCGACATTGACATAGAAAGGCGATTTCAATGACACCTCGACTTCGCCACCGTACCGCTTGTGCTCTACCGAATAATCAAAGGTGTTCCAAGCGGCAGGGGGTGGAGCAGGTACAGTAGCAGGAAATTGTATATAGCTACTGCCGATCCCGGTCGCCGGGGTGATGGCGTCAAAGGTATAGTTGTGCGGCATCTCTTGGTACTCAAATTGGTATTTGAACATACCGTAGTTGCCGCCGTGCAGCTGATACGACTGATCCTCCTTGCCAGGATCTTCCGCCTCGAATTGAAAATGATAGGCCCCCTTCAGGGCATCCAGCTGCACCTGACCAAAGAGACTGTCCTCCATGGTACGGAACTCCTGAAAGCTAGCACTATCGTTATGGTTATCGACTCCGCGGATGCCAAGTTCCACATTGCCGGAGAACTCCGTCTTCACCTCTTCAGCCGCCGACACCAAGCCCGGCACGGCAAGGGACAGCAGCATAACTACAGAATAGATTCTCTTTCTCATTACCTGCCTCCTTTATCGGCTCAGGGGAGTTTTACGGAAATTAGCGGAACCATGGATGGCATGGTGGCACTCCAGACATGCCCGGCCGACAAAACGGCTTTTGTTGCTGGCCGGCTGTGTGCCAGCGAAGCCGTTGTCTGCGGTGAAGGCCAAAGAGTCGTGGAACAGCGCGTCGTCATGGCAGTTCTGGCACAGAGTGACCACCTTCTCCACCAACAGTGTCTCATGACGACTCCCATGGGGGGTATGACAGATCATGCAATCCTCTTCCACCGGGGGGTGCTGCCAGACAAAGGGGCCACGCTTGTCGGCATGGCACTGGTAACAGAGCTGGTTGGTATTCTCGGCCGTGATCATGTGAGGGGCAAGGGTGCCATGGGGATTATGGCAATCGGAACAGGTCACCTTGCCTTCAACAATGGGGTGGTGGGAGATCTTGTTCACATCGGCACGGACCTCCCGGTGACAGCCGAAGCAGACTTCCGGTGCATTGACGGTGGCACGGGGTTGATGGATCCCATGGCAGGCAGTACAGGCGACATCATTTTTCTGGTGCGCCCCCATGTCCCACATGCTTAACTTGGCCGATTTCACATGGCAGCCAAGGCACTGACGGCTCAGTTCCTCGGCGGTGCGTCCGCCGTCTTTACTAAAAGAGATCACCGTGTCCTTGGATTGACCCTCAAGGTGTTTTTCGATATCCCCATGGCAGGATTGGCACTCGTTTTCACCCTGCCAAATTTTGGCGTGGAAAGAGGTGTTAAAACTAGCTATCTGCTGCGGCTCATGACATTCGGCACAGAGCTCTCCTCTCTCCTCGGCAGAGGCCACCGGGACAAAGCAAACCCCCAACACACTCCCGCCGACCAGGAGCAGTGCGCAACCCTTCGCCCACCGCAAAAATCTTGGTACAAATGTAGACATATCCATTCTCCTTTTTTGAACTTGACCTCCGGAAAGTCCCGTGAGGGGGGGACGTACGGAGGAAAGGCTGCTTAATAATTGCAAAAAGCTTATCGCATCCCTTTGGGAATTGCAAATAGCATATCAGCATGATGCCAATTTTTTGGGGCTCATGCCATCTCCTTGAGAATCCAGCGGACCGCCCCCATGAGATCCTCCGCCACATGACTCGGCTGCACCGTCTGCTTGGGCCCGATGAACTGATAGTCGCCCCGGCCATAGCCGGTCAGCACCAGTACCCCTCTTGCCCCACAGGCGGCAGCGGCCTTCAAGTCCGACCAGCGATCACCAACGACATAGGAGCGAGTCAGATCCACCCCATGCTCGCTGGCTGCTCGCAGAAAGAGGCCCGGTCGCGGCTTGCGGCATTGGCACGTCTGCCGGTAACGCTCCTCCCGCCCTTCCGGGTGATGGGGGCAGACATAGACCCCATCGAGCCTGGCCCCCTCGTCCAGCAAGCGTTGGCTCATGACTGCGTGAACCTCCTCCAGCAGGGTCTCGGGGAAATAGCCCCGGGCCACTCCCGACTGGTTGGTGACCACAAAGACCGGCACCGCCTGTTCGTTCAACTGCCTGATGGCGGCAGCCACCCCAGGCAGGAGATGAAACCTGCTCAGGTGATTGATATAGCCCATCTGCTCGTTAATGGTCCCATCCCGATCCAGAAAGACCGCCCCCTTTTTCATCCCGTGTCTCCACTGTTAATTGTTGTTTCGCTCCTCCCCCCTGCCTGGAGAGGCAGCATACCCCATCACCCCGCCATCTGCCAAACAACAACGTGGCCTGCCCTCTCTTTTTCGGCACAAATCAAAAGGCCGGCAGGCCCGCTTGCCGGAGCAACGCCCCCTTCATCTCTTGATACCGCGGATCAGCCGCTTGCTCGGTCAGACCCGTCATCACGGCGACAACGGCATCATACCAGTAACCACTGGCCGCCCACAGGGGAGGAAGGTCATGGTCGTCGCGCCCCTTGATCTTCCCTGCCAGTTCGGGCGATGGGGCCTTGAACATCACCGCGCCGCCACTAACCACATCCTTGGAGCGCTGGGTCGGATCGTTAATGGCCACGATAAACCAATCGTACTCAATCTCCGGTTTAAGGGTGACGCCAATACGCGCAAGCCCCACACACTGGATCCCGGCCCGGTTGGGTTGGTCGACCTCCTGCTCCAACACGGGCTTGACCCCCTGACCATCATCCAACACCAAGACCCTGGTGTGGGTCGTGGGCTCGGACTGATGCCAACAGAGGGCAGGGGTGGCCGTGGCGCTCAAGGCCACGTGGTCCGGCACGATGGCGGCAAGGGCCACTGTTTGCCCTCCCTCCCCCCTGCTGCCGCCGCCGATGCGGACACCGGGCTTCCCCCTCTTGGGCGGATGGTATTCAATCCTGGACTGCGCTGTCTCCGTGGTCACTGGTTGCCTACCCCCTGCCGCCATTGCCCAACCAGCGGCAGAAAGCCCGCCCACCAGCAGCAACAAAGCACCTGTCATGGCTCTTCTCATCCCCCCTCCTTTATGATGGTGCTCAAGACATCATAGACATCCACCCGGCGACTCTTACCTTTCAACTCCATCCTGCCGACATGTTCGCCGACAAATCGATCACCCACCAGTTGCCAAGTCGCCTCGCTGACATAAAGTCGCCAATCTCGATCCCCGGCCTGGGGCGGCAGGTCACGCTGCATGCTCTCCAGCCGTGAGGCGATATTTACCGTATCCCCCAGCACCGTATACTCCAGACGTTGATCATTGCCCACACAGCCGGCCACCAACACGCCGGTATTGACCCCAATCCTGACCTGGACCCGCGGAGCCGCTCGCGAAGTTTTAGTCAGGTTCATGGCCTCCACCGCAGCCCCCATCTCCAGGGCACAGGCCACGGCATTGATGGCGTCCCGGGTGATCTCGGCCTCGCTATCGCGGGCAAAGGGCACCCCGAAGATCGCCATGATTGCATCGCCGATATACTTGTTAACCACCCCCTGATGCCTAATGATGACTGCGGTCATCTCCCCCAGGTAGGCATTGAGCCACTCCATCAGTTGCTGCGGTTCCAGCCCCTCGGCCACCCGGCTGAACCCCTTGATGTCGACGAACAAGACCGTGGCGGTCAACTTCCGGGAGATGGGTCTGCCGCCGTCCAGGATCTTGTCCTTATGGAGCATGATCATCTGGGCCACATCGTGGGAAACATGGCGGGAGAAGATCTGCATGATGGTCTTGTTGTCCGACTTCTCGCCAAAGGTCATGAAGGTCATGACGATGCCGCCGCAGAGGAGGTAGGCGAGCAGGCCCGGCATCACCGGCAACCACACCCCCAGGCGAAAGGCGACAAAGGTCGTGACGCACCAAAGGAGTAGTCCTTCGCCGCTGATGATGGCAAAGCCGAGGATGGTGCGGGCCATGGCCGCCGCCATCCCGGCCAACACCCCCCAGAAGAGCATCCACAGGTACTCAGGGCCATCGCCCACAAAACGGGGGACCTTGCTCTCGCCGCGGGCCAGACGCAGCAGTTGACTCGCTAGGTGGGCGTGAATCTCGATGCCATGGTTGGTGCCCCCCGAAGAGAGCAACGAGCGCCGGATCGGGAGAAAAAAGTTGTCCTTGACGCTCTCCGCGGCCACGCCGATGATGACGATTTTATCCCGGAGCAGATCCTGATCGTTCCTCCCCGCCACTACCTCGCTAAAGGTGGTGGCGGGAAACTCCTGCCGCCCATAGTCCAGAAGGAGTTGGTAGCCCCCACTGTCCAAGTTGACGTAACCGCCGTCGCTTTTGTTCAGCGGGGCCAACACCGCCTGGCCGAGCTTCAGGAGGTCGGGGTTGGCAGGGGCGGGTTCAGGCACAATGCCCTCGGGCGCCAGATAATGCATGGCCAACAGCATGGCAAAGGAGGTGAAAGAGGTTGTCCCGTCATCCATGAACAACAGCCCGCGCCGCACCATGCCGTCCCGATCCACCGGCAGGTCGGAGAAACCACGGGGAGTGGCGTTGCCGGCCCCGGCACCTGGGATACCCTCCTTGCCATTGAGGTCATCCATCTTGAAGATATTGATGATTGCCCCGTGCTCGCTAAAGAGCTGGCGCAACCGTTCCGTCCCCGGCGGCACCGCCACATCCCGGTAGAGGTCGAGGCCGATCACCCGTGGTCCCTGGCGGAGGATGGCATGAAAGAGGTCGGCCAGTTCACTGTCCGTGGGGGGCCAGTGGCCGAGCTGGCGGATATCCTCCTCGGTGATCTCCACCAGGCAGACGCGCGTCTCCGTCGGGGCATCCAGGGTCTTGCCGCTGAGGAGGAGATCGTAGGCCAACATCTCCATGGGCATCAGCCACCCCCTGGCGTTCATCAGGCCGATGCCGCAATTGGTGGCCGCAACCAGGATCAGGACGGTGAGCAACCGGTAGCGAGAGTGGGTGAGGAGTTTTCGCAACATCGTGCTCTACCATCAATTCCAGTTGCCGATCAGCATGAATGGTGACCAGTAGGCCGGATGGCGGTAGCGGTTATCGGCCAACAGACCCTTCTGGGCTGCTTGGAGGGCGTGCGCCTTGCTCCGGGCCGGGTCGCTCAAGTGGCGGTAGAACTCGACCATGAGCGCGGAACTTGCGCTGTCATCCACATACCAGAGGGTAGCTAGCGCGCTGCGGACCCCGGTTTTCAGGGCAAGCCCGGCCAGCCCCAGGGCGGCACGCTCACTGCCGGCCGCGGATTGACAGGCGCTCAAGGTCAGGAGATCAATGGGCCTTTTGCGAAAACGCCCAGGTCTTAAGGTCTTTTCCAGGAGGTCCATGTCGATCCGCCCATCCCAGGCCAGGATAAAGGTCGCGGCGGAGTCTGCCATAAACTCGCCATGGGTGGCGATATGGACCATGGCGTAGGGACGCTGATCAATCGCGGTGCGCAGGGCCAAGGCGGTGAACCCCTGGTTGAGCAAGAGCTCGCCGCCGTAAAGGGCGTGGATCCCTTGGAGCTCATCGTCGACAGAGGCCAAGGGGGCAAAGCCCTGGTTGGCCTGCGAGATGCCGGCCAAGAGAAAGGCCTGTCGCGGCAGTTTTTCCTTCCCGAGATCGGTGAGCGTGAGACTGGGGATGATGGCCACGGCCCAACGGTCGACGAGAAAGCCTTTGCCGTCGTGCAAGGCGGCAAAGGGAATGGTGCGCAACACCCCGTCAGGCACAAAGACCAGGGTATCTACCCCCTGGCGGGCGACCTCCCGGGCATAGGGGGTGACCAGCAAGGAGTAAAGCCTTTGGCTGCTCGCCAGGTATTCGCGGGAGCTCCTGTTCTCCAGGCGATGGCGAAACTCGCGAACCAAGGGAGTCAGTGTCTCAAGATCCACCGCCACCGTAAAGCGCCGAAGCCCCTCGGGCAGGCTCAGGATCAACTCCAGCCGCCTTGGCAAGGGGAGCAGGTAGACGATGGCACTCTTGGCCGGGATACTCCCCCGTTCCGCAAAACGGATGCGCTGCTCGTTGATGCAGGTATTTTGAAAATACCTGCGCAGCTCCTGGGTCTTCATGGACTCGAAACAGGCAATCACCTCCGCCAACAAGGACTCTCTCTCCCTGCCTCCGGCAGCCCTCTTCTCTTGCTGCAACAGGAGCTCGACCAGCCCAAGGGTGATCTGCTCTTGGGTGTCCTGATACGCCCATTGGTTAAAGTGCTTGCACTCCCCGTCGAACTCCCCACGGATGGCCTTGAGGGTGGCCACTGCCCGGCGATAGGCAGCGATGGCCTCCACGGTCCGCCCTTGACCCGCCAAGAGTCGCCCCTCCTGCCCTTGCCAGAGATAGAGCGCCTCGGGCGCCTCGGCAACGACTGCCGCGGACTCGGCTTGTTCCGTGCAGGCAAGGGCCTGATCATCCTCATGGCGCTGCTCGTGGATCTGGCCCGCGTAGCCGGCCCCATAGGAGAGGGCGACCGGGTCGCCCAGGGCTTGGGCGATGGTTACGGCATCCTCGTAGAGGGCAAGGGCCAGGGTCGAATAGCCCGCCGCCTGCCCGGGATTGAGCGGGGCCAACCCCTGGTAGGAGTGAGCGATATTGATCAGACCAACGGCCTTGGCGTGGGAGTCGGCAAGGGCTCGGTGCAGTTGCATGGCGCGCGCGAGATAGCCATCGGCCTCCGCCACTCTCCCGGCAAGCATGGCGGTCCGACCGGCATTGGCATGGATTCTGGCAACCAGGGTGGGGTCTGGATCCGGGTCCCGCCCCGAGCCCCTGCTCACCAATTCGATCCCCTGCTGGTAGTCCACCAGGGCCGCGGCGTACTCCTTTTGCAGGACCTGGAGGTTGCCTTGGGCGTTCAAGGCCGCGGCCGCCACCATGGGCAGATTCAAGGCCCGCGCCGCGCCAAGGGCTGCCGCCAGCAACTCCCCGGCCCGGGCATGGGTGCCGGAGAGGAGATAGGCCTCGCCGAGCTTGACCTTGACCTGGGGGATTAGTTGTTGCCGTTCAGCCCCAACCACCCGTGCCAAGGCCATGTGCAACAGTTCCATGGCCGCCAAGTGCTCGCCCAAGCCCTGGTAGGCCCCAGCCAGTTGCAGGCTGAGACCAACCACCTCCTCGGGCGTCCCCTTCCGTGCCATGGCCCCCAAGGCGGCCCTGCCCTGCCGCACCGCACCGCGGAAGTTGCCATGGGTGAGTTCCCTATCAATGGCCTCGCGCCCGGGCCAGGTTTGCTCCACCGTGGCCGCGCGGGTCGGCGTTACCAGGGAGAGCAACAGTGCCACGAGAGCGATGGCCATGGGCAAGCCGCTTGCCATCACAGCCCCATGAGCAGGCTGGCAGGGGATGGCGGCAGACCGTCCCGACCGCGTACCACAAACCAGCTCATCTCCTCTTCCCGCTCCACGCACCCCTTGGCCAACAGGGCATCGGGGTCAAAAAAGACCTCCGGCAGGTCCGCCATCTCGGCCCCCATATCGAAAAACGGGGCTTGCAGGGCGATCACCCCTTGCAGCCCCAAGACCGAGGAGGCACTCAACAGACTTTGCGGGTCTTGCAGCAGGAGGTCGGCGGTAATGGCAATGTTGCCACCGTTACCGCCATAGGCGTTGGCAGAGATATGGCTCTGCTCCAGGGCCACCGCCTTGCCGGCCATGGTGATGTTACCGCCGTTGCCCGCTCCCCCCCGCACCGAGGTGGTAATCTCACTGCCCCGCAAGTCAATCAACTCCGGGTCGATGACGATATCACCGCCATCACCATTCTCCGCCGAGGTCGCGATCACGCTCGCCTCCATCTCCAGCAGCTGCCCGGCCTCCAGGCGGATATTGCCGGCTCGACCGGCTCCCTTGTCGGTGGAGGTGCTGGCCGAGGTCAAGGCCGCATCGTGCAACAGGAGGCTATCCTCGGCGATCAAAGCGATGGTGCCGCCGCTGCCCTGGTCCGCGGTCATGGAGAGGATCAAACCCTTGTCCGCCAGGGCGATGGTGGCGGACTTGACCGCGATATCCCCGGCAGGCCCCGAGCCATAGGCAGAGGCGTTGACCATGGCCGCCCCGGTGAGCGCCAAGCTACCGCTCTCGATCCAGATATCACCACCCGCGCCGCTGTCGGTAGTCAAGGAGGTAATGGTCCCCTGATCGGCCAGGGTGGTGCGGTCGGCGTCAATGTGGATGGTCCCGGCCTTGCCGGCCCCATGGGAGGAGGCATCCACCGTGCTGGCCAAGGTGCTGCCATTGACCATGGTCCACCCCGCCACCCCCAGGGATTGCGCCGCGATCCGGATATCACCACCATCGCCTGCGCCATCGGCGTACGAGGCAATGGTCCCCACCTCCTCCAGGGCCACGGTGCCGGCGTCAATGCGGATATCCCCGGCCTGCCCCATGCCGAACGACGAGGCGTTGACCTCGGCAAAGCGCCGCACCGTAAGCTGCTCGGTTTGGATAGCGATACTGCCCCCAGCCCCTGACCCCTGGTTACAGGACATGGTCTCGATGCCCCCGCCCCGGTCCAGCAGGATGTCCGTGGCGGCAACACGAATCTCCCCACCCTCCCCCGAGCCTACGGCATCACTGCTGATGGTGCTGTACCACACCTCACCCGCCCCCGCGTCCGCCAGATAACCGCTGACCAACACCCTCTCCGCCGTGATGGCCAATTGCCCGGCCTTGCCCGCCCCGTAGCTGTCGCTGGTGATCATGCCGCCGGAGGTGACCTCCAGCGCCTTCGCTGTCAACTCAAGGCTGCCGGCAGCGCCCGCGCCGTAGCTGTCAGCCGAGAGCCAACCATGGTCCATGACCGCAAGCTGCTCGGCATTGATGCGGATCTCTCCTCCGGCCCCTTCGCCGTTGGCATCGGTGTAGATCGCCCCTTGATCCGCCACCGTCACCGTGCGGGCCTTGATGGCGATACCCCCGGCACCACCGGCCCCATAGGAGGAGGCATTGATGGCGCTGGCAAAACGAGTACCCTCGGCCGCCACCGCGCCTTGCACGGACAAATCCTGGGTGGTAATCGAGATCGCCCCGCCGTCCCCCGAGGTGCCGTAGCCGGAGAGGGAGTCAATGCCACCGCCGTTTGCCACCACCAGGAGAGGGGCGGCAATGACGATTGCCCCGCCCTGGCCGCTGCCAAAGGTCTCCGAGCGCAGGGCGCTGAACGAGAGCCCACTCTCCAGCAGGGTATAACCGCTGACCTCCATCTCCCGGGCCTGGATGGTCATGGCCCCGCCGTTACCGGCACCATAGCTGTCGGTGCTGACCTTGCCGCCGGAGGTCACGGACAAGGAACCGGTCAGGAGTTCGAGTCCACCGGCATGGCCGCCGGCAAAGGTATCGGAGGAGAGCCAACCGTGGTCACGCACTGCCACGGCATCGGCCTTGATCAGCAGCTGGCCGCCCGCTCCCGAGGCAAAGGCATCCGCGGAGAGCCACCCCTCATCCGCCACCACCACCCCCTGGGCCTCGATCATCAGGTCTCCGCCAGGACCGCTGCCCAGGGACTCGGTGCCAATGGCGCTGTGTACGAGTTCATCGTCGCGGACCATGGAGCCCGTCACCAACAGTTGCCCCGCCTTGACGATCAGGTCACCCCCCTGGCCACCACCGCCCGCCACCTCCGACCAGGTGGCGGTATTGAGCGTGGCCCCCGTGGCCACCGTCAGCGCCGGGGTGGTGATCCTGATGGCGCCGCCTGCTCCCTGCCCCCGCGTCTGGGTGGTGATGCCGGCCCCATGTTCCAACAAGAGCTCCTGGCGGGCCTCAATGTCGATATCGCCGCCCTCCCCTACCCCGGCGCTCACCGAGGAGAGGGTGGCGCCATCAGCCACGAAGCGGCCGCTACGGATGGTGATCCCGCCGCCACCCTGCATGGCGCTGCCGACATCGACATCAGCCATGCCACCAGCGGCCGCTTCACCGGCATGGGTGATGGTCAGCACCCCGAGTGTGCTTACGGCATCCGTATTGACCGCGCCATTGGCCACGCCCACCTGCCCCGGGCCTGATACAGCCACCAGATTGACCCTTCCCCCCGGGGCCTGGAGCAGGGAGGCATTCCCACCATTGACCAGTTCCAGGGGGCCGCCGATGAGGGTGACACCCTCCCCCTCGCCTACGGCAAGGGTGCTGCTGCTGACCGTAATCATCCCCGGCTCCGAACCGACAAAACCGAAGGCCTGGGGCGGGGCCATGGTCAAGAGGTCATGCGCCGGGTTCACCATGTCCACGCGCCCTGTCTCTCCCAAGGTCACGAAACTAGCGGTGCTGGCATAAAAAGAACCGCCGAGGTCCAGCGCGGCCTGGGGGCCGAAGAGGATGCCGGCGGGGTTGAGCAGGTAGAGATCCGCCCCCGGGATGGTACAACGCAGTGGACCATTCACCTGCGAGGGGTCATTGCCGCTAACCCGGGCGATGACGGTATCGATGGTGGCGGGGCCCAAAAAGGTGGCGGACTCGCCATTCAAGATATTGAAGGTCGCGAAGCCGTGGAAGAGATTGCTCCCCTCCTGGGTGCCGACGGTGGAGGCAATGGCATAATCCGGCCCAGTCACCGACCCGGCCTCGCCCATGGTGCCGTCCAGCACCACCTCGGCCCGGGCCGTTGGGCTTAGACCTACCACCATCCAGGCCAGCACCGTGGCAGAGAGCAGCGTGGTCATCGTTAACCGGCAGTTCATCGCCATAGGCGCACCTGCACATGGACGCCACGATCCTGCCATGAGTTGCCGGTCGTGTCGCGGTGGCCCAGGGGGATGCCGTAGAACACCCTACACTCAAACCACCGCTTTTTGCTCAACAGCAGCCCCACCCCAGTGCCGATGATCCCCGTGCCCAGGGCCACTCCCTGCTCGCTATTCCACCCCCGGGCCGCATCAAGGAAAGGGACCAGAGTCGCTGTCAAGGCGTCCGCCCGAGGGTTTGTCAGCAGCGGCACCCTCAACTCCAGGGAGGCGAAGATACCGTTATCCCGCAGGTAAGAGTTCTCGCGGTAGCCCCGAACGCTGTTCATCCCGCCCAGGGAGAAGCGCTCACTGGGGAGGAGAGAGGCGCGAGTCAGCTGCAAGGCACTCTGCAACACCGCTTGGCTCTCGCGTCCAAAAAGCCAGTGGCTTACCACCAACTTCCCCTGCCCCGACCAGGAGAAAAAGCGTTTGTCCACCCCCGGACCAGGGTCTTCCGCCAGGGAACGGTTCTCCCCTTGGCTAAAGCTGGAAGAAAGGGCCATGACTCGGCGTGCACCCCGGTGCGCGAACTCCTGGGAGAAGCGCCAGATGGCAAGCGAACCGCGGCCCTCATCGGTGCCGGCAAAAAAGGCAAAGGGCCGGCCGAGGAGGAAACTCTCGTTCTCCTTATGGTCAAAGGCCAGCCCCAATCTGAACTCCCGGTCCGGCCGCCGAACAAAGGGGTGGGTCACGCCAGCTCGCCACAG
>OBOI01000284.1_pt1 | contig 19297 bp, 14 predicted proteins | sample 1670151 | NCBI WGS metagenome assembly OBOI01 (sample SAMEA104232303, study PRJEB22302) | sediment metagenome | biome: forest; feature: aquifer; material: sediment | place: USA | collected 2011-08-07 | depth 0.01 m | reverse complement strand
GGCATTGGTGGATGCTTGGAACGACTATCAAGAGCAGACGGCGATGGTGAAGCGTTCTCAAACATCTGCGCAAGCCAAAATTTCTGACCAAGAGCAGATGTTGTCGCGGATGCGTGCGGACGCCGAAAAAATGTTGATTACCGCCGAGGCGGATCTTGATGCGGCGATGAGGGCGCGCGACATTGTTGCGGCGGCCAGCTCGGATCGTACCGTGCGTTCACCATTTTCCGGGGTGATCACCCAGCGGCTGGTGAATGTCGGAGAAAAGATTAGCATGAATACGCCTTTGTTCGCGATCGTCAATAACGATCGATCTCGTTTTACGTCTTCCCTGTTTATTCGTTTTGAAGTTCCGGAGTCAGAATTGAGCACATTGCGTACGGGGCAATCGGTGGAGGTAACACGCACGCAGCAGCCATTGGAAAAAATTACTGCTGTGGTGGAACGCATTGGCAGTGGCATTATCGCCAATTCTCGAAGTATCCCGGTTGAAGCGCGGCTCAAGAACCCCCCCGTAAACCTTCTGACGCACGCCACTGTTCGCGTTCGATTGGCTGAAGCGTCGAAGTTGTTCACTGTTGCTCGCGATGCGGTGCGGACAGGAGGTGACGGGACGCTTTCGGTATTCGTCGTCAACAACAATATCGTAGAAGAACGATTGGTTTCAACCAGTCGGATTATTGCGGATCGCGTCATTGTTTCGAGTGGACTCGGCACCGACGATAATGTTGTGTTGAAGCCAGAGGGTATCAAGATCGGTCAACGGGTCGATATGACCGAAGCATCCGCCGCAACAGTGCCCGCAATCGAAACCGCTGAAATGCCGGTCAATGAACATGGCGCCCACGCGCAATAACCCTCCCGCTTATGCTCAATCGCATTATTGCTTTTTGTTTAGGACATCGGATGGTGATTGTCGGGGTCACGCTTGCTCTGGTTGGGATTGGAATTGATTCATTTATTCGCCTTCCCGTGGATGTATTACCGAACCTCAATCGTCCGACGGTAACGATTTTTGCCGAAGCCGAAGGGTTGGCTCCCGAAGAAGTGGAAAGTCTTGTGGCGTTTCCCATTGAAACAGCCGTCAATGGTTCTGCGGGTGTCTTACGAGTTCGTTCAACGAGCTCCATCGGATTAGCGATCGTGAATGTGGAGTTTGATTGGGGAACGGACGTGTATCGCAATCGTCAGATCGTTCAAGAAAAGATTCAATCGGTCAGGCTCCCTCAAAAAGCGCGAATAACGCTTGGACCCGTTACATCGCTCATGGGCGAAGTGGTCTGGGCAGGACTTACGAGCCCAAGCAAGCAATCGAGTGCCATGGAATTACGGTCTCTGGCGGATTGGACCATCCGGCCAAAATTGCTCACCATCCCTGGCATTAGTAATGTCCTCGTGATGGGCGGAGAGCCAAAACAGTATCAGGTGCTGGTGCGGCCTGAACGGCTGGCTGCGGCGAAGCTCTCCATGGAAGATGTGGTAACCGCGGTCGCTAAGAGCAATGAAAATCGTTCTGGTGGATTCTTAGTGGAAGGCACAACCGAATATCCGATTCGAATTTTAGCGCGAACAGCCAGAGTGGAAGACCTCAAAAAAATTGTGGTGAAGTTCCAAGGAGGAGGCGGCAAGGCAATGGGTGCCTCCGAAAACAATACAAACGCACGAGTCGTCCTATTGTCTGACGTGGCCGATATTGTTTTTGCGCCGGACCCGAATCTCCGGGGATCCGCCAGTATTGCTGGAGAACCCGGAGTCATCTTGCGGATCATTAAACAGCCGGATGCAGACACCCTAGTACTCACCAAGCACATTGATGAAGTGTTCGATGAACTCAAGATTAGCCTTCCAAAGGGAGTAGAAGCCACGACGCAATTATTCCGTCAAGAATGGTTTATTCACGCCGGACTCGAGAATGTGTATGGGGCGTTGCGGGATGGAACGCTCATGGTGGTGTTGATCCTTATCTTGTTTCTTGCCAACATGCGTACGACCGCCATTACACTCACGGCGATTCCGTTGTCGCTGTTGATAACGGTCATTGTGTTTCGGATGATGGGTCAAGGGATTAATGTGATGACCTTGGGTGGGGTGGCGGTGGCAATTGGAGAGTTGGTGGATGACGCTATTGTGGATGTGGAGAATGTATTCCGGCGCCTTCGAGAAAATTCTCACAAGATCGAGTCGCAGCGACAGTCGACAGTACGGGTGGTCTACTGGGCGAGTTCGGAAGTGCGGAACTCTATTGTGTATGCCACAATCCTCGTGGGTATTGTATTTGTTCCTCTTCTAACATTACCCGGCGTGGAAGGTCGGCTCATTCAGCCCTTGGGATTAGCGTATCTCGTGAGTCTGATTGCGTCACTAGTTGTATCGTTGACCATTACGCCGGTGCTCTGTTCATATTTGTTGCCCAAGATCGCGGCGCGGCGTGCGGGCAGTGCGATGTCGAAAAAAGAGGGCGTCATCCTTCCGGCGGGATTTGCCCACGATGATGGGTGGTTTGTTACCCGACTCAAGCGATGGTGTGCGGTGCCCATTACTTGGAGTATTAAGGCATCCTCCAAAACTCTTGTTGTGGCGATGATTATTATTGTTGTTTCCACGGGAGTGTTGTACGGATTCTCTGGCAAAGAAAGCATTCCGCCCTTTAATGAAGGATCGTTAACATCGATGATGTTTACTCCCACAGGGACAGGACTCAAAGCAACCAATGATCTGGCCAATCAAGTCGACAAGGCACTCCTCCAGATTCCTGGTGTGACATCGATGGCCCATTCTACAGGGCGAGCAGACCAAGATGCGCATGACAACGGGGCAAACTCATCCGAGTTCCAGATTGGATTTCGCGCCACACGACAGAGGCCGAAGCGAGAGATCGAGAGGGACATTCAGACGTATTTTGATTCTCTGGAGGGTCGCGCGGCATTTTCCCTGGGGCAACCCATTACGCATCGCATGCAACAACTCTTAAGCGGGGTACGGGCACCGATTGTGATAAAGTTGTACGGCAAGGATTTGGACGAGTTGCGAACCCAAGCGGCGAGGATCGTCCAAACACTTTCTGCGATCAAGGGCGTTAAAAACGCGCAAGTAGAGCGAGAGCTCAAAGTCCCACAGATTGGCATTTGGATTGATCGGGATGCCGCTGCCAATCATGGGGTGAATGTCGGGATGGCAACCATGGATCTCGAAACAGCATTTATGGGCATGCCGGTTGCCGAAGTATTGGAAGGCAATGAACGCTACCCCATTGTCGTAAAGTTTGATCCGTCTTGGCGTGGAGATCGGCAAGCGTTAGAGCAAACACTCGTTAATACGAATCATCGTCCCACGCCGGTGTCGGAGATCGCGCTCGTGGAAATCATGAAAGGTCAAAACAAAATTAGCCACGAAGCCACGCAACGCGTGTTGACGGTTTCCGCGTTTGTACAAGACCGTGATGTGGTGAGTATTGTGGAGGAACTTAAGAAAGGAGTAGAGGCGTTGAAATTACCCCCGGGTTACTTTGTGAGCTACGAAGGGGATTATCAGAGCCAGCAAGCCGCAACCCGACGATTAGCGATGATCGGGATAGGGGCCCTCATCGGAGTCTTCTTAGTGTTGTATTGGTACTTCAAAGAGGTGACGTTTGCGATCCAGGTGATGCTGGCGATTCCCGCGGCATTTATCGGGGGCATGATCGCTATCTGGTTGACCGGCGGCGTGGTGTCTACAGCTTCCTTGATTGGATTTGTATCCTTGATTGGAATTGTGTCTCGTAACGGCATCATGCTCATTTCCCATTATCTTCATCTTTTGAAAAAAGAGGGAGAGCAATGGGGACCTCAGCTCGTCATGCGCGGGTCACTGGAACGGGTGGTGCCAGTGCTGATGACAGCACTGACGGCGGCCTTAGCTCTTACGCCACTCCTCCTTTCGGCAGATGCCTCAGGGAAGGAATTACTACATCCTCTGGCCGTGGTAGTGTTCGGGGGACTCATGAGTAGTACGCTCCTCGAAGTCTTTATTCATCCCGGTGCGTTTTATCATTTTGGTAAAGCAGCGGCACTGCGGCGAGTGGAACAGAAAAATCGTTCAACAGAGATTGTTAGCACATAGTTATAGACACAAAAAAGATCGTTCTCGCAGGGAATGATCTTTTTTGTTGCTTTTTTATCCTGTCCATGGTCTAATCAATGGAACATTGGTTCCGTGATGAAACTCTTGACAGTTTCACGTTTTTCCCTACCATTAGCATACGAATAGCGCATCCTTAAACAGCTCCAACAATCCGAATGCGCCCATTCGAATATTTGGAATGCTATAATATCCTTGATATGGTAAATGCACCATCTCGATATCAGGCACTCTGGAGCGCACTGGGGCTGGCCTGGGAGTTGGGGTATGTGATTGCGATTCCACTAGTGGCCTTTGCGCTTCTCGGACGATGGTTGGATGCTCGGTGGGGGACGTCGCCGTTCATGTTGCTTGTTGGCATCGTCGCTGCATTCATTATTACGAGCATCTGGTTGGCGATGAAGATGAAGGAGATAACGAAGGAAATGAGTAAGTAATGATAATAAAGAATCTGGAACTAGAATCTAGAATCTCGGACGTTCCGTTAATTCTAAATTCTAAATTCTAAATTCTCGTCGATCTGCACATCAGTCTCGCGGCAGAAGTTATCGGCCATATCGGGAGTTTTCCGATCACCAACACGCTCATTACGGTATGGATGGTGATGGCTATAGTGATTATCGCGGCAGTGATCATGCGCCGACAGATGGCTATGGTGCCCCGTGGATTCCAAGGGGCCGTCGAGGCGGTACTGGAGGCCGGACAGGAATTGGCCCAGCCGCTATTGGGTAAAGAAATGGCGAAAAAAGCCTTTCCGTTGCTCATGACCTTTTTCCTCTTTATTGTCTTGAGTAATTGGTTTGGGATTTTCCCGGGCTTTGGAACGATCGGCATCTATAAAATCCACGAAGGAGAACGAGAATTCCTCCCATTGTTCCGGTCAGTGTATGCAGACCTTAACATGACCTTGGCATTAGCGATTATCTCTGTGGTCATGACGCAGGTATTCGGTTTTATTGCCAATGGCGCAGGATACCTCAAGCGCTATTTTAATTTTAGCAATCCCGTGTTATTCTTTGTGGGGCTTTTGGAGATTGTCAGTGAGGTTGCCAAAATTATTTCGTTTGCGTTCCGGTTGTTTGGCAACATCTTTGCTGGGGAGGTCCTACTCATGATTGTCGGATTCATTGCCCCATTTTTGGCACCGCTGCCATTCTACGGGTTAGAGTTGTTTGTGGGGCTTATTCAAGCGGTCGTGTTTACCATGTTAACATTAGTATTTTTTTCAATGGCGACAAGTAGCCATCATTAACACATTTTTACTTCTATGGCAGAACCTGCCAATCTCAACGACACCCTAGCGGCGGTGAAGAACATTGCCGCGGCCGCTACCATTGTTTTAGGTGCGGTATTCCCATCCATTGCGATCGGGAAAATCGGCGCGCACGCCTTAGACGCCATTGGGCGCAACCCCGAAGCGGCCAACAAAATCCAGACCGCTATGATTTTGGCGATCGCGTTTGCCGAAGCCATCGCGATTTATTCGCTGGTCATTTCATTGATCGTCAAATTCGTATAAAATGAATAAAGAATTACGAAGTACGAATTACGAATCCGTTATTCTTACTTCTCAATTCGTAATTCGCGTTTGATGTGGAGTTACTACAAACACTTGGGATTGATGTTAAATTGCTGCTTGCGCAGATCGTGAATTTCGCGATCCTTCTTTTTGTGCTCTGGAAGGTGGCGTACAAACCGCTGCTCACACTCATGAAAGAACGGTCCCAGCGCATTGAGAAGTCGCTCGACGACGCAGAAGCGCTCAAGCGAGAACGCGATGCCTGGACGCAGGAGCATGAGCGCCTGATCGCTGCGACCAAACAAGAAACCCGCACCATGGTCAACGATGCCAAAGAGCAAACAGAAAAACTCCGGGATGAAATGAAGAAAAAAATGGGAGAAGAAATGGCGGCCGCTCGAGCCAAAAGCGTCCAGGAGTTAAAATTGCAGGAACAGCAGACTCTGAAGATGCTTGAGCAGCGGGTTACGGCATTGGTGGGCAGTGTTGCCCAACAGTTTTTAGCCGAAAAAATGACCGCAAAGGATGATGAGCGGCTGATCAAGAGTTTGTTGGCATCTTCACGCAAAGCATAACCGTATAACCTCACACTGTCATTGACGAACCCCGTGGAATCCTGCTTTTTGGCCGACCTGCCTGCCGCAGGCAGGGAAACTTGCCTGTCCCGATCCGCCAGCCGGCGGACATCGGGACACCATCCCGACCAGCCTCGACCACAATCGTCCGCAGCTGTTCGGGATTGGCTTCGAACAGTGCTCGGCTCAAAAACCAATATTCCCCGGGTTTCGTCACTCAGTGGTTTGCAATTCAAATATCCGTATGGCAACGCGTCGCAATCAAATCCGCCAATTGGCGAAGGTCATTTTCAACAGCGAGCAGAAACTGAGGGGGAGTGATCAGGAAGCGGTCGTGGATGCGATTGTCACATGGATTATTCGCGCAGGCTTAGCGAAGAAACTCCCCTTGATCAAGCAAGAGATTCAGCGGTTAGAGGATCGCAATACAGGCACGGCTCGCCTTACGATGATCAGCGCCCGGGAGCTGCCCAAAACAGTGCGCGATCATGCGCAGGAGGACATCGCAGAGCTTTTGAATGCCAAGACCGTTGTCGCCGAATGGTCTGTGGATCCGGCGCTCGTCGGTGGAGTGCGCGCGGTAACCCATGATTACGAAATCCGATCCTCGATCACCGACATGCTCCAGTCATTATAATTTTTTAATGACTAATTTCTAATGTCTAATCAAATCCCAATGGACGAATACTTGAATGTCAAAAGAGATTTAGGCATTCTATCATTGAGTCATTGGAGATTGATTAGAAATTAAGAATTAGACATTAGCAGGTTCGTATAGTTATGTCCCACGATGCAAAACATTTATTTCAAGCGATTGAACAGCGCGTTGCCGCATTTGCTCCAAAGGCGACCAAAGAAGAAATTGGTCATGTGGTGGAGGTCGGTGATGGTGTCGTGCGCCTAACTGGGTTGCCGTCGGTCGGATCCATGGAAATGATCGAATTCTTTAATGCCAAGACAAATGAATCGGTGGGACAAGGCGTGGTGTTGAACTTGGAAGAAGATACAATTGGCGCGACCGTCTTGGGCGAAGATCGATTGATTCATGAGGGGGATACTGTTCGCGCTTTGGGACGGGTACTCTCCATGCCGGTGTCGGACCATGTCGTTGGTCGGGTGGTGAACCCGCTGGGTGTTCCGATTGATGGCAAGGGTGCCATTGCAGCGGACCGGTTTGATCCGATCGAAAAGATCGCCCCGGGTGTTATCGGCCGTCAAAGCGTAAACGCGCCGATTCAAACAGGCATCAAGGCCATTGACTCGATGATCCCGATTGGCCGCGGACAACGGGAACTGATTATTGGCGATCGGCAGACGGGGAAGACCGCCGTGGCGATCGATACGATTATTAATCAAAAAGGAACCGGCGTGATTTGTATCTATGTCGCCATCGGACAAAAAGAATCCAAGGTCGCAAAAATCGTAGCGGATTTAGAAAAACACGGGGCCATGGAGCATACCATTGTGGTGCTGGCCGGCGCTTCGGACCCGGCATCGCTGTGGTTTATCGCCCCCTACACCGGAGCCACCATTGGCGAATATTTCATGAACAAGGGGCAGGACGCATTAGTGGTCTATGATGATCTTAGTAAGCATGCGTGGGCCTACCGCCAAGTATCGCTCCTGCTGCGTCGCCCGCCGGGCCGTGAAGCCTACCCTGGTGATGTCTTCTATGTTCATTCCCGTTTACTCGAGCGTGCCGCGCGGCTCAATAAGGAAAACGGCAATGGTTCCCTCACGGCGCTGCCCATTATCGAAACGCAGGCCGGGGATGTAAGCGCCTACATCCCAACCAACGTGATTTCCATCACCGATGGCCAGATTTATCTTGAAACCGACCTGTTCTATAAGGGCGTGCGGCCGGCTTTGAACGTGGGGCTCTCCGTATCGCGTGTGGGTTCTGCCGCGCAAACCAAAGCCATGAAAAAAGTAGCCGGTAAACTCCGGTTGGAGTTGGCGCAATTCCGTGAGCTCGAAGCCTTTGCGCAGTTTGCCACCGACTTGGACGAGCAGACCCGCAAACGCATTGATCGAGGGCAACGGCTGACAGAATTACTCAAGCAAGATCAATTTGTTCCGATGCGTGTCGGGCTCCAAGTGGTATCCCTCTATGCGGGAACGAACGGATACTTTGACGAAACGCCGCTGGAAGATGTTCGAATGACAGAAAAAAACCTGCACGCGTTTCTCGATGCCCAAGAGCCGGAGCTCATGAAGGATTTGGATGTGGGCGCTTGGGATGAGAAGATTGAGCAGAAGCTGAAGAATGTGTTAACTGAGTTTAAGAATTCCTAATGACTAATGACTAATGTCTAATGACGAATCAATTCCCAATAAGCGAATTCGTTAATGAATAATTTAGACATTTTGTCATTCCGTTATTGATTAGACATTAGAAATTTGTCATTCGTCATTTTGGCCTGTGCCGTCCACCCTCCTTATTCGCCGTCGCATCCGTTCGGTCAAAAGCACGCATAAAATTACGCGGGCCATGGAGCTTGTGTCGTCGGCAAAAATGAAGCGGGCAATGGATGCGGTACTCCAAAGCCGCCCCTATGCCACTGAAACATGGGCGCTCTTGGATCGGATTCTGCCGACACTCACCATCCCGCACCCGTTGTTGGCTCCACGCCCGGAGGTGGGTCGAGTGACCCTGGTAATTTTTTCTTCTGATCGGGGACTCTGCGGATCGTTTAACGTGAATGTGTTGCGGAAGGTGTTAGAATCGCTCACACTGGTCAAACAAGAATACCCGAACGCAGAAGTGGAGTGGGTCAGTATGGGCCGAAAGGTCCGGCAGGCGCTGCGAAATAGCGTGAACATTCCATTGTTGGCAGATTTCCCCAAGCCGGATCGGCCGGCGGCGGTCCTCGATATCCTGCCATTGCGAACACTGTTGATTGACCGCTATCTTTCGCTCTCCACAGATCGTGTGATGCTGGTGTATACGGATTTTGTTTCGGCGCTTGTCCAAAAGGCGCGGGTGCAACAATTGCTCCCGTTCCCCGTTCTCCAATCGGCAGAAGCGTTTGTAGCACAAACGGAATATTTATTTGAACCATCGGCTCAACGCTTGGCTGATACGTTACTGCCATCGATGGTCGATCTCGTCTTGTACCAAGCATTGTTAGAATCCAGTGCCAGCGAACATGCCGCGCGGCGGATGGCGATGAAAAATGCCACCGAAGCGGCCGAGGACATTGTTGATGATTTAACATTAACTTATAATCAAACACGCCAAGCGTCCATCACCCAAGAGATCGCGGAGATCTCGACGGCAACTGCGGCCATGGCCGGCTAACCATTAGAAGTTTTTCTTTCTGCGCAATTCCGCGTTTTGATCAGCGTTTATCCGCTTCTAAGAACTTGTAGAGGCTGATCAACGCGGATGAACACGCAGATCAACGCAGAATCATCTAACTCTTATTGATATGACAAAAGGATCCATTTCCCAAATCATCGGCGCAGTCGTTGACGTGAACTTCCCCGAAGGGCAATTGCCGAGTATTTATGATGCCCTCAATGTGGTGAAGGGCAAGAATGAACGACTGGTGTTGGAGGTGCAGCAGCACATTGGTTCTGAAAGCGTCCGCACCGTGGCCATGGGCTCCACCGATGGACTCAAGCGCGGGCAGGCGGTCGAAGCCACCGGGGCCCCCATCACAGTGCCGGTCGGGAAAGAAACTCTCGGTAGAATGTTTAATGTGATTGGTGAAGTTATTGATGGTGGCGAGCCGGTCAAAGCTAAGAAGCACTATCCGATCCACCGCAGTGCTCCGGAATTTGTAGAACAATCCACCACCACACAGGTGTTGGAAACAGGGATTAAGGTTATTGATTTGATTGCGCCATTTGTGAAGGGCGGAAAAGTGGGACTCTTTGGCGGCGCGGGTGTGGGTAAGACCGTGATTATTCAGGAGCTCATCCGCAACATTGCCACCGAGCATGGAGGCTATTCGGTGTTTAGCGGTGTGGGAGAGCGCTCGCGTGAAGGAAATGATCTCTATCACGAAATGAAAGAATCTGGGGTGTTGGGCAAAACCGCGCTCGTCTTTGGACAAATGAACGAGCCGCCAGGCGCGCGGTTGCGGGTGGGCCTTACTGGACTCACGCTGGCCGAGTACTTCCGTGATGAGGAGCACCAAGATGTACTGTTGTTCATCGATAATATTTTCCGATTTACGCAAGCAGGTTCTGAAATGTCCGCCTTGCTCGGGCGTATCCCATCGGCTGTGGGGTACCAGCCGACGTTGGCTACTGAAATGGGTCAACTCCAAGAACGGATTACCTCCACAACCAAAGGTTCCATCACATCCGTACAAGCCGTGTATGTGCCGGCCGATGATCTTACCGATCCGGCGCCGGCGACAACATTCTCGCACTTGGATTCGACCGTCGTGCTGACGCGATCATTGGCCGAACTCGGGATCTATCCAGCTGTGGATCCACTAGACTCGACATCGACCGCCCTCACCCCGTTGGTCATTGGCGAAGAACATTATCAAGTGGCTCGCGGCGTCCAAAAAGTGTTGCAACGCTACAAAGACCTCCAAGATATTATTGCCATCTTAGGCATGGAAGAATTATCCGATGATGATAAGCGAGCCGTGCAGCGGGCCCGAAAAATTCAGCGGTTCCTTTCGCAACCGTTCTTTGTGGCCGAAACGTTTACCGGGGCACCGGGAAAATATGTTCCGATCGCCGAAACCATTCGTGGGTTTAAGGAGATTCTTGATGGCAAGCACGATGATAAGAGCGAGCAAGCATTCTATATGAAAGGAACGATCGATGAGGTGAAATAGCTTCTTCGTCATTGCGAGCCGCAGCGAAGCAACCCAGAAATGTCGTCATGCTGAACTTGTTTCAGCATCTCTAGAGATTCAACCGTTCGAGATCCTGAAATAAATTCAGGATGCCGTTGTGAGTAAAGAATTATGCTCAATGTCCAACTGATCAGTCAAGAAAAGATACTTCTCAAGGCCGAGGCCGGCGAGGTGCTCTTGCCGACCACGATGGGGCAAATGGGGGTCTTGCCGGGGCATCGCGCCGTAGTTGTGGAATTAGCGCCCGGTGAAGTAGAGCTTAAATCTGGATTGGGGGGAGAAACCACCAGCTCATTTGTGGTGACCGGCGGAGTGGCAGAAGTGAAAGAAGGTAACACGCTTTTGATCCTTGCCCATGCCGCAGAACCGGCCGAAGAAATCCATGAGGAGCGGGCACGAGAGGCTATGGAGAGGGCACAGAAGATTCTCCACGAAGAAGTGATCCAGGATGAAGTGAAGTTTGCCGAAGCCTCGGCGGCGTTAGAGCGGTCATTGGCAAGACTGCGCGTGGCGCACAAGCATCGGTCGCGACGCGGCACTACTCCATTGAGTACACTCTAAGAACTGATTTCAAGATCAAATTTCGTCATTCTGGCTTGGCCAGAATCGGACGAAATTGGAATCTGTCAGATCCTGGAGAAGCCAGAATGACAGGTTTTTAAAACAAGTTCTAATTTTTGTATGTCCAGTCGTATTCCAAAAGGGATGACAGGGATTGAATATCTCCTACAACTCAACAAAGAAAATTCCGAAACATACTGTAACCCCGGCACTGCGCTCGAGCGGCGTCTGTATCGGGCAAAGCATCCGACGGAAATCGGAGTGCTTAAATGTATGGACGGTCGATTGAATGGCGCGGTGATGACCAATACCGCCCTTGGCATTCTCCAGCCGTGGCGGAATCTTGGGGGTAAGTTTAATTTAGGTTGGATTGCCTTCCAGCAGTCGATTGAATCGTGGGTAAAGCACGCGGTGCATGGCGGGCATAATGCCCTCGTGCTCGTGACGTATCACTATGCCCGCGGGAGCAAGCAACGCGGTTGCCGAGGATTTAATTACGATGTTGATGAAGCCCGGGCGTATACCCGTAATCTCAAAGAACAATTTGACCGCGTGTTTGGAACGAGTGTGGTGTATGCGCTCCAGTGCGGGATTGAAACGGATTTCGAGAGCCTCATTCTCCATGGTCAGGATGGTGAAGTAGTGGACATGGCCGACGTGACGGATGGTTCCATCGATTCGTTAGGCGCCTTGATTGGACGATTATATCCGGATATGCCCCAGGCGATCGTCCTCGATGTCGTCCCGCTACTGCAAGGGAATATCGAACATATCAGTCGAATTCGATCCTCCAATCGTCCGGAAATCGAAGCGGAACATCGGGAATGGGTCCTGGGTGTGGGGCGGGGTTTTGATTGGCTCCACGAGATTAATACGGCGCTCATCGTGGGGCCGTTTGATCCGTATCTTGCCGATGCGGTCGCGACCGCGGCGACACTCATCAAAGGCAATCTCGACGATGGGCGGATCTCAAAAGAAACAGGAGTGGTATTGCTAACGTCAGCGCCCTATCGAGACCCTGCCGGTCCTGAACGGATCCTTGCTCAAGAGAAGGCCCTTTTTCTGGACACCTTTGCGCTTGATGTTATTCGGGAACGGGTGCCGGAACTTCTCCCCTATGTACGTCGGCTGGTCGTGACGGTTGATCATGATACTCGCGCGGTGGATGTGTTGGCCCGACACGAGAAGTCTCGTTAGTGCGCCCTTCACACATTCTCTCTTGCTCATTCTCGCCCCGCCAGCGCGGGGCTCCGAGGGATTCGCACCGCGCCGCTTCCGCCCCATTGGGCGGAAGACCCTGCCGGCGCGGGCGAATAATCCGCAAGACAGAATGTGTAAAAGGCGCACTTTGAAACGAAGGGGAATTTTTAGAAAACCGTCCCAGGACAAGGGACGGTTTTTAGATGCACATTTTAGCCAAATTGTCAAGGGTAATACCCTTGAGGCCTCCCTGCATTCTAGTATCCTATACAGTACCGAAAATGGGATTCACAACGAATCACCATTGTTCGGTACGAGACGCAAGCAAAAGGAAACGGAGGGTTTCCACATGGGAGAGAGAATTCTCAACGTTCGCAGGACGATCACCCTGGTCATCTTCCTGGCGGCGGGAGTACTCGGCACCGTGATCTCAGGCGGCTGCCGGTGGGACACGTCGCTGCCCAAGCGCGTGGACGATGCGGCTAAGAAGCTCCTGGAGAAGGTTCCGATCTACTCGGCGGTTCATCGCGCTGTTCCTGGGGGCCACAAGGCCAAGGGGCTCCTGATTTACTGCTCGGATTTCCGCTACGGCGAGAACATTCGACAGTTCCTCATGAAGAAGCTGGGGATCACCGAATTCGATCAGGTGGCGATCCCCGGAGGGGGTGCGCTGGCGATCATCAATCCGATCGATCCGTCATACAAGACCACAGTGCTCAGCAGCAGTAACATTCTCAAGAAGTTGCACAAATTTGACTTCGTGATCCTGGTGGATCACACGGCTGGCTGCGAGGATGGATGTGGAGGGTACTGCAACCAGTATCCTGAATTGAAGGACGCCGGCCCCGATGCCGAGTGGACCAAGCACGTCGAGGTGATGAGTCGGGCTGGACAAGAGTTCAAGAAACTCTACCCCAGCGTCAAGGTGATTCTGGCGATTATCCGGCCGGAGAAAGGTGGGCCAGACGAGGCGCCAGTGATGGACCGCGTGTACGATGTGAGCTGAACTTCGCGCTGCATCATCGCGTCATCGTAAAAACGCCCGGCAGGTCTCGAAGACTCTGCCGGGCGCGTGTATTTTAATCTGCTTTGGCGTGCCTTGGGCCTCGGCAGTTTCATGGCAATGGTTGAATCCTCCAGAAGCGATAGAGTCGCACTCCTGTTGGCCCACCGATGGCCTCACCACCGGCATCAATAATTTCTTGTTCCATCGCCTCCACTCGATACCAATATTCATGAACCGCGATATACAAGTATTCAATATCCAAGTATTCCAATAAGCCAGCAATCACTTCTGGTCGCAGTTGGCTATAAAGAATTTCTTCTCGATAGGGAAAAAGGAATTCTGACGGTGAGATGGGGTACGGATACACAATGCCTTGTTGAGGTGTGGGCAGCGACTTATCAAATCCTCGCTCCCTCAGGGCCACCGCAGATAAAAGTTGATCTGCGATAACCACAAATCGATTTCCCTGAGCATTACCTTCAATCGTTTGGACGGCATCGATATCGTGCCGGCCAATATTCCAACCAGACGCTTGAACCACGGGATTGCTTTGAGGATAGGTGAGATAAAAACCAATCGCTGTCAGTACCGCGATCACACTCATCATCACCATCCGTATTGGTTTTGGTCTTTGCAACAGCATTCCAACTCTGGTCAGTAGCGCCGGCAGCAGAAAAAGAATCATCGAGTCTCGCAATCGTAAGACAAACTCATATTGCTCATATTCCACCACACCTGGGATGGAAATAAGCGTTGGTAGGAGCAGTACCGTTAGCAGCAACCCAGCCGTTACGGAAAGCAGTGGTAATTGGTATGGATCCTTCCAAGTTTTTACGAGAGCGATCACGCTTGCAACGATCAGGCCGATGAGAAGAACGTAGTGTTCATATCCATACAGGAGCTTCCAATACCATGCCAACCCATTAAGTGGATAGGGCATGGAGAATATTAAAATAGCATTCGCCCAGAAGCTCGATATATTCCATGATGAAAAAAAAGATTGCCCATGGAGCAGCCGGAAGGCGCCGAACATTCCGATCAGAGCCGTCGGAACGCTGATGAACAACAAGAGGGATAGAAGCCGTTGCTGTTTGAATTGGGCGCTGATCAACACAAACAGACTCAGCAAGAGAAGAGGTACGCCCAACAGAGGATGCGTGATCACTGCTGCGATGGAAATCAAGACTAAGGTCCCACGGACCAGGGGATGATCAGTACTTACCGGCAACAGAAAGACAAACCAAATTGTATACAGGACCGTCAGGGTATACGGTACGGTGTAGGTGAGATCTGATAATGGAATGATTGGCAGAGCCAGTATTGTGATGACCGCTGCGCGTGAAGAAACCTTATATCCGCGGACAAGCCCGTACCAAATAATGATTGGTACTGATGTTATGGTCAACACTGGAACAAGCAGACGATCGATGAAATCGGTGGGAATGCGAGTGAGAGCATGCAGTGCGCCGACCACGGCGTACTGGCCAATATAGAATGGTTGGAAGGGATGGATCGAGCCATGCTCTGCGACGTAGCGTTCTGCCGCTTGGTGGATAATCGGATCATACCCGTAGCCATAACGAAACGCGATCAGCGCAACCCCATAGAGGAGCGCCCAGTGAGCAGTGATGCCCGTAAGCGTTAGGAATGATGGTTTCTGTTGTGTTGCTAATAACAACAAAGCCGTTGATACCCCCGCGGCCAGGAAGAATGGAACCGTGACAGCGATCCATGGTGTTTGGAGTGCCCAATCGGTCCGCAGAGACCACACGATTGATAAGAGGAACGCGTCAATGAGTATGGCTGTGAGAATCGCTAACCTCTGTCTTGTGGTCGGCAGTCGTTGTATGAGGAGTAGTGGTGAGAGATGTTCCGTTTTTTTCACAATCCACCAGGTGGAACAGATGGAAAGGGCGAGTGCAGTAATCGATGAGAGGAAAGAGATGCCAACAGTCACGTAGAACACACTCACGAGAATGGTGAATGTGCACCAACAAAGAACACTGGAGAGAATCCAGTGTTCTTTGAGATGGACTATTTTGTTTATTGTTGGTACCACCATGGTGTGAGAGTACTGATTGAACGGTTGAGAAGACTGCGATATTCAGACGGGGTTGCCCGGTACTCTGGAGCAGGAATGACGACCGGAGCGGGCCGTATGACGCGTTCATCGGCTGGTGCCGGCGGCAGAGGTGTTGGAGGTGGAATAAAACGGTATGCCGGTTGAACTGGGATGAACGTGGGCCGTGTTGGAGCGGGCGGTGTTGGTCGTGCAGGGGTTCGGTATTCCGGTGGGCGTCGATATTCAGGAGGGGGAAGGCGATAGGCGGGCGTGACAGGTCGATAGGTAGGAGTCGGTACAGGTCTTGGGGCGGGATCTCGGTATTCGACGGGCAATGGGCGATATGACGGAGTCACCGGATGATACGCTGGAGGCAGTGGCCGGTAGGCAGGGGGGAGGGGTCGGTATGCCGTAGGCTTCGGCCGATAGGCGGGCGTTGCAGGGGCGGATTTACGATAGGCAGACGGAGCAACCGGGCGTTGAGGCGGTCTTGCGGGCGTCACGACACGGGCCTCGGTTGTTTGATCTTGCGTAAAGAGAGACCGGAGCGACTGCCAAAAGCTCAACGCGTGAGCGCTGGGGGTATTCCACGAAAAAAGGGCAATCATCATGATCCCGATTGGCAGAGCAGAAAATCGAACATTGCGTGGCATCATAGAGAAAATGCATTAAAAAACGTACTGTCAGTGTAGCACAGTCTTGAGGAATTGTCCTGTGTAACTCGCTTTTACCTTTGCCACTTGTTCGGGTGTGCCTTGGGCGATAATGGTGCCGCCCTTGTCTCCCCCTTCGGGGCCTAAATCAATAATCCAGTCAGCGGTTTTGACGACATCCAGCTGATGTTCAATCACTAAGACCGTATTGCCCGTGTCGACCAGGCGCTCTAGTACGGATAAGAGTTTGTTAATATCTTCAAAATGCAAACCCGTGGTCGGCTCATCCAGAATATAGAATGTCCGCCCCGTGGCGCGGCGCGCAAGCTCGGTGGCCAGTTTAATGCGTTGCGCTTCACCGCCCGAGAGGGTGGTTGCGGACTGTCCCAGCTCGATATAGCCCAAGCCAACATCATTGAGGATCTTGAGCTTGTCGGCAATTTGGGGGATGTCTTTAAAGAATACATATCCTTCCTCAACGGTCATGGCCAAGACGTCTGCAACATTTTTATTGTTGTAGAGAATGGAAAGTGTTTCGGAGGTGTAGCGTTTGCCGGTGCATACATCACAGGGGATATAGACATCGGGCAAAAATTGCATTTCGATTTTCTGGACGCCATCCCCCTGGCACGCTTCGCATCGTCCGCCGCGGACATTAAAACTAAAACGCCCCGGGCCATACCCTCGCACGCGTGCTCCTTTGGTGGCGGCAAACAGTTCGCGGATCGGCGTAAACATCCCGGTATAGGTGGCGGGGTTAGAGCGCGGGGTGCGACCGATCGGCGATTGATCGATGACAATCACTTTATCGATGTGTTCGATCCCTTCAATTGTTGTATGTAACCCTGGTCGGGTATTGGCATGGTGGAGTTTTTTGGCAAGCGCCGGATAGAGAATATCTTCGATGAGCGTTGATTTTCCCGAGCCCGATACGCCGGTAATACAGACGAGCACTCCCAACGGGATTTCGACGGTGATATTTTTGAGGTTATGTTCGCGGGCTCCGCGGATAATCAGCGAGTGCTTACGGGGCTTTCGACGTTGCTCAGGCACTGGTATTGAGCGGTCACCGCGCAGATACTCTGCGGTGATTGATGTCGGATGTTTCATCACCTGCTCGGGCGTGCCACTGGCGATGATGGTGCCCCCGTGTTTGCCCGCGCGGGGCCCGATATCCACCAGCCAGTCGGCTTCCCGCATTGTTTCTTCGTCATGTTCAATGACAATCAGGGTATTGCCAATGTCGCGCAGGTGTTTGAGTGTTGCCAGCAATCGCGCGTTGTCTCGGCTGTGCAGGCCGATTGACGGCTCGTCCAGCACATAGAGTACGCCGGTGAGGGCGCTGCCCACTTGGCTGGCGAGGCGAATGCGTTGCGCTTCGCCGCCGGCCAAGGTGTTGGCGGTGCGAGCCAAGGTGAGGTATTCTAAGCCGACATTGACTAAGAATTTGAGCCGGTTGGTAATTTCTTTAAGGATGCGATCGGCAATGAGGGTCTGCCGCGCATTGAGCATGTTCGGGAGTGTTTGAAAAAAATGATATGAACCGCCGATGGATTGTTGGGCGATATCAACAATCGACTGGTTACTGACTTTCACGGCCAATGCTTCGGGTTTGAGCCGGGCTCCATGGCACGTGGGGCAATCAGAGCTGGACATGTACGCTTCAATATCCGACCGCACCGTGTCTGATTCTGTTTTTTGATAGCGTTCCTCTAATAAGGGGATGAGTCCTGGGAAGCGGGTTTTAAAGACGCGCGGTCGACCGTTCATGTAATATTTGACGCGTAGAGGAATGGGATCCTGAGTGCCCAAGAGAATTGCATTAAGAGTTTCTTTCGGGAGATCTTTGATGCGACGGTTGTTGGGTAAATTATAGTGATCCGCCAGCGCGCGTAAGATCGACCCATAATAATTAAATTGGCTGTACGAGTCTGGGAGAATCCCACCCTCTTCAATTGTTTTGTTGTGGTCGGGGATGAGAAGATCCGGGTCGATCTCGCGTTTAACCCCAAGGCCCGTGCACGTAGGGCATGCCCCATAGGGGCTGTTAAACGAAAAGAGTCGCGGAGCAATTTCAGGGAAGCTTACATTGCAGTAGGGGCAGCTGAGGCGCATGTTGTAGAGTTTTTCGTTGCCCGTATCGTCATCCTGAGGCAAGGCCGAAGGATCTTGAGATTTTTCGCGTTGCTCAGAATGACGCAATTTTTTCGTCCGCGAGCTGGATTTACTTAATTTACTTGATTCACTTGATTTACTCGCGATCACCAACACATTCCCCTCGGCATTGCCCGTGGCAAATTCGACCGCTTCAAATAAGCGGCTCATGTTTTCAACGGTCGCGGTGACCGTATCCATCAAAATGTCGATGGTGTGTGTTTTATATCGATCTAAGACAACGCGATCGTTGAGCGCCACCATGGCGCCGTTCACGCGCGCCTTGGCATACCCCTTGAGATAAAAGTCATTGAGTAGGGTGTGGTATTCGCCTTTGCGTCCGCGCACGACTGGGGAGAAGATCATCACGTCTTGACCACTGAACTCGTCAATGATTGATTCCACAATTTGATCAATTGTGAGTTGCTGTATCGCGCGGCCACAGCTCAGGCAATGGGGGGTGCCAATCTTGGCATAGAGGAGTCGCAGGTAGTCGTAGATTTCGGTGACGGTGCCGACGGTGGAACGTGGATTATGAGATGCCGTTTTTTGATCAATCGAAATAGCCGGAGAAAGTCCGTCGATGGATTCGACATCCGGTTTTTTCATTTGGCCTAAAAATTGGCGC
>OBOI01000283.1_pt1 | contig 19305 bp, 12 predicted proteins | sample 1670151 | NCBI WGS metagenome assembly OBOI01 (sample SAMEA104232303, study PRJEB22302) | sediment metagenome | biome: forest; feature: aquifer; material: sediment | place: USA | collected 2011-08-07 | depth 0.01 m | reverse complement strand
TGGGCCGAGGGCTTCCCGGCACCGGCAAGACATTTACCTCGCTGGCAGTTGCCGAAGGGTTTCAAAACGGCCGCTGGCGCACCTACTTCTTGAATGTCGGCGACAGCGAATTCAACAAGAAGCAGATGCGTGAAGGGATACGGAGGCGCATGTCGCGGCCTTCGATCTTCATCCTCGAAAACTGCCACGAAAAACTCGATGATGTCGAGGAGGCGCTCTGGCAGCTCAAGCCGGAAATGGCATCCAGACGGGTGAAGATAATCTGCCTTGCCCGTCGCGTCCCTGGCCCTGAGGAGTCCAGAAGCGATGAATCGGCGCAATCACTCTTCTCCGAACTTGAGGCAGAGGGTGTGGTTGTCGAGTTTTCGAACACCGACAAACTGATGCACGATGCGGTCGTTTTTTGGAACCCAGCATTTAAAGGCCTTTCCAAACAACGCCTGACCCGCCTCTATGCCCTCAGCGGAAGAGACCTGCTGCTTCTGGATTTTATTCTGGGCAAACTCGATTCGCCCACCGAAATTGATACGCTTTCGGCTGACGATATGTATGACTGGGTTCGAAACGAATACTTCCGCAACGTGACCGTCGACAAACTTGTTGCAACCCGGCGCCTGGCAGCACTGGCGCAGTTCGAAATCGAACCGCGGGCCGACATCCTTGAGATTCCGAATGACGAGTATCGCCTAATCGAAAGCTTTTGCATCCTGAGTGGCCGCCCACCCCGCTGGTGCTTCCTTCACTCCTCTGCCTCTGAGCTTATCCTACATTCACTCTGGGCCGGCATGGGAGTTCGCGATCCGGTTACGGTCGGAGAGTATGCAGCAACTGCCGTGATTGATTATTTCAGTGATATTCAGAGCGACAGGCTTACGCCGCCGATAACAGCAACAGCTCTCGAAAGTGATTTGATCAAGGTCTTAAGAGGGCGGCTCAAACTGGCTAGCAGCGAAGGAGAGAATCGCCTCAAAGCCGCGGTGCTCGATAGCGAACCAGTACGGGCACTCCTCCCCAAGCTTGCAGACCTGCCGACCTTCCCTAGGACTGTTTCCTGGTGCACATTTCACGCATATCGCGTTGGCGCCTCCTTTGTTCAGTTCTATGCGCAGCAACTGTACGATTCGCTTAAAGACATCACTGAGACAACACCGGATCGACGTAGAATTGTTCTGCCTTTACTTGGACTCATGCTCCACTGCTTAAAACACAGTCACCCGTCTCGATATGATGATTTGATGGGCAGGTTCGGAGAGGGGCAATTCATCGAATTGATCGAAGCCAATGGCACCGTCTTTGAGTTATTCATGATTCTCGCGAACGCATCGTCAGAGTTCGCCAGCAGCTTGCTTGACTCCCTAGATGGAGCCAGGGTGGAAAGACTAATCAAGAAGACCATCGCCGCTGGGCGCTCCATCGGCACTCTCCATCTTGCCATGCGCGAATTGCACAGCACAAGTCCCAAGGTGGCTGAATCTCTGGAACAGGTGATCGGAGCCGGCCGTTTCCTTAAATTGATCGAAGCCAATGGCACCATCTTCGAGTTATTCATGATTATCAGATACACATCCCCAGAGTTCGCAATCAGCTTGATTGAGTCCCTTAATGTGGCACGGGTGGAGCACCTGATCAAACAGACCATCGCCGCTGGGCGCTCCATCGGCACTCTCCATCTTGCCATGCGCGAATTGCACAGCACAAGTCCCAAGGTGGCTGAATCTCTGGAACAGGTGATCGGAGCCGGCCGTTTCCTTAAATTGATCGAAGCCAATGGCACCATCTTCGAGTTATTCAGGATTATTCAGGACGTTTCCCTAAAATTCGCAAGCAGCTTGATTGATTACCTAAATCAGGCGCTGGTGGAGAACCTGATCAAGAAGACCATCGCTGCCAGTCGCTCCATCGGCACTCTCAATTTTACCCTACGCAAGTTGCACAGCAGGAGTCCCAAGCTGGCTAAATCATTGGAACAAAAAGTCGGCGTAGACGGGTTCTGGGCGCTCCTTATTGGCACCGGCACACCCGGGCCACTCACCTTCCTAGCGTTGGACATGTCTCCCGATTTCCAACGGCATTTTCTGGCAGCAGCAGCAACCCTGTCGCAACAACAATGGTCGACAATAATCAACCATGGTGACTTCTTTCAGCTCTGTAGACTGATCAAGGAATGTCCCATGGTGTTCGCAGTTGATACGGGCGGAAACAAGCTACAGGCAGCAATTGCGGCCGAAGCGGCTGAATTGGCAAAAGGAGCCAGTTGGTATGCCCGCAACAGCGGCGTTAAACTTCTGACCAAAAGTCCTGACTCAGAAGCGCGAGCCGCGCTTCTGCAGACGCTTGACGACTGTTTGATCCAGATCGATATCCAGACCTTATCCTTCCCCTCATTAAGCGAGGCCGTATACTGCACGGCACTCCTGTATGATCGGCGACCGGAATTGCGTATCGAGATCGCCGATCGCCTGTGGGACCTGCTCCCGCCAGCCGAACGATGGCAGCTCGACCCAAAAAGAGAAATGGCGCTTCCCAAGTTGCTTACGCTTGTGGCCCGGCCGGAATTCTCCGATGAAGCAGCGGAGCGGGTCCGCGAGACTATATATAACTTCCTGACCAGGCGAATAATGGAGCAATGCCGTACCGTAGACCTCCTCTGGACACTCTGGGCACTGTTCGCCTTTACTCGCCAACGCCATGCCCTTACCCCTTCCGCCTTTATCGACAGTCTGCCTACGGAGTTCATTGCCTCGTTGCAGGCTATATTCGATGGCAGAGCCACCGCAAAAGCTGACCGCGAAGAGTTGCGCGCCCGATTTGCTTTGGCCGGGCTACTCTCAATGTTCGGCCAAAAAGTGGATCCAATGATTCTGGATGCCTTGGCTGGAAAGTTAAAGCTTGAAAAGGGTATCGGAATTAACGCTGACTGGCTCTGCGCTGATCAGGGCTTTGTCACCACGTTCCTGCTCCTACGTGGCCTGATGATGGTACGACCATTTCCTGCCCAGTTACAGATATTTTATTTGGAGCGGCTTCTTTCCCTGGCTGCAGAATGCCCGGAAATGGACTCGGCAACTGAAGACTTGTACCTGAGTGTTAGCCGCCAAGCGGAGAAACTGCGAAAGGAATTAAAAGGAAGTTAGTTATTAAGTTGCAATATTTAGCCTATGTTGTGCTATATTTATGGCAAAAAAAGTGGCGCATTGAGACGCCGTAATATCTTAAAGTTAGACACACCCACCTCTGCACCGGTTAGCCGTCTGTTAAGATTACTCAATTAAATTATAACGAAACCGGAATTAGAGCTCATTACTGACTTCTATATTATTTCCCATGTCGGCTGATTGGTTGACGGATCCACATCAAATGCCGAAGAGCCAAATATGATGGTCTCGCAAAAAGTCCCAACACTGGCCATCTGCCTACGTACTATCAAGAAGTTACACAACGCACCAGCGGCGGTTGAGCGGTTTTCGCGAAACCGTCAAATATAATAATTGGCTCCGCTTTAACGAACAGCTTCTCTAGGGGAGCCTGTCAACTCCTGGCAACCAAGCGATGACCCGCTGGATTTGCCTGTCCCAACTTGACCAATCGTGCCCACCCGGTCCCTCTTCGTAGGTCGTCGCCAAGCCCAAGGCCTCGGTGTGCTCGCGAAAGCGGGCATTGTCCTCATGGAGAAAATCTTCCGTCCCGCACCACTGATAGAGACGGGGCCGTGCCTTACCCTGGGCCACCATCTGCCTCGCCAGCTGAAACAGGTCATTGGGGCTCTCCGCCAGAGCGTTCGCTTGACCAAAGATGTGTTGCAACTCGGTGTGGCCTGCCGCCTGTTCCGCCTGAGCGAGACGGACTACGTCCACGGTGCCCGACAAACTCGCTGCCGCCGCATATCGCTCCGGATAGGACAAGGCCAATTTGAAGGCCCCATACCCCCCCATGGACAGACCGGCCACGTAGTTCTCTGCGCCAACCGCGGAGAGTGGGAAGAAATGACGGGCCATGGCGGGCAGCTCTTCGCTGATAAATTGCCAATAGCGCTGACCAGTCCTCATGTCCGTGTAAAAACTCCGTTGCACCGCGGGCATCACCACGGCCAGGTTCAGGCCTGCCACATAGCGCTCGATGGCGGTGCGCCGCTGCCAGATGGTGTGATCATCGGACAGACCATGCAACAGGTATAAGGTGGGATATCGTTCTTGGCGGATGCTGGGGGAGCCTTCCCCTGCCAGCGGTGGGGGGTCGGGGAGAATCACGCTCATGGTGGACGCGAGCCCCAGGACCTGCGAAAAGAAATGACAGTGTATGAGCGCCATTGTACCTTCTCTGGTTGACGGTGTTGAACCGAATTTATGATGGGGGGAGGGTTGGTTGACGCCTAACTCAACCCCTCTACCTTCTCCAGGCCAGGATCATGGCCCCGGCCGCCAGGCAGAGGCCATGGATGGACCAGGAGGCCAGCAGGACCGGCATGGCGGAGTTTTGGGCCATGGCCTGGAGGCCGGTCCATAGGCCCCAGACCAGGAAGGCGAGGCCGGCGCTTACCGGGATGGCAAAGGCCAGATTGATGGCGGTGCGGCCCAACTCAAAGCAGAGGAGGATGGGCAGGGCCAGGCAGAGGAGGGGCAACCCCAGGAGCAGGAAGGAGAGGCGGCGGTTTAGGTCAAGCACGGTTTGGCGGTGGCCGCCGAGGCCGGCGGACATGGCCTGTTGGGCCAGGGTGAAGATGGGTTGCTCGAAGTCCAGGGCCACCGGGGTAAAGAAGTGCTTCGCCTCTTCCGGCAGGGTCAGGCTCTTGTCGTCAAAGAACTCCACTTGGGCCCCGGGCCTGCCGCTCCGGATCTGGCCGTTTTTGAGGTGCCAGAGCCCGTCGCGGTAGGTGGCGTTCTCGGCAAAGAGGACCATGCCGCCAGCCGCTCCCCCCACCTCTTGGTAGCGGAAGGCGTTCAACACCTCATGCTCGCCAGCCGGTGCCTGGAAGGCGTAGATCCCCTGTTTGCCGCGAAAAAAGGTCACCCCGCCGCGCACCGTCCCCGCCCCCCGCTCGCCCATCACCTGCTGCCGCCAGATGCGGTTGGCCGCGAGGCCCGCGCCGGGTAAAAGCCATTGGGCCATGGCCAGGCCCAGGGTGGTGCAGATCACGGCCCCGATGGCAAAGGGGAGCAGGACCCGCGCCTTGGAGATGCCGGCGGCGTTTAAGGAGTGCAGCTCGTGGCGGTTGATCATCAGCCCCAGGGTGATGATGCCGGCAAGCAGCAGGCTCACCGGGCCGATTTGGTCCAGGACCACCGGCACCTTCATCAGGAAGTAGCGGGCCGCAAGGCTAGAGGGCAGGCCCCGCTCCTGGAAGTTGTCCAAGCGCTCGAAGAGGTCCACCAGCAGATAGAGGGCGGCCAAGGCGGTGACGATCAACAGAAAGTACAGGGCCAGCTGGCGAATGATGTAGCGGTCCAGGAGCTTCATTCGACCTCCTTGGGGCGTGGACCCAAGGCCAGCAGACGGCCGACGAGCGCCTGCGCCACGGCGGGCAAGGGGATCAGCTGCTCCCGGTCCATGCGCGAGATCACCACGGCGGTCAAGGCCAGGAACAGCAGGTTCGGGGTCCACAGGATTAGCGGGATCGAGCCGCTGCCCTGCTTGGCCAGGGTCTCGGCAAAGCTGAACAGCACATAGTAGAGCAGGAAGAGCAACAGGCCGATGGGCACGGCGATGGGCCGAGCCCCGGGCCGGGAGCGGGCGGCAAAGGGCAGCCCCAGCAGGGTGAGGATAAAGCAGCCGCAGGCCAGGATCAGCCGCTGCTGGTACTCAACCCGCAGGGCGCGGGCCAGGGGAGGGTCGTTGGTCTCCGCGGCGGCGGTCAGCAGCTGGGTTTGGGACATCTCGGTGGGGCTGACCCCGTGCACTTGCAGGGCATTGGGTAGGGGCACGGGCAGGCTGAGCGAGTAGGATTTGAAATCGATGTGCCGGGACAACTCCTGGTCAAGGTAGTCGATGGTGCCGTCCGTGAGGCGTAGCCCCAGGAGGAGGTTTTGGTAATCGACATCCAGGGTGGCGGCCTTGGCGGTGATGGTCATGGGGGTCTCCGACCGTCTGCCATCATAGAGATAGACCTCTTGCCACTGCCGGGAGTCGGGGTCGATGCGGTCCACATAGGCGACAATTCCCCCCAGGCTGTGGCTGAAGGCCTGTTCCTTAATGGCCCGGTCGATCTTCTCGCGGGAGAGCTTGAGTAGCAGCACCTTCATGTTCACCTGGCCCTTGGGCATGAGCACGATGGTGGAGTAGCCGGCCATGAGGGTGACGGTGAGGGCGAAGATGGTCACCGGCACGATGACGTGTTTGAGCCTCACCCCAGCGGCCCTGAGGGCCAGGAACTCGTTGTCCGCCCCCAGCCGGTTGAAGCCCAGAATCACCCCCAGCATGCTGGCCAGCGGCAAGGAGAACATCATTAACTTGGGCAGCAGGTAGAGGGTGAGGCGCAGGAAATCGGCCCAGCCGATGCCGATGGCAAAGACCAAGGTCAAAGTTTGCAGCATTTGCCCCAAAAAGAGGACCCCGGTTAAGATGGCCAGACTGGCCCAAAAAGGGGCCGCCATCTCGCTGAGCAGGTAGGAGTATAGGAGAAGGGGCATGGAAGGGATAATTGCGAATTAGAAATTACGAATTGGGAATTAAAAAAAAAGAAATTGCGAATGAGGAAATGCGCATTACGGGGCAGTCGATGAAGGGGCAGACACTCCCGTCATCACTCGTAATGCGTCATTCATCATTCGTAATTGATCAATACCGCGCCAGAATATAGCCGTCCGGGCCGCTGGCGTCAATGGTTGTTGGGGTCGGGAGTTGGGCGCTCCAGCGCCGGTACTTGCGGGCCCGGACCACCAGCACGACATTGCCCGGGTTTTCGAGGATACGTTCCCGGGCCTGGGCAAGGTCGAGATGCCGGCCTTGCTCCTCGGCATGGCGGACGCCGTAGCTCAGCTCGCCGGCCCCGTTGACCAGCACCACGTCGTTTCGTTTCAGAAACCAGCACACCGCCAGCACGGGCTCCTCATCGCTCAGGACCAGGGTGTGGGCGGTGATCTCTGCGTGATGACGGAGCAGGAGGTTCCCCGGCGACTTTTTCTCGATCAGCTGGTCCGGCATGATCCAGGCGGCGACCCCGAGGAAGAGGGCCGGGCCGATCCCGAAGAGGATGAGCTTGCGGCCTTCGGTGCGCGCGGCCGCAGCTGCCAGAGGCAACAGGGCCATGGCCAGGAGCGCGGCCACGGCCAGTCCGCCTTGCCATGGCGTGCCGTACGGCGGGGTGACCCCCTCCAGGCCCACGGTCTGGATCATCAGCAAGGCCAAGGCCAACAGGGCGAAGAGCAGGGCCATGGCCCCAGCCCCGAGGGTGAAGGCCTTGCTCCTGGCGGCGCGCAGTTGGGCCAGGAGACCCAGGCTGGTGAGGATGGCCAAGGGCGGAAAACAGGGGAGGATATAGGTCAGCAGCTTGCCCGAGGAGATGGAGAAGAAGAGAAAGGGCAGGGCGAACCAGGCCAGACTAAAGCGGGTGAGGGCAGGGCTGGCGATCCTCTTGGCGCCTGGCCGCAGGCCGAGCACGGCCGCCGGCAAGAGAAAGGCCCAGGGGATGAACATGGACGGGGCGGTGAGCACAAAGGCCCAGAAGGACTCCCGGTGCTGGGCCTTGTCGCCACCCATGAAGCGTTGCACATGCTCGACCCAGAAGAAGTAGCGCCAGAAATCGGGCTCCCGGCTGTGGATGGCGAGACCCCAGGGCAGGGCGGTAAGGGTGGCCACCAGCAGCGGCAGCCAGGCGAGGGCGAGGATATCCCGCCAGCGGCCTTCCCAGGCCAGATAGGCCCCTATGGCCAGGGCCGGTACCACCAGGGCCAGGAACCCCTTGATCAGGAAAGCGAGTCCGCACCCCAAGCCCGCGGCCACCAGCCAGCCGAACCGGGGGCGGCAGCCCGCTGCCGCCTGGCTGGCCAGAAAGAAAGAGACCATGGTCAGGGTCAGGGCCGCGGCCAGCATGGAGTCCAGGACGTTGAAGGTGCCCACCGCCGCCACCTCAACAGCGGTGAGGTAGATGAGGGCGGCCACGGGTCCGGCCCACACCTCCTCCTTGGGGCAAAAGCGAGGCACCAGCAACAGGATCATGAGGGCCGAGAGGCCGACGCTCAAGGCCGAAGGGAGGCGGACGGCAAATTCGTTTTCGCCGCAGGCCAGGATGGCAAGCCCGTTCAGCCAGTAGCCCAGGGGTGGTTTCTCGAAGTAGCGCAGGCCGTTTAAGCGGGGGGTGATCCAGTCACCGCTGGCGATCATCTCCCGGGGGACCTCGGCGTAGCGGGTCTCGTCGGGGACCATCAAGGGCCTGATCCCTAGCGGGAAGATGTAGAGGCAGAGGAAGAGAGCAAGGACCAGGAGCCGCAGCCTGCTTTGGGTGGTCATGGCGCCACCTCCGCCCCTTGCCACGAGAGCCACCCCTCGCGGCCCGGGATCTCTTTCTGAATCATGGGGGCGCGCCTGGGCGTGGGCCAGGCGGCCAGCAGCTCGCCCAGGGGGAGGCAGCGGACCCCGCACTCTTTGGCCTGGGTGAGAAAGGCGGCAAAGAGCGAGAGACAGCTTACCCCCTCGACCTCGGCGTGGATGGTCAGGCAGTTGAGGTGCCCGGGCCTGAGCTGGGCCAGGATGGAGGCGTTGTAGTTCTCGTGGGTGATGCCGCCCTGGCCGATGACCTCGTCGTAGGTGGGCAGGGTGGCCGGGATCTGGGGCGGGCAGGGGTGGCCCTCCGGTAAGAGAGGGATGAAGATCGCCTCCCCCCGGCAGTCGGAGGCGTAGCGCAGGGGGGAGGCGGCCCGGGCCTTCAGGCCGGCTGCGGAGAGGCGCCAGGCCGGGGCCGCGGCGCAGGTGATCGTCTGGCCGGTGATGGCCTCTAGGCGGCTTAGGCCGCGGCGGGTCTCCTCCTCGATCTCGGCCTGGGTCATCGTTTCGATTTTAGTCTGCCAGCGGTGGTGGTCCCAGGCGTGGAGGCCGATCTCGTGGCCGGCCTCGGCAGTTGCCCGGATTTCGGCTGCGGCCCGTTCGCCGATCAGGGGGCCGGGCCAGAAGGTGCCCTTCAGCAGGATATCCCAGCCGTAGAGGCTGGCGGCCCGCGAGCGCAGCATCTTCTTCAGAAAGGCGGGCCTTAAGAGCCGCCACAGGTGGCGGCCCATGTTGTCCGGCCCCACCGAGAAGAAGAAGCTCGCCCGCACCTGGTGCTGAGCCATGATGGCGACCAGATTGGGCACCCCGAGCTTGGTGCCGCGCAGGGTATCGCAATCGACCCGGATCCCCAGGGTGAGGTCGTTACCCTTGGACATGGCCCTCGTCTATGGCCTGGCGCAGGAAGAAGTCCAGGGTCTCGGCCACCGACTGGGCCAGCGGCACCGTCGGGATCCAGCCCACGGCATCCTTCGCCGCTTGGATGGAGGGCCTCCGGTGCTGGACATCCTGGTACCCCGAGCCGTAGAAGGTGCGGGCCTCAATGGAGCGTATGCCGGCAAAGGGCGGGAACTTGTGGCGTAGGGGGTGGGCCTCGAACTTGGCCACCAGGGTCTCGGCCAGCTCGGCGATGGAGGCCTCGTTGTCCGGGTTGCCGATATTGAAGATCTTGCCGTCGCAGCGGTTGCCCTGGTTTTCGATGATCCTAAACAGGCAGTCGATGCCGTCCTTGACATCGGTAAAGCAGCGTTTCTGCAACCCCCCGTCCACCAGGCGGATGGGGGTCCCCTCCACCAGGTTCAGGATCAGCTGGGTGATCACCCTGGAGCTGCCGATGCGGGCCGACTCCAGGCGGTCGAGGCGGGCACCCACCCAGTTGAAGGGCCGGATCAGGGTGAACTGCAACCCCTTGTGGGTGCCGTAGGCCCAGATCACCCGGTCCAGCATCTGCTTGCTGCACGAGTAGATCCAGCGCTGCTTGCGGATGGGGCCCAGCACCAGGTTGGACTCTTGCTCGTTGAACTCCGGGTCCTGGCTCATGCCGTAGACCTCGGAGGTGGAGGGGAAGATGATGCGCTTGTTGTACTTGGCGCAGTAGCGGACGATGCGCAGGTTTTCCTCGAAGTCCAGTTCAAAGACCCGGAGCGGGTCCTTGACGTAGACTGCGGGCGTGGCGATGGCCACCAGGGGCAGAATGATGTCGCACTTCCTGACGTGGTACTCGATCCACTCCCGGTGGATGGAGATGTCCCCTTCGCGGAAGTTGAAGTCCGGCCGGTTTAGCAGCCTGCCGATGGAGGAGGAGGAGAGGTCCATGCCGTAGACCTCGTAGCGGCCGCTGTCCAAGAGCCGTTCGCTCAGGTGGTTGCCGATGAAGCCGTCCACCCCCAGGATCAGCACCTTCTTCTTGCGCAAGCGCTCGGTCTGTAGGGCGGTGCGGCCGGAGAGGCGCATGTCGGTGACCAGGTTCAGTTCGGCGGCCAGCTGGCTGCCGTTGATGAACACCCCGCCGTCACCCTGACCCGCCTCGATGCGCACCGCCCCCTCGCCGCAGGCGATGATCAGGGGCGAGGCCGAGAGCACGGTGCCGGGCAGAGCCCCGGCCCGGCCCTCGGTAAGAGCCACGGACCAGACCATAAGCTTGCGGTTGCCGATGAAGCTGTAAGCCCCGGGGTAGGGGCGGGTCACCGCCCGCACCAGGTTGCGCACCGTAGCCGCCGGTTGGCACCAGTCGATCTCGCCGTCCGCGGGCCTCCTGCCGCCGAAGTAGCTGGCTTTGGATTGGTCTTGGGGCTCCCGGGGGGCCTCGCCCGCGCGGATCTGGGGCAGGGCGCGGTCCAAGAGGGTGGTGGCGGCGGCGGTCATCTTGTGGTGCAGGGTGAGGGCCGTGTCGTCATCGCTGATCACGAGCCGCTCCTGGGCCACGATTGCGCCGTTGTCCGGCTTCACCGTCATGTGGTGCAGGGTGACCCCGGTCTCGGTCTCGCCGTGGATCAAGGCCCAGTTCACCGGGCAGCGGCCCCGATACTTGGGGAGAAGCGAGCCGTGCAGGTTCAGGCAGCCCTGGCTGGGGATGGAGAGGATCTCGGCCCCCACCATGTTGCGGTAGTAGAAGGAGAAGAGGATCTCCGGCGCCATGGCCCGGATGCGTTCCACCCACAGGGGGTGGTTGATGTTCTCCGGGGCATGGACCTCGATGTTGTATTTGGCCGCCAATTCGGCCACCGACTCGAACCAGTGGTTCTCCTCCGGGTCATCCTGGTGGGTGAAGACGGCGGCGATCTCATAACCGTGGGCCATGAGCGCCCGGATACCGGCGCAGCCGATGTTGTGGTAGGCAAGGACGATAGCTTTCATAGGTGTTTAGACCAAAGGGTAAAGGTTAAGGATAAAGGGAATGGCGTCGCGAAGGTTGTTTGTCCGCACCCTGTGCAGGATGAGTAAGGGGCTTGAGACCTTGACGACAATTGATCGGTGTTTATTGCACTGGGGTCTGCTGGTGCTCGTTAAAGACCGGTTCGTTCTTTAATTCTGTTGGCCAAGTCGGTGAAGTCTTTATAGGCCTCCTTGCTGGCATTGGCATGGCTCCCGATGGCGCCATCGGCGATGGAAAGTCTGAAAATTGGTTTGCGATGCTCCTGAGCCATGGGGATAAGACTCCGATAGTGTTTGAGAGTGGCCAGACACAGTGGGTCCTCCGTTGGTTTGAGCTCCTGTGCCGGTTCATCCAGCACGCTCTCCCGGTAGACGGCAGGGATGCGGTTCACCCATTTGTCATAGGCCTTGACCGGGCGATTCAAACGGACGCTATACTGCTGGCAGAGATAGCCTGCGGGCTCCATCCGGCCCGTTGGCAGGGCAAATTCAGGACGTTCCCAGTTTGCCACTCTCTTTTTCCACAAGTTACGCCAAGTACGTAGTGTCGGACCGAGATTTTTTAAGCCCTGAAGAGAGAAGAGGTCGCTCCCCAGGGGGATGATAACATAATCAGTGGCAATAAGCGCAGAACGGTTGATTGCCCCCAGGTTGGGACCGACGTCCACCAGCAGGACATCGGCTTCAACCTTACGGGCAGCGGCTTGCATAACTTGCCAGAATGCGGTCAGTATGCGGAATGGTCGAAAGAGGTTGGTATCCCCCATGCTGGCGGGCCAGACTTCCGCCAGGGTCTCATCAAAGGAAGAGAGCGCCACGTCGCCGGGCAGCAGGTAGAGATCGGTGGCGATTTTCTGCAGAATTGGTTCCTTAAGATCCCCGACCCCGGTCAAGGGCTCAATTGCCCGATAAATGGTGTTGGGCTGGTCGGCATTCTCCCACAAGGTCTCCAAGGCCTCTTCATCCAGAAAGGCGGCGGTGAGATTGGCTTGGGGGTCAATGTCAACCGCGACCACCCTCTTTCGTTGTTCCGCAAACATCCAAGCCAAATGGTAGACCAAGGTGGTCTTGCCTACCCCACCCTTGTTGTTGAAGAAGGTGATAACCGGTCTGGTCATGGTCGCTTCCTCACCGTGCACAGCACGACTGTTGGTTGCACATCAAAGGTTGCGGGTGGGTTGCCGTTTTTTTGTAACTCTTTTTGAGCAATACTGATGCCGACGCCAAAGCGCTGGATGAGGCCATGGACCTTCATGGCATCGGCTAGGTGACGATTCCGGTAGTCGGTGATGCCGGGCTGGCCGAAATTTTGGGCGGTTACCTCGCCAAACGGGCCGCCAGGGCTGATGATCTCGATACGATCATTAAACCAATAGCAGCGCACTGGGGCATTGGTCCCCTCATAGGTTCGATGCATAACGGCATTCCTGGTGAGTTGCTGCAGGGCTGGTACTGGATAGTCCGCTGTCCTTCGCTCGAGACTGCCCGAGGTGATATCAACTCGGATCCTGTTGTGAGCCTCAAGTTTATCGTCAAGGCGTCTGATGATTTGGCCGATCGTCCCGTCAACCTCCTCTTCGTCCAGGATTGGGTCGGAGAAATCAATGCCGTCGATCCTGAGAAACTGGATATAGGCCCCGGGGATGAAATCCCGTGGCCGGGTTCCCAACACCAGGATGCCCAGCAAGGTCGGCATGGGGGTGTCGGCCGCGAGTATCATCCGACAGGCAGCCAGACGTTGCTCATAGCTCCGCTCATTGGCGGCCAGGATCTCCGGGGCGATGGCCGACGGCAGGTACTCCTGTTCAAATTGTAGCCGGTTGATACTCTCCAGGGATGCGGACGGAATTGGTTGGATGTCGAAAGGGGTGTCGCCGTACCTCCTTTTTTCATTAAGGATCCTTTCATCCTGGGCCGTGGCAAGCCCTCGGCGCGGTCCTATCCGGATCCAGGTTCGGCCCTGGTAACGTACTGGCGGCGCATCGGCCGGCTGGGCGATGGCAACGGCCATCTCGACCCCTTTTAGCCGTCTTTTTTGTACAACCATGGTTGGTGGGGGCGAGATTTTGCCATCAGTCTTGATGTCTGCCAGCGTTATCAATAACTTGTCGGTAATTTCGAGGCCGGACGGCATGCCGTTATCCTTTGCGCCGACAAAGAGGACCCCAGCTTTTCGGTGATCAGGAAGGTCGTTGGCAAAGGCGCAAATGGCTTGACGGACTTTTTCGGGGGCTTCTCCTTGCCAGCTCTCTTTGCGCTCGGCGAGGTCCGACTCTAAGTCGTCAAGCAAGGACTCAAGTTCGCTGTCGCTATAGCTCATGGTTCGAGACATCATCGCTCCTTCATCCGCTACTGGGCGGAATTGGCATTACGTCCATTCTTCGGCGGCCTCTCCCCGCCCACCACCTTCTCAATAAAATAACGCGGCCGCCCCCGCACATCTTGGTAGATGCGGCCGATGTACTCGCCCAGGATGCCCATGGCGATGAACTGGGCGCCGATCAAGACAAAGAGGGGCGAGAACAGGGTGAATACCCCCTCCACGGCCCAGGCGGCGCCGTAGATCAGACGCATGACCATCAGGAAGATGCCGAAGCCCATGCCGCCTGCAGCCACCACGCAGCCGGTGAGGGAGAGCATCCGCAGGGGGAAGGTGGACATGGAGGTCAACAGGTCGAACTGCAAAGAGATCAGTTTGATCAGGCTGTACTTGGACTCCCCCTGGAGCCTGGCCGCGTGGGAAACCGGGATCTCGGCGGTGGTGCGGGCAAAGCTGTTGGCCAGGATGGGGATGAAGGTGGAGTGCTCCCGGCACTGGAGCATGGCGTCCACCATGGGCCGGCTGTAGGCCCTGAGCATGCAGCCGTAGTCGTGCATCATCACCCCGGTGGCCCGGCGCACCGCCTTGTTGATCATGGCCGAGGCCAAGCGGCGAAAGAGTGAATCCTGGCGATTCTGGCGGATGGTGCCCACCACGTCGCACCCCTTGTCCATCTCCCGGAGCAGATTGGGGATCTCCTCCGGCGGGTTTTGCAGGTCGGCGTCCAGGGTGACCACCACCCGGCCCCGGCTCTGGGCCAGACCGGCCATCACTGCGGCGTGCTGGCCGTAGTTGCGGTTCAAGATGACCCCCACCACCTCCGGCGCCTCGGCCGCTGCCTCTTGGATCATGCGGGCCGAGGCGTCACGGCTGCCGTCATCCACCAGGATCAGTTCAAAGGCGCGGTTGGTGGAGCGGCAGGAGGCAAGGGTGCGGGTTAGCAGTTCATGGAGGCTTGCCGCCTCGTTAAAGACCGGGATGACCACGGAGAGCATGATGGCGTTCATGGGGCCAGGACCTCCTTGATGGTGGCGACCACCTCTTCCACATCTCCCTCGGTCATGGCCGGGAACAGGGGCAGGGAGAGGATGCGATCCGAGTTCCACTCGGTGTTGGGCAGGGCCCCTGGCGGCAGGGGCATGGTCTCGCGGTAGTAGCGCTGGCTGTGCACGGCCCGGAAATGCAGGCCGCTGCCGATGTTCTTGGCCTTCAAGCGGGCCATGAACTCGTCGCGGCCGATGCCGGCCCGCTCGATATCCAGGCGGCAGATGAACAGGTGCCAGGCGTGGCGCATGGGCCAGGCGGGCAGGCCCAAGGGGAGGATCTCCGGGATCTCGGCCAAGAGCGTCAGGTAACGCTGGGCCAGAAGGGTGCGGCGCTCAATGAAGCGGTCCAGTTGGGCCAGCTGGCCCAGCCCCAGGACCGCGGCAAAGTCGGTGAGGTTGTACTTGAACCCCGGCTCAATGACCTCGGCCTGGGGGGCGCGACCTTGGGTGGCGCGGTCATAGGCGTCAACGCCCAGGCCGTGGAACTTCAGACAACGGATGCGTTCCATAAGGGCTGCGTCGTCGCTGACGAACATCCCCCCCTCGCCGCAGGTCATGTTCTTGATCGGGTGGAAGGAGAAGATAGCGGTGCCGTCGGCGCCGATCTTGCGGCCTTGGTATTCGCTGCCCGCGGCGTGGGCCGCGTCCTCCACCAGGGGGACGCCGTGCTCGGCGGCCAGGGCGCGGATGGGGTCGAGGTCGAGAGTGGCGCCGGCGAAGTGCACCGGCACGATGAGCCGGGTGCGCTCGCTGAGGCAGGGGGCGATGGTCTCCGCCGTCACCATCAGGGTCGCGCGGTCGCAGTCGGCAAAGACCGGCCGGGCCCCGGCCAGAGTGATCAGGTTAACGGTGGAGACCCAGGTCATGGACGGGGTCACCACCTCGTCGCCCGGCTTAAGCCCCATGGCGGCAAGCAGCAGGTGCATGCCGGCGGTGGCCGAGGCCAGGGCCACGGCCCCTTGCGCCCCGCAGTAACGGGCAAAGGCCTCTTCAAAGGCCGCGGCCTTGAGACCGGTGGTGATCCACCCCGAGCGCAGGCAATCACCCACGGCGCGGATCTCCTCCTCGCTGATGGAGGGTTTGGAAAAGGGGAGGAATTCGTTACGCATGGCTTAAGCGATAGGGAAGAGGGGCATGTTAGAAGTACAGTTTCAGGGAGGCGTACAGGGTGTACGCGTATTCAACCGGGTTGTAAAACTGGGCACTTAAGGGATCGTTTTGCAGCGCATCAATATCCAAAGGCTCTCCCAGCGCGGAACCGGCGTCGGTATAGGCGAAATCGTAGTACTGATAGCCGATACGGCCGATGAGAGAGCGGCTCTCGCCGGCCAGGGGCGCGGGCAGAGGTGGCTTGATTGTCCAGTAGAGCTCGGCCACCGAACCCCGGGTGGCCAGTTTGTTGTTCTCCGTTCCTTGGGAGAGGCCGACCCAGTATTGGGAACCATGGTTGTACTCGAGACCGAAGGTGCTGTGGAGGCTTTCCAGGTCATAGCGCACCCCGGCATAGAGGGCATACCCATCCCTGTTCGTTGGTTCATCCCACCAGGAACCGAGCAGAGAGGTGCCCAGCTCATCCACGGCCGTGGGGTTGGTGTGGCTCCAGCCCAGATTGATGAAAAAGTTCAAGGCCTGGAACTTGTCCAGGTAGGTGAGGCTGGTCTGGTGGAGGTCACCCAGGTTCTGGCGGTCCAGGGTGAGGTTCTGCGCGGGCGCTTGCGGGTCAAAGAACCCTCCGCCATCCTGCCAAACAGCGAATTCGAGGGGGTTGATGAATTGACTATCCTCCCTGACGTTATAGATATCGGTGATCAAGAGCGACTGCACCTGGATGGAGCGGGAGGCGTTCGGCCGCATCTCCCACTGCACCCCGTAGATGGTGGTGTCGGTGAGTTGGGATGGGTTTTCATGGCCCTCATAGCCGGCATCGGTCTGGGTGGCGAAGGAGAGGCGCAGCTGCCCCGGGAAGGGGTTCTGGTGGCGATACTCCACCATCAGGCCATCCAAGGCCATATCTGCAAAAGAGGAGAGGGTGCCTTGGGGTTGGTCAAGGCCCAGGCGGAGATGGCCGGGGCTGGTCTCGCCCCTGGTGGGCAGGCGGCCCGCCGCCAAGCCAAAGGGGTGCTGGCCGTTTTCGTCCCAGCTGACATAGCAGCGATCCACCATGAAGGTATCGTTGTCCTCGGTCTCGGTGTCAAATGAGCGGCTGGCCGTGATGCGGGTGGTCAAGGCCAGTTCCCGGGTGGGTTGGGCCTTGAGTTGCAACCGCCCACCGATCCCATACACCAGGTCATGGGCAAGGCTGTCGTATCCCAGGCCGCCGCCAAGATCGCCGGAGAGAGAGAGGATCTCAGGGTCAGCGGCCACCGGGGCCATGGCCTGCTCCGCGCCTTGGGCATGCCCGAGCCCCATGGCAAGGAGCAGGCCATGGCCAAGGGCGAACAGCTTATAGCGATAGGGTTTGTTGTTGCCGTGCATACTCTTCCCGGGAGGTTAAAAAGTGCTTGCCTGGGGAGAAAGAGGTCAACCTCCTCCTCGATTTCTCCAGCATGAACCAGCGCCATCTATACCACTCCCCAGGTGAAAGAAAAAGGGAGAAATCCGCCTGGGGGGTAAGCGCCAGGCGGAGGTGCAAGGGTGGCCTTGATAAATGGCACATATCTCTTCGCTAACGCCTCCTTGGCCACGGCGACTTCTACCGCTGCTGAAGATCGATGGTGATCAGAAAAAATAAGCCCGTCCCGCCTTGGTTTTTTTCTTGACAATGGACAAAAAATAGCACATTGAAAACAGGCAATTAACGCTGCCAGCCATGCGAACAGCCCATCTCCATGAGACTGCCCACATGACCGACGACGATGGTAAACCGTGAAGGGCTTCTTCACGCAAAGATGCCATTTTCGTGGGCTCATCCCCACGCCGTTGCGCTTAAGCCCCCGCGCATCCACCCCGCACCTTTGCCAAGCCCCGGTTGATAGTATCGTTCCCCGCTCCAGCGTGGGAACGTGGTGTTTTTTTTTCTCACCTTGGGTAATTTCATTGATGCTGCTTCTCCTCTGTTCCTGGCTGCTGCTGGTGATTGGTGGCCTCTTGGCCCTGCTCCTGAACCCTTGGCCCCGTCTCTCCCTCCTGCTGGGGAGCGGCACGGCGGTGGCGGGTTCGCTTTGCGGGTTGCTGGTCGCGATCCTTGGGCTCATGGGCGGTTCGGCCATCACCCTGGACCTGCCCATGGCCATGCCGGGCGCCTCGTTCTCCTTGGTGGTGGACGGCATCAGCGCCTTCTTCCTGCTCCCCATCTTCCTGATCGGCATGGCCGGCGCGGTCTACGGCCAGGAGTACATGGCAGGGAGCGGCCGTTGGCCCGGCCTGCACTGGCTGTTTTACAATCTGCTCATCCTCTCCATGGCGGTGGTGGTCACCGCGGCCAACGGCGTCCTCTTCCTCTTTGCCTGGGAGTGCATGTCCATCACCTCCTTCTTCCTGGTCATTGCCGATCACCGGGATGCGGCCGTGGGCCGGGCCGGGCTCATCTATCTGCTGGCCACCCACCTGGGCGCGGCCTTGCTCTTTCTCTTCTTCCTGGTGGCCGGGGCCAAGTCGGGTAGCCTTGATTTCGCGGCATTTAGTGCCTTAAAGCACATCCCGGCCCCCTTGGCCTCCCTCCTCTTTGTGCTGATCATGGTCGGTTTCGGCTCCAAGGCCGGACTCTTTCCCTTCCATGTCTGGCTACCGGAGGCCCATCCCGCCGCCCCCAGCCATGTCTCGGCCCTGATGTCCGGGGTGATGGTCAAGACCGCCATCTACGGCTTGATCCGTATGCTCTCCTTTTTGCCGTTGCCCCCGGTCTGGTGGGGTGGGGTGTTGCTCTCCCTGGGGCTGATCGGTGCCCTGTTCGGTATTGCCATGGCGGCCGGGCAGAAGGATCTGAAGCGCGGCTTGGCTTACTCCACGGTGGAGAACGTCGGCCTCATCTTTGTAGCCCTGGGTTTCTGGCTCTATGCCCGCGGCAGTGGGCAACAGCCGGCCGGCCAACTCGCCCTGTGCGGGGGCTTGCTCCACATCTGGAACCACGCCCTGTTTAAGAGCCTGCTCTTCCTGGGGGCCGGCTCCCTGGTGCACGGCAGCGGCACCCGCAATCTGAACCGCATGGGCGGCCTGCTCCGGCGCATGCCCTGGACCGGTCTGTTGCTGGTGGCCGGCGCCATGGCGGTCACGGCCTTGCCACCGTTTAACGGTCTGGTGGGGGAGTGGTTCATCTACCGGGGACTGTTGGAGACCGGGGTGCGGTTGACCGGTCTTGATGCCTTCTTTCCGCTGATTGTCTTGGGGCTCATGGCCTTGGTGGGCGGCATGGTGCTCATGGTCTTCACCCGGCTGGTGGGTATCGCCCTCTGCGGCGAGCCCCGGCAGCCCGAGGCGGCAGCGGCCCATGAGGCCGGCTGGCGGATGCTGGCGCCCATGGCGGTGCTGGCCCTGCTCTGCCTCGCCGGCGGCCTGGTGCCCGCCATCCTCATCCGGCCGGTGAGCCGGGTGGCGGGCCTCATTGATCCCCGGGCGATCGGGGTGCTGGACCATGCCCAGCTGCTCCCCCTG
>OBOI01000280.1_pt1 | contig 19383 bp, 24 predicted proteins | sample 1670151 | NCBI WGS metagenome assembly OBOI01 (sample SAMEA104232303, study PRJEB22302) | sediment metagenome | biome: forest; feature: aquifer; material: sediment | place: USA | collected 2011-08-07 | depth 0.01 m | reverse complement strand
TTGTCCGGGGTTGCCCACGGTAAGAATAACTTTTTTTGCGGTAACACTGCCGGAGCTCGTTCGGATAATGACCGTGGTGTCGGTCGTATCGATGTCGATGGCTTCTGACTCTTCCCAAATGGCAACACCGCGCGCATGGAGTTTTTCAGAGAGGGCGGCCAGGAACTTTCGTCCATGGAACGATCCTTCATTGGCAAATTGGATGGCCTGCGCAAATGGGGAGCTGTCGGGTGTGGGCGCCTCTACCCGTCGCGCATTTGCACCAGCGTCTTTGATGCTGCCCCATTCCGATTCAATAGTCGTATCATTTGGCGCATACGCACCATAAAGCGAGGAGCATCGGTAAAAATCACAAGGGATATTCTCTTTTCTAATCAAGGCAAAAAGCCACTCCTGCGCTTCCCCAGTTGCGTGGAATATTCGGGTGGCAAACGCGGCGTCATATCGGCTTACGAGATCGGCAATGGAGGTGTCGGGCACGCGGGTGAGAAACCCCGTAGTGGCGCCGGTGTCTCCGGTCGCAAGATGATTTTTTTCTAAAATTGCCACCCGCACACCTTTGACCGCAAGATTCCAGGCAGTCAGCAGTCCCGCGATCCCTCCACCGATCACAACAACATCAGCCGATTGGTTGCTGGAGAGGGCGGGGAATCGCTTCTGGTCTGGAACACTATCCAACCAAACAGAAATGGTTTTAGGTCTAGGCATAGGAACTCCATTTTATTGTAGGAGAGATTGGACGGGGCGTCTAGGACACTCTATACTACCAATACAGCTATGATATTTTCTTCACAATGGTCATCCCACGGCAAAATCATCGCTACGGTCGCAATAGCCTCTGTTTTGGTATTAGCCACCGTAGGGATGCACGGGATGATGGAGTCTGATGGGTCGATGTCAGCATGCCCCTTCATGAGCGATACGACCACGCTGTGTCCCATGACGGTCACGCAGCATCTCTCGCAATGGCAGTCTCTGCTACGCGCCATTCTTCCACCGGCACAGAGCCTAGTGCTCTTGGCGGTAGCACTGTTGCTGATATTCTGGACCGTTCAATACATCAATCCGTTACGGTTACTCAACCCGCCGAATCACGCCCTCATCTTTTTCTACCGCTGGTATCTATTAATGATTCGTTCTCTGGATCGAATGCTCTTAGCATTTTCAGACGGCATCCTGAACTCCAGACTCTTCGCCTAATACAAGAGTATTCATGTGCGTTGATGCAATGAATTTTTTGCGTATTAGGTTTTTGTATACCGCGTCGCGCTTCAAAGGAAAATTACGCGGCATGATTTTGCCAAATTATATGCATGTCATTAAATTCATCGTTGCTGGACTCGATGGACAAGAGGACAGAGCACAACTGCTCGCATCTTTTCTCAAAGGCCATACAGGGATTGAGCAAGTGGATGTGAACTTGCACAAAGGGCTTGTCCGTATTGTCAGCGTAAATCCCATCGAGATCTCACCGCTCCAGGAATTCCTTCGGCCGCATCATCTGGAACTTGTGCCAGTTTCTATTTCCCCGACCACTTCCTCCGTTTCTGATCCGGTTCCCTCTCAAATTTTGAAGGTGGCCATTGATGGCATGACCTGTCGGAGCTGTGAAATTACGATTGAGCGAATATGGAAGAAAATCCCCAGTGTCAATAAAGTAGAAGTGGATGCCACACGGGGGCGGGCGCGGATCATCACCCAAGGCGCGCCTCCCACTATTACCCAACTTCAAGACGCCCTCGGTGAAGAAAAATATCGAGTGAAAGCAGTCCATGGTCATGATCGTCGTTCGTCTGCTCCCGTCACCACCTCACGATCGTCCATGATGCAATTGGTTGGGCTTTTCGCCCTCGTGGTATTGTTAGGGAAACTGTTCTTGCGTTTGGGACTCCTGCAACAATCCGTGGTACTGGGAGCATCCACTAGTGTTGGCGCCGTTTTTCTACTCGGGTTAGTCGCGGCGAGTTCTACTTGTATTGCCGTCTCGGGCGGGCTTCTGCTCTCTTCGGCCGCAACGTTTAACCGGAGGTATGGCGCAACCGTATCCTCTGCCCAGCGCATGCGACCAGTGGTGCTCTTTGTTAGTGGACGTTTGCTCTCCTACGCGATTCTGGGTAGTATCATCGGACTTGTGGGCAAGGCGCTCACTCCTTCACCGCTCATTGTCGGGTCCATCACGATCCTTGCCGCTGTATCTATGCTCGTGATGGGGTTAGAGATGCTCCATCTGTCTCCCGCATGGTTGAAGCGCATGCTCCCGCGCATGCCCAAGCGGCTCTCACATATCGTGATGGATATCGAAAACGGCCAGCCGCGATGGTGGACACCGGTTCTCTTGGGCGCTGGAACATTTTTCTTACCCTGCGGGTTTACCCAGGCGCTCCAATTGTACGCCCTGACCACGGGTAGCGTTCTCACGAGCGCGGCACTCCTGTTTGCTTTTGCTCTTGGTACTGCGCCCGCGCTCTTAGCGCTCGGATGGGCATCGAGTTCTCTCAAGGGCAAAGCAGGACAATTTTTCTTTCGATTTTCAGGAGCATTGGTGATTGTCTTAGGGCTTTGGAATCTTCAAAATGGATTCACCATCACTGGGCATCCTCTGGAGTGGCCAAGCCTAGGCATTCCTTCGTTCGCCTATGCGACCACTGAAGATCCGGCCGTGAGCTTTGATGGTAGAACACAAACTGTCGCCATGACTGTTGGGTTGGGCGGCTACCAACCCAACCAATTTACCATCCGTGCTGGTGTGCCAACTCAATGGGTGGTGGATGCATCACAAGCCGGAGGGTGTCTCACTGTACTCCAAGCGCCGCAATTGGACATCCGTCAATTGTTAAATCCCGGACAAAATGTCATTGAATTTACTCCCCAAACTCCAGGGCAGTACGCATTTAGCTGTTCCATGGGTATGTACCGAGGGCTCATCACTGTTGTTGCTAATAATTCTTAAGAAAAATATATGACAAACCCTTCTGTTCCCTATGATCCTGATTTCGATGAGCCATCGTCAGCGCCATCGAGCAAAACGCATCGCGGATTCTGGAACGCCTTATCCACAAAACAGGCATTTATCGTGGGAGTGCTGACAACATTTGCGGTCGTTTTCGCTGTGGGCTTCTTCGTGTTGTTGAGCATCATGCTCAACGGAAATGGCGCCCTCTTCAGACGAACAACATCCTCCGGCGCTACTCCGTTAGCAAGAGTCCCTTCTCCCACGCCCACAGCTGCTGTGCCGTCTCCCACAGCGCCAACTATTATCGAGCTCGCCGCCGTCACCAGCAAAGATTGGGTGCGCGGAAAACGAACTGCGAAAGTAGCGGTGGTCGAGTTCTCTGACCTTGAATGTCCGTTCTGCAAGCGATTCCATCCTACGATGAAGCAGCTCATTACCGCATATCCCGATGACGTTCAATGGGTCTATCGGCATTTTCCTTTGGATTCTCTCCACAGCAAAGCACGGAAAGAAGCCGAGGCCACAGAATGCGCAGGAGAGTTGGGGGGCAATGATGGGTTTTGGGAGTACACTGATCGATTGTTTGAAGTAACCCCTTCCAATAACGGCTTAGATCCGGCACAGCTACCACAGATCGCGCGGGATATTGGCCTTGATCGCGCCAAATTCCAAACCTGTCTGGATTCTGGTAAATACGCAAAAAAGGTACAGGATCATCTCGATCAAGCGGTTGCGGCGGGCGGACAAGGGACGCCCTATTCTGTTGTCGTCGTGGGCGACCAGAAAATCCCCGTTTCCGGAGCGGTGCCGTATGGACAACTTAAGTCTGTTATTGATTCGGTAGTAAAAAAGTAGCTATGCAACATGATCACGATCAACCAGAAAAATTGTTCGTATGTCCAGAGTGCGGTTTGTCGTACAGGGATGCCGAGTGGGAAAAGAAGTGTGCCGCCTGGTGCAAGGCACACCACAGTTGCAACATCGAAATAATTAGACACGCGGTCCCATAGATCGTTACTGCCATCATTAATCGTATGGAGACAGAACCCTCCCAACAACTCTCAAAACAACAACGGCGCGAGTTGCGCCAACAGGAACAACAAACATTGCACAGGGGTCGTGAAAAAAAAAGATTAATGCATACAATCAAAATTTGGACTATCACGGTGCTGGTTATCGGAGCATCAGGGTACGGCCTGTATTATCTGGCCAGCCAGCCGGAAAAATTAAGACCGGGTGAAACATTCCCGATTTTGGGGCGAGATCATATTTCTGTCGGAGCGACTCACCCTCCCTATAATTCCAACCCACCGACTTCGGGACCACACTTTGATCAGCCAACCCAGTGGGGCGTGTATCAGAAGGAATTGCCTGATGAACAACTCATACACAACCTGGAGCATGGCGGCATTTGGATTTCGTATAAGGATACAGACCCAAAGACAACGTCGGATATAGAAGCGATTGGCAAAAGATATTCGGGAAGTGTTGTGGTTACTCCGCGAGCAGGCAACGACGCTAAAATCGTTCTTGCCTCCTGGGGACGACTGGAAAAATTAAACAGCTTTGACGAAACGAAAATTGTGGATTTTATCACGGCCAATAAAAACAAATCACCAGAGCCGCTCGCGAGGTAATCCTGTGGGAAACTATCATAAAAGGGCTTGAGACGATCGTCGAAAACACCATGGCGTGCGTTTAACCCTATTTTTCTTGACTGACTTGACATATAGGATATAGGGGGATACCCTATATGTATGCTCATCGGGTATTATCATTCTTATTCTTTTTTCTATGGGGAAACTATCATTACAATCATACGGCTGGAAATGCGTTCTGGGATCAGAAGTCGCGTATGTGCTCTGTATTGCCGGCGGCTATCTGCCGCTGCGCACACCACGGGGCATACAAATACACCGTGCGCTCTTTGAAACAATTCCAGGGTTTGTGTGGGGGAATGTTGGAAGCATCATCCTTGGCGCAGTCTACATATTCGTGTTCGCATGGATCATTGCGTGGTATATGGTCTGGATGCATAACACCAGCATGGAAAAATAAGTAAACTCGATATGTGCCATAGCGAGAAGAATCATTCCTCAATGCGGTGGATGATGCTTATTTGCGTATTGCCCCTGATCGTCCTCCTGTTCACTGGAGACACGCGTTTTTCAGCTGGATATCTCTGGCCGATTCTTATTGGTGTCTTTGTACTCGCGCATGTCTGGATGATGTTTAAGGGTCATGGAGGACAGGGTGGGAAAAACGACGCTCATACGGAAGGGATCAACCATAAGCATGGTGGTGGTGTTTGCCACTAACATTCTCCTTGTATGGGAAGCTCCTATGGTCTTTGGTCACTCGTCATCATCAATTCGTTGGTATTCATCATCTTTGCTTTTAGTTTTTGGTATTCATCATCTTTGCTTTTAGTTTTACGAAACCAAAAACATCCCGAGATTGGCGATCGTTTGGCGCGTTCTCGGCATTCATTGTTGCGCTCTTTACGGAGATGTATGGATTCCCGCTCACGATTTATCTCCTTTCCGGATGGCTAACGAAGCGGGTTCCCGGGCTTGATCCGTTCACACACAACTCCGGCCATATTCTCGAAGACTTATTTGGCTGGGGAGGCGATCCGCACTTCGGACCATTCCATATTGTCAGTTACATCCTCATCGTTTACGGCTTCATGCTCCTTTCGAAAGCATGGAAGGTGCTGTACAAAGCTCAAGGCGAGCACGCTCTAGCCACAACTGGTCCGTACGCTCGCATCCGTCATCCGCAATACATTGGCTTTACACTGATTATGCTTGGGTTTCTGTTCCAGTGGCCGACGATTCTCACCCTGATCATGTTCCCAATTCTTGTGTGGATGTACACGCGCCTTGCCCATAGCGAAGAGAGAGACGCACAAAAAGAATTTGGCGAAGTATGGGACGCATACGCTAAACAAACCCCCGCGTTTATTCCTCGACAACGAACTGTTTTGTAGATTGATTGATACGCTCTACGCAGCTATGATGAACCGCATCGTCTTCAAATCAATCGTTTATGGGGCACTCTCTAGTAGCCTTTTGCTGGGACTCTATTTTTCGGTCCTTACATTCGTTTCGGGCTGGAATTTTGCCCAAGATCAATTTGCCCAATTTTGGTATTTTATTGTGAGCCTCGCTATCGGGTTTGGTGTTCAGATAGGCCTCTATGTGTATTTGAAAAGTTTAATACAGGGTGGCCGCGGAAGTGGCGCGGTTGTCGGGGTCACTGGCACGACATCAACCGTCGCGATGATCTCTTGCTGCGCGCATTATCTTGTGAACATTTTGCCGGTGTTGGGCGTTACAGGAATTGTGACCATCGCCGCGCAATATCAAACACAATTTTTCTGGGTGGGACTATTGTTTAATCTTGCCGGTGTTCTGTTTATGGTAAACAGAATTGCCCAATTTTCAGCCGGAAAAGAAAAATAAGTATGAGATATTCACTGTACATTGTTACTGGAGTAACCGTTGTGGCGCTTTTCTATTTTGGAATTGTTAATCGCGAACAGCCAAAGTCAAGCACTCTCCCACAAATAGAGCAGGCGACGAATACTCCGATGGGTAATTGGGAAACAATAACGAATGACCAACCACCCGTCTCCTTAAAAATTACCCCGCTTGAACTGGGCCCCGATGCAAAAATCTGGAAATTTGCCGTTGTCTTTGATGCTCATTCTGGAAGCCTAGACGATGACCCTATGACCGTGGTGATGTTAACGGATGACAAGGGCACAGCCTATCCCACGACCGCTTGGGAAGGCCCCGGGCCGGGCGGTCACCACCGTGAAGGCATACTCATGTTCAATCCGATTCAGCCATTTCCCAAGTATGTCGAATTAAGAGTAAAAAACGTCGGTGGCGTTCCAGAGCGTTCCTTTCGATGGGATACAAAATAGGCATCCTGTTTTTCTGGATTCCCGTCTTCGCGGGAATGACAGTGAAAATTCGGAGTTTGAACCACGATTGGATGCAAATGTATGCAAAATACAATTAAAGCGCTGTATACTAAAAGGGCTGTCCTGTATCATCGCCTGTTTATTGATGTGTTCAATTTTAAAGGACGATTTGAAAAGTTTTTTCGCGAGACCAATTATCTGCATTCTCAGATCAAAGTACTCGATGCCGGCTGTGGCACAGGCGCAATTTCAAGAATCCTCCACAGAGTTGCGACCCAGAAAGGTCTTTCTGGCATCACATACCACGCGTTTGACTTTACGCCCGCGATGCTTGACGAGTTCAAACGCTGGATGTTGAAAGAGAATATTCACGACATTGATCTCAAACAAGCTGACCTGCTCGATCCCAAACCGCTCGCGAGTGACTGGAGAGAATATGACCTTATTGTTTTTTTCGGCGTGCTAGAGTATATTCCAAAAGAACAGCTGGAACAAACGCTTCGTTATCTTTCTTCACTGCTCAATAAAAATGGTGTTCTGATCATCTCGGTCACAAGACGTAATTTGTTCACCACAATTTTTATTGGTTGGTGGTGGAAAGCACGAACATTCCGCGAACAAGAAATACGAGGCGCATGTCAAAATACTGGTCTTGTCATTATCAGGGGGAGTGGTCTTGGAATAATATATAACCCCTTAATTCTTGAACTAAAAAAAATAATATGACTCCCGATAAGATTATCGTCACAATTGCCGGCCTCATCGGCATCATTATCACCTATTGGTTTTTCTTTATGAAAAAAGATACAGAAGTTATCGTAACCGATGCCGTCGATATCACGGTGGACGGCGGGTATACTCCAGCATCGATTGTCCTACAAAAGGACAAGGTAACGAAAATCACGTTCGTGCGCAAAGATCCCAGCCCGTGTCTGGAAGAAGTGGTGCTCTCCGATTTCAACATCCGCAAGACATTGCCGCTGAATCAGCCCTTGACAGTCGAAGTGATGCCCCACAAAACCGGTGAATTCCCATTCTCCTGCGGCATGAATATGTTCCATGGAAAGATTATTGTAAAGTAACTTTAACTGTATGGAATTTGATTACACTATCACTACAACAAAAACTTTTGACGAAGCGGTTTTAGGCGAGCGGCCAAAAAAAATTGATTAAATCATTCAAGCTATTATTAATAATGCAAAATAACATATGAAGCTATCAAAAATATTGCACGTCGTCAGCGTTCTATTGGGGCTCATTGGTGTGGCCATGTCAGCTTTTGCCATTACGTTTTGGCCAGCTGAAGTAGTATGGTTTGGATTGACGAGAGAGGTTATGCTTCTTTGTTCTATAACGTCTCTACTCGCCGCCATTTGGATTCAGATTGCAACAATTCATCACATGATGCTTGAGAAAAAAGGGGAGATTCTCTAAAGTTTACATTAATTATGCTCCTACCTTCGTTATTATATGTCCTTGCCATCTTCATTTTTTTGCTCATAACGCAAGAGATATTTCATCGATACCCAAGATTTACGTTTGCCCTCTTCCTTATGATACCTGCGATCCTATTCGCTTGTTGGTTGCTATTGGTGAATTATCCCGATTGGTTTCCTTGGGTTAAGGTGGCGTCTATTGCACTTGGAATCTTTGTGCTTTCAGTATTTCGGAGCACGAGATTGGGGAATAGCAGATTGTGCCAGCTCACCATCTATCTATTTCTTGTCATCAATATCCTTGAGGCCGTTATAAGAGATTTTTTGGTGGGAGGTGTGGGGAATTATTTCAATGCAATTGCAGGGCTTCTCTTACTCTTGACCCTGAATCAAATACGAACGATATATATCGACAAGAAAAAAGGGTATAACGATCTGCATTGGGGAAGTATGACGCTGTTGTGGATCATCGGATACACCATTTGGAATTGGGTATTCGTCTATCTTAATTACGGCCTCCAGAGCTCTGTACAGCACATCGCCGTGCTTGGATCCGCTCTACTAATCGGATTTATTAACACCGAAAAATGGCTTCAGGCCAGGGTTTTTACGCTCGGCACGTACTTCATCATTATTCATTCGGCCCCACATCTGAATTACCAACTATTCAGCAGTGATATTGATAAAAATTTCGGTCTGCTCGTTGCAACCGTATCGATCACTTTTATGGTTTGGCATACACTACAATTGGTCAGGTCGGGAGACAAGAAATTGTTATTAGTAAAATTATTAGGTAAAAAATAGAATGAGCTCAATCTTTTTTACCGGTTGGTTTGATGTACTCTTGTCGAAAGCTCTTGTAGCTAGGTTACGCGCAAGTGTCACATTTGTCGGGCGGTATGATTGACTGGGAAAAGAACGGTTATAAAATAATCAGAAGATAATTATGGAATTTGATTACACTACAACGACAACAAAAACCTTTGATGAAGTAGCGCAAAGCGTGCAAGACGAAATTGCCAAAGCGGGCATGCGAGTGTTGTATGTTCACGACGTACAACAAGCGTTAGTCGAGAAAGGATTTGAACGAGAACCATTGAAAATTATTGAATTTTGCAACGCCAAGTTTGCCAACGAGTTTTTGGATAAGGATATAAAGATCGGACTTTGTCTGCCCTGCAAGATCAATGTGTACACAAAAGATGGTCAGACATTTATTTCCAGCATGCGACCGATTGTTCTGCAACAATTTTTCCCGCAAGCCGATCTGGGCGAACGGCCAAAAGAAATTGATCAAATGATTCAACATATTATTGATGCTGCGAAATAGCGTATGAAAAAAACATTCCCAGTAAAAGGCATGCACTGTGCTTCGTGCGTGGGACGGATCGAAACATCACTCAAGAAAGTGCCCGGCATCTCAACTGCCACCGTGAATCTGGCGACAGAACAGGCAACGGTAGAATACGACTCCGCACGAGTACATGATGAACATTTAAGCGAGGCAGTGTCGGCCGCAGGCTACCAAGCAGTGTTGGGTGCAAAAGAACTGTCATCGGATGAGCAACAACAGGAACGCACCAAAGAATTGCAATCTCTCCGGCGCTTGGTGGCGATGAGCTTGACGCTGGGAGGACTCATTCTTTGGGGGAGTTTCCCTGGGCTCATGGATACATCGCCCGCGATCTTAATGAATCACTGGGTGCAGCTTATCCTCGCGACCCCTGTTCAATTCTGGGCAGGATGGGGATTTTATCGCGCCACGATTTCCGCACTCAAACATCGCAGTGCGAATATGGACACATTGGTGGCGATTGGCACCACGATGGCCTTTGCGTACTCGACTGCCGTTGTCTTCCTGCCCAATCTTTTTAAACAACTTGGAATTGATCCCATGCCCTATTTCGATGTTTCGACGATTATTATCGGGCTTATTCTTCTTGGTCGATACCTTGAAGCGAAAGCAAAAGCCGGTACGTCGGAAGCGATTAAAAAACTGATGAGCCTCCAAGCAAAAACAGCTCGTGTCGTACGAGACGGAAAAGAGGTGGATATCCCGATCGATCAGGTGATCATCGGTGATATCATCCGCGTACGTCCCGGTGAAAAAATCCCTGTGGATGGCGTGGTGATTGAAGGCGAGTCCTCAATCGATGAATCTATGGTCACCGGAGAAAGCATGCCCGCGGACAAAACAATAGGCGATACGGTAGTTGGTTCCACAATCAACAAAACGGGTACGTTCCTGTTCAGGGCAACCAAGGTGGGTTCTGAAACAATGCTCGCCCGAATCATTAAACTCGTGCAAGAAGCGCAGGGCAGCAAGGCACCAATTCAACGGCTGGCAGACCTGGTTTCCTCATACTTTGTCCCGGTCGTCATCATGCTCGCCATTGCCACGTTTGTCGTCTGGTATGTCATCGGTCCTGTCCCGGCTCTGTTATACGCACTTCTCAATGCCATTGCCGTTCTCATTATCGCGTGCCCGTGCGCGATGGGGCTCGCGACCCCCACCGCGATCATGGTCGGGACCGGCAAGGGCGCAGAACATGGAATCCTTATCAAAGATGCAAAAAGTCTGGAAACCGCCCATAAACTGAATGTGGTGATTTTCGATAAAACAGGGACGCTCACAAAAGGAAAACCAGAGGTGACAGACATTGTACCAATGTCTGTCACCCTGAATCCCGCCGGGCGGGATGAAGGGTCTCCGGAGATTCTTCGCGATGCTCAGAATGACATTTTGCGGCTGGCCGCATCCATTGAAAAGGGATCAGAGCATTCACTCGCAGAAGCGATTGTGAAATCGGCGGAAGAAAAAAAATTAGCCCTTAGCCGTGTCGAGGGGTTTAAAGCGATTCCCGGTCACGGAGTGGAAGGCATCATTGATAGCAAACGGATTGTGTTCGGCAATAGGCGGCTTATGGACAAAGAAGGTATTGATATCACCAATGCCACCACCCAAATTGCTACTTTGGAAAATGGCGGGAAAACCGTCATGATGATCGGAAGCGAAAAAATACTCATCGGCCTTATCGCTGTTGCCGATGTGGTAAAAGAAAGCGCTATCGACGGACTCAACGCATTAAAAAAACTCGGCGTGGAAGTCGCGATGATCACCGGAGATAATACTCGCACAGCCAATGCGATCGGCAAACGTCTGGGTATCACACGCATTCTCGCAGAGGTCTTGCCAGACCAAAAAGAAGCAGAGGTCCGCAAGATCCAAGCCGAAGGCAAGGTCGTTGCCATGGTTGGTGACGGCATTAACGACGCGCCGGCCTTGGCCGCCGCCGATGTGGGCATTGCGATGGGCAGCGGCACTGATGTCGCTATCGAAGCGGCCGACATTACGCTCATCAACAAAGACTTACGTTCTGTGGCGATGGCCATTACGCTTTCCAAGCAAACCATGCGCACCATCAAACAAAATCTATTCTGGGCATTCGGTTATAATATTGTCCTCATTCCTGTGGCGATGGGTGTACTGTATCCGTTGTTTGGAGTTCTGTTGAATCCCATCCTTGCCTCCGTGGCCATGGCAACGAGTTCGATATCGGTCGTGGCCAACTCACTCCTCCTCAAACGAAAGAAGATACATTACTAAGGCCTCTAAAGTAAAGCAAGCAGCGTTATCGAAAAGCCCCGTCTCTATCGGGGCGTCTCTTTATTTTGCCTTGGCGGCAATGCGCCCCACGGATTCCGGCCCCAATTCTAAACACGCGAGGTACACCCGCGCTTCATGCTCGGTGAGGTCAAATGCTTTGAGTTGGTCGAGGAGGGTCACAGATTATCCCTTCCGTCCATGGCGGACTTTTGCTCGTATTGGTCTGATTGCACGATTAAGATCTCCGTCAAAGGTAACAACGGTGTGAGATCGGGAAAGCACAAGGAGTGCGATATCGGTGAAAGAAAGTTCACGGCTGGGGTAATTTCGGAATGTTTTTACAACATCGAAAAAGAACTCTTGATATGAGAGTCCTAATTCGATATCCTGGCTATTGGTGGCGAAATCTAAAAATTGTTCGACCTGCACTTTGGTGGTTTTTTGCAGCAGGACAGTGCAAACTTCAATGATAACATATTCCGGCAACAATATCGGGAACTCCATTGTGTCCTGTAGCGCCTTGGCTTTTGCGTGTTGTGAGTCTTGTGTATTAAAGAGTGCAATCCACACGTTGGAATCGAGGATTGTCATACTCCGTATACGTAATGGTCGATCTTTTTACTCAGGTCTTTCTCGGCTTTGAATTGGATCTTGAGCATATCCGCAAAGGTGTACTTCTTATTTTGTAGTTTTTGAATCGGACCAATCCGACACAGGGGCTTCGTATGGTTCATCACAATAAACGTTTTGCCTTTTGCAGCAGACTGAGTCACGCGTTTGAGGTCTTTGTGGAGTTGTTTGATGCCAATAGCGGTTTCTTCCATAGGATTAAAAGTTAAACATTAAGTATAACTTTAGTGTAACAAATTTATGGGTTCTGTCAATACCAAAACACCCGCCGATTCGGCGGGTGTTGTTGTATCTGCGTCTATCTGGCGTGTCTATCTGCGTTGATCCGCTTCTATTCTTAGAAATCTCGTCGCGGTGGGCGCCCCCCGCTAAAGGGTCGGCGCGGAGGACCAGAGCGGAAGCCGTCTCCGCCACCGCTGGCGCGATCGGCATCCCGCTTGGCCCGGTCTTCGGGCGTTTCTTCCAGCAATGCTTTCATCGAGAGATTGATGCGGCCAAGGTCGTCGATTTCTTTGACCTTCACCTTGACCGTATCACCGACATTCACGATATCGGTGACTTTGTTCACGCGGTAGTGCGCCATTTCGGAAATATGCACCAAGCCTTCTTGCTTGGGCAGTACTTCTACAAACGCGCCGAAGTCCATGATGCGGGTGACCTTGCCCTCGAAGGTTTCTCCGGCCTCCACTTTTCGGGTGAGGTTCTTGATCCAGTCCACGGCCTTTTCGACATTGTTGCTGTTGACCCCCGTCACAAACACGGTGCCATCTTTTTCAATGTCAATGTCCACGCCCAACGTGTCAATGATTTCATTAATCATTTTGCCCCCTGGGCCGATCACATCTCGAATTTTGTCGACGGGGATGGAAAGTGAGAGCACTCGCGGAGCGTATTGTGACAGTTCAGAGCGAACCGCCGGAATCGTTTTTTCCATGACATCCAAGATTTGATTGCGCGCCGCCTTCGCTTGAAGGAGCGTTTCCAATGTCACTTGTTTGGTCAGCCCCTTGGTTTTCGTATCCAGTTGCATAGCGGTGATGCCTTGGCGTGTGCCGGTGATTTTGAAATCCATCCCGCCTTGCCCGTCTTCAAGATCCTGAAGGTCGGTGAGAATCTTGTAGCGTCCCGTGGCATCCGACGCTAACCCCATGGCGATTCCGGCCACCGGAGATTTGATGGGCACTCCCGCATCCATGAGGGCCAACGTGGAACCGCAAGTAGCGGCCATCGAACTTGAACCATTCGAGGAGAGCACTTCGCTGACCACTCTGATGGTGTAGGGAAACTGTTCTTTTGTCGGGAGCATGGGGCTAATAGCTTTTTCCGCAAGCATGCCGTGCCCGACTTCGCGTCGTGAGGTAAATCGGATGGGGCGCGCTTCACCCACAGAATACGGAGGGAAGTTGTAGTGGTGCATGTAGCGCTTTTTTTCTTCTCCTTCGATGCCTTCCAGTTGTTGCTCATCGCCTGGGGCGCCCAAGGTCACGACAGAAAGAACTTGTGTTTCTCCGCGTTCAAACAGTCCCGATCCATGCGTGCGCGGCAGCAATGAGACCTCCGCGTTCAAGGCGCGGATGTCGGTGAGTTTGCGGCCGTCCACACGCCGTTCTTCTTCGAGAATTGCACGCGTGACCTCTGCCTCGATCCATTCGTACACTTTGTCTACAGTTTTTTTCCGTTTGTCTTTTCCAACGTTGTCCACGGTTAACTTTGCGTCCAATTCTTTTTTAAGAATCCCGATCACATCTTTGCGGCTTCTCTTTGTGTCGTGGTCTTTGGCAAAGAGCGTTTCGGGGATGCGCCCCACAATATATGCGCGGGCGGTTTCTAACAATGCTTTATCGTTTGCCTCATCTTCTTTGGGCGGGATGATCATTTTGGCCTGTCCGTGGACTGCAACGACCTGTTGGATCAGCTCAAGGATTTCGCTCAAATGTTTTTGACCGAAGATGATTGACTCATTGATCGCTTCTTCTGAAAGTTCATGGGCATCTGCTTCGATCATCAAGAGTTTTTCCGGTGTTCCGCCAATCACAAGATCGAGATTGCTTTTGAGGCGCGCGGCGTATGTGGGGTTTAACACCCATTCTCCGTTAATTTGTCCAACGCGAATTCCCGCAATGGGTCCGTCCCACGGAATGTTTGAGATTGCCAAGGCAGTGCATGCGGCGACAAAGGAGACGATATCAGGGTCGTTTTCTCCATCAACAGAAAGAATGGTGAGAATTACTTGCACGTCATTTTTAAGACGTTCATCAAAGAGGGGTCGGATGGCGCGATCGATCATGCGTGCCGCCAAGATTGCTTCGTCGGTCGGGCGCGTTTCGCGCTTGATAAATCGGGAGCCTTTAATTTTGCCAGCGGCATAAAGCCGTTCTTCGTAGTCCACCATCAGTGGAAAGTAATCCACGTTTTCGTTGGGGCTTGGGCTCATCACGACAGTTGCGAGCACCACGGTGTCGCCGTAGCGCACCGTAACCGCGCTGGTGGAGTGCCAGGCGTATTTGCCGACTTCGATGGTCATGGCCCGACCGCCGATTTCGGCGCTGTATAATTGGGACATAGAAAGAATGACAGGATGCGCATCAGTATTGTTGTCATTCTGAGCAAAGTAAGGCTTCCATAATTCCATTGAAGCCTTACTTCGTTCAGGATGACGAATGGGTGATGCGTCGATCCTTTTATAAGGAATAAATATTGATCAGTACTATACCATAGACAACAACAGAAATCAAGCGTACAATGTGCAGTACAAATCACTAACCAAATGTAGTCCGAATCGATTCGAATTCGGTTATATTCAGGTTTCATTTTAGTGATCAGGCCGCAGCAGTGGCCTGGAAGGAACGGTGAGACTATGATCGTGGTCGAGTTCATAAACCCGTCTGACGAGTCAGAAATCATGGTGGCAGAGGACGACGAGCACTTCGCGCGTCGTTTCGCCACGAAGTATCCGGGGAAGGAAGTGCCGTCGATCTCGGGCTCGGATCGCTATATCTCGAACTGCCAGTCTCTGGAAAAGGTCAAGAAGGCCATGACCGGCCTGGTCGGATTCAATAGCCCTGAGGGTCGTAGGGTCCTGGAGCCGCTTTACGACCTCCTCGATGAGATCATCCTGAATGAGCGGAGGGTGCAGAGAGAGGAGGCCGTCTCAAGTTTGGCTAAGGCGATGTCATTCGACGCGCAGGATCACCGGCCCACAAACGCGGAGCGCGAATAGCTTCGGGAGAAGGAAGCACAACGCAGAGCGCATCTGCACCGGAATTCCGGCCCGCCCGACGGTTTCGATGCCGGGGATCTGGGCGGTTGAAATACAGGAGGATCCAAATGCCGATCGTATATTCCTTCACCAACCCTGAGGGCAAGCCCGAAAAGCTCGAGCTCAGGGGTTCGGAAGACTTCGCCTCGGCCTTCACGGCCAAGTATCCCGACCATCCAGTGCCCAAGTACAAGAGCGACGTGCGACGCCTGACTGTCGAGGAAGAAGACGCCCGCGACAAGAGCAGGGACGGCAGTCCCTTCGACTACCCTGGGTGACGAAAGCCATCGGAACTCTTATGCCCTGCGCCAGCGAGACACTCGTCGGCGCAGGGCTCCAATTTTTTAACAATCATAATATTGCCTGAGCTGGTCGAAGGCCGCATGGTCGGGCTCAGGCAATATCCCTTCGACAAGCTCAGGCAATATCCCTTCGACAAGCTCAGGGCATATTTCTCTGTGAGAAAATTTCGGTATATACTAGACTGACCATGCGAAGCATCTTCCTTATGAAAAAACTCCCACCACTCAAAGAGCGCCTCCCAAAAATTCTTTCTATTCTCAAAAAAACGTACGGTACTGCGCATTGTATTTTGCACTACAACACTCCGTGGCAGTTGTTGGTGGCAGTACAGCTTTCGGCGCAGTGTACCGATGTGATGGTAAATAAAGTAACCCCTGCGTTGTTCGCAACATATCCAACTGCCGCAGCAATCGCCAAAGCGCCGATCGGAAATATTGAGCGACTCATTCATTCCACTGGCTTCTACCACAACAAGGCCAAGAACTTGAAAGGCGCAGCTCAGATGGTGTTGGAGAAATTTAGTGGTAAGGTGCCGGCGACAATGCCCGATCTCATTTCGCTTCCGGGCGTTGCCCGCAAGACCGCAAATATTATTTTGGGCAATACTTTTGGCATCGTGGAAGGGATTGCTGTGGATACCCACGTGATGCGCGTGAGCCAGCGCTTAGGCTTGACCACAAACACAAACCCTGAGAAGATTGAGAAGGATTTAATGCGGATTCTCCCTCGGAAAGAATGGTTCGGATTTACCTACCGCATCATCGACCATGGTCGGGCGGTGTGCAAGGCGCCAAACCCTAAATGTGGTATCTGTCCGCTTAACAAGCTTTGTCCCGTATGCTTCCTCCTCTCCTCCCATACACCATCACACGCAACTTCTTTATCACTGACAACGTGATCCAGTTGGAGTGTGTGCCCGCCGAAGGAGTTGAGCGCCCATCCTTTGTGGCTGGGCAGTTTATGATGCTCTATTGGAAGGATGAGCTAGGCGACCTCATCGACAAGCCGCACGCGTATTCGATTGCATCGGCCCCGCATGAGCAAGGGTTTAAGTTCTCAATAAAAATTTACGGGATCTATACAACACGACTCTCTCAAGAGTTAACATCAGGCAGTATCATCCACCTCCAAGGTCCGTACGGCTTGTTTACGTTGCAGAAGGTTTTGGACACCCGTATCGTGATGTTGGCCGGCGGGGTCGGGATTGCGCCGTTTCGGAGTATGGTACTGGACACCATTATTAGTAGAAGCGGATCAACACAGATCAACACGCAGATTGACGCGGGTGTCCCGCCCCGAAAATTCCATATTCTTTACAGCAACAAGACAAAATCTTCCTTTCCTTACAAAGAGGAGCTTGATACGCTGGTCTCGAAGTATTCTGATCAGCTTCGATTAACGTATACGATTACGCAGGAGGGCGACCCGCAGTGGGGAGGTCGGCACGGCCGGTGGACAACGGAAAGCGTTCAAGAAGAAATTGGCGAATGGGCCAGCACAACGTTTTTTGTTTGCGGCCCGCCGCCGTTTGTGGTCGAAATGCAGGATCAGCTTACACAGATGGGGGTTGAGAAAACGAAGGTGAAGGTGGAGAAGTTCACATGATAATCCGAATACCAAGAATACAATTGACATGCCCGGGTGGTGGAACTGGTAGACACACAACACTTAAGATGTTGCGGCCGAAAGGCCATGCGGGTTCGATTCCCGCCCTGGGCATTTTCGTCAGATGACTAATACTGTATGTCAGAACTCCCGCGTACGCGAGAACAGGAACAGCTGGACCAGTTTCGCACAGACCATATTGTGGAGTCGTATCGGGCGGCCGAAAATCTGGTCGACTACGAAAAATTTGTGCGCGAGCAACCGTGTACGCCTCAGAATCAAGACGCGATTTATCGCACCCTCACACTCATCACCGAGGCCCGCAACGAAATGAGCCGTTTGTTTTTAGGATTTGCCATCATCACCGAGGTGGCCCAGAAATACGAAGAAACCGTTGGCCAACAAGAAATGCTTTCCGATATTTTGACCTACGGCGGTGTGTTGGACCAGGCCATCAAGAAGCAGGGGCTTACAGCATTCGCCCCTCTTCGCGATATACTCAAAGAAATGAAAAAACTCTATAAGCGCATTGATCGATAAATGTATTTCTGTAACAGTGGACAAATTCGATTTTCAGCATTGTGTTACGATGGGAGTGCAGAACCCTTACCAGCGCAAGCGTATGAAATATTTAAGAATTGATCGGCTGATGCTTTTCGTGATCGTTGTACCCCTCTGTAGTGTTTTGCCGTTGAGCGTGTTTGCCGTCAACAGTGCTTCTGTTGCGTGGGACAGTGCCGCTGGTCCAATCGGTGGAGTGGTCACCAAAATGCTCACCGTCAACAACGAGCCATGGGCTGCTCTGTATTCTGGGGGGATTTTTGCCTATCGCAATGCCGGGTGGCAGCAGATCGGCATTGGCCACGGGCTCCCGGAAAACCGCATTTTTGACATTGTAGCCGACCCTGTGGACAGCGCCGTGGTGTATGCTGCGCAAATGATCGGGTGTTTGGCAAAGAGCACGAATGGGGGGAAGACTTGGCAGGGGCTCTGTGAGGCGATGCTGGAGCCCTTGGGCGTAGAAAATTTTTCAAGCGAAACTTTGGCGCTGGATCCGCAAGACCACGCAACACTCATCGTTGCCGGGCAAGGCATGGGGCGAACGTCGTTGGTTGTCCAGTCAAAAGATCAGGGTGTCACATGGGAGACTCTTTCCGAATTTCCGGAGGATGTCCATTTTACCCATCTTATATTTCACCGCGATGCTTTGTACCTTGGCACGCGTAGTAACGGCGTGTACCGTTCGATGGATCATGGGAAGAGCTGGGAGCAGTTTTCTAAAGGGATGAAAGAACAAGGAGTCATTCGGTTTGCGGTCGATCCTACAACAGACGACCTGTATGTTGTGGGAGGACTCCTTCAATTCAACGAGCGAGTGGGCGGCGGGTTGTATGTACTGGGCGCTGATACGTGGGAGCGCGTGGATGGTCCGGTTGCCGTGACGAGTATTGCGGCGAGTTCCAGCGTGGTATGGATCGGGGATGAGCAAGGAGGAGTTTGGAACAACGACGCGAACGATCACCGTGGGTTCAGGTTAATAAATCCTAACGCGAAATTACCGAATCAAATTTTTGAGCTCACAACGGCGGGGAGCACGCTCTTTGTCGGTGTGCGTGGGTACGGCATTTCTGTTTCGACCAATAAAGGGAAAAGTTT
>OBOI01000278.1_pt1 | contig 19494 bp, 14 predicted proteins | sample 1670151 | NCBI WGS metagenome assembly OBOI01 (sample SAMEA104232303, study PRJEB22302) | sediment metagenome | biome: forest; feature: aquifer; material: sediment | place: USA | collected 2011-08-07 | depth 0.01 m | reverse complement strand
CAACTACGAGTACGGCCTCTTTCACCAGAAGATCATTGACGGCTATCAGCTGGAGAGTCCGGACAACTGGCTGCGCTTCGGTACCCCCTGGCAGTTCGAGCGCAGCCTGCCCCTGCATGCGGTCCACTTCTACGGCAAGGTCAACACCCTGGTGGATGACAAGGGCCACTTCCGTTCGGAGTGGGTGGATACCGAGATGGTGATGGCCAATGCCTGCGATGTGTTGGTCCCGGGCTACCGCAACGAGAGCGTCATCAATATGCGGTTGTGGCAGGCCAAGGCCTCCCGCGAACTGGACCTCGCCTTTTTCGGCCGCGGCGACTATATCGGTGCGGTGATCAACAAGGTCAAGTCCGAGACCATCTCCAAGCTCCTCTATCCGCCCGACGAGGCCTCCGCCGGCCGGGAGTTGCGACTCAAGCAGCAGTACTTCTTCGTGGCCGCCACCTTCCAGGACATCTTCCGTCGCTTCACCAAGCACGAGAGCGATTTTTCCAAGTTCAGCGACCTGGTGGCGGTGCAACTGAACGACACCCATCCGGCCATCGCCATCCCCGAGCTGATGCGCATGCTGCTGGACAAGTACGGCCTGGGTTGGGAGATGGCCTGGGATATCACGGTCAAGACCTTTGCCTATACCAACCACACCCTGATGCCGGAGGCCCTGGAGACCTGGCCGGTGGAGTTGCTGGGGCAGGTCCTGCCCCGGCACTTGCAGATCATCTTCGAGATCAACCAGCGTTTTCTCGATCAGGTGCGGCAGCGCTACCCCGGCAATGAGTCCAAGCTCCGGGCCATGTCCCTGATCGACGAAGGGACGCCCAAGCGGGTGCGGATGGCCAATCTGGCCATTGTCGGCAGCCACTCGGTGAACGGGGTAGCTGCCCTGCACACCCATCTCCTGCGCACCAGGCTGTTCAAGGACTTTGACGAGTTCTTCCCCGGCCGCTTCAACAACAAGACCAACGGCATCACCCCGCGCCGCTGGCTGTTGAAGTGCAATACCGGACTGGCGGACTTGATCTCGGGCGCCATTGGCGAGGGGTGGATCACCGATCTCGACCAGCTGCGTCGACTGGTGCCCCTGGCCACCGACCCCGAGTTCCAGGCCGGATTCCGGGCGGCCAAGCGCCAGAACAAGCTGCGCCTGGCCAAGGTGATCCGGAAGTTGTGCGGTCTGGAGGTGAATCCCGATTCGCTCTTCGATGTCCAGGTCAAACGGATCCACGAGTATAAGCGTCAGCTGCTGAACATTCTCCACTGCATCAACCTCTATCAGCGGATTGTCACCAATCCCGACGAACACACCACCCCGAGGACGGTGGTCTTTGCCGGTAAGGCCGCGCCCAGTTACTGGAAGGCCAAACTGATCATCAAGTTCATCAACTCGGTGGCGGCGGTGGTCAATCACGACCCGCGGGTCGGGGATCGGTTGAAGGTCGCCTTTATCCCCAACTACGGGGTCTCCTTGGCTGAGAAGATCATCCCGGCCGCCGACCTCTCCGAGCAGATCTCCACCGCCGGTACCGAGGCCTCGGGTACCGGCAACATGAAGTTTGCCTTAAACGGCGCCTTGACCATCGGCACCCTGGATGGCGCCAACATCGAGATCCGCGAGGAGGTGGGCGAGGAGAACATCTTCATCTTCGGCCTGACCGCCGAGGCGGCGGAGTGGGAGAAACGCGCGCCGCGCCGCACCCCTTATCAGATCTACGAGCAGAACCCGGATGTGCGGCGGATCGTTGATGCCATCCGGAGTGGGTGCTTCAGTAACGGCGATAAGGGCCTCTTTATGCCCATTGTCGATGACCTCCTCGACCTCCACCGTGACCCCTATCTCCATCTCATCGACCTGGAAGACTACCTCCGCTGCCAGAACGAGGTGGGGCTGGCCTATCAAGACCAGGCCAACTGGACCCGCATGGCAATCCTGAACGTCGCCCGCATGGGCAAGTTCTCCAGCGACCGCACCATCCGCGAGTACGCCCGGGAGATCTGGGGGATTGATGTGGCGTGAAGGACGGGGCAGGGTTGAGCGAGAGGGCTGCTTAGCCAAACTGCCGTTTTTGGGATGGAGAGCCATGAGCCAAGGCATGCCACGACAGTCTCTTGTTAATGAGGTCTCGCCAAACGCCCCCCCTCCCTTGACAAGAGGGGGTTGGGGGGTGGGTGAAGGGACCACCTGCCGGGTAGCGGTCAACTTCCCCCCCACCCTAACCCTCCCCCCCGTCAAGCGGGGACTGGACAGAGCCCGCCAGGGGGGAGGGGATAGTTTCCGGCAAGGATCGTCCCTGCAAACATCCATGCGCACAACCGTGGTCCCACGGTTGTGCTTTCTCCTGGCCGCATCCTTGCTGGCCATCATCGTCCTCTGCGCAACCCCGGTGTGGGCGGAGTCGCCGCCAGCACCAACGCTTGCGGCCACTGCCGATCTCGAACAGCGGCTGGCCCAGCACCCCACCCTGGCCGATCTGGTCTCCTACGCCTACCACCGTTCACCCCTGATCAAGGCGGCCCGTGCCGAGTGGCGGGCCGCGGTGGAGAGGTACCGGGTCGATACCGCCTTCGAGGATCCCGAGGTGATGGTGGAGGGGATGTACATGACCGACCAGGAGAGAGACCCGGTTCGACCGGATGAGTGGAAGGTCACCCTCACCCAGCCCCTGCCCCTGCCCGGCAAATTGGCCAAGGCCGGGCAGGTGGCTGTCAGCGAGGCGACCATCGCCCGCCTCAAGCTCGACAGCGCGGTGCGCGACACCACCCTGCGCATCCGCGAGTCGGTCCATGAACTCGCCTACCTGCGCGAGGCCCGCCGCCTGGCCGCGGCCGACCGGGCGCTGCTGGAGCGGCTGCGCAAGGTGGGCGAGACCGCGGCGGCCACCTCCCGGGCCGCCCTGATCGACACCATGAAGGCCCAGGCCCAGGCCGGGCAGGTGGGCTACGACCTGTTGCTGTTGACCGAGTCGGAGCACACCGAGCAGACCCGCTTGAACGCCCTCTTGAACCGGCCACCCGAGGCCCCCATCGGTGCCGTGGATCAGCAGGGCACGGTCCTGCCGCTGACCACCCCCCTGGAGCAGATCCACACCCTGGCCGAGGCCAATCTGGAGGAGATCCGCATGGCCAAAGTCTCGGTGGACAAGGCCCGGGCGCAAGTGGACCTCACCCGCTACGACAACTTGCCGCGCGTGGCCCTTGGCCTCTCCTATGGGGACGTCAATCAGGCCCAACAGCTGGGGGTCCAGGCCGGTCTCGCCCTCCCCCTGTGGGCCGGGAAGCGGGACGGCCGCCTGGGCGTGGCCCAGGCCGAGGTGGAGAGGTCGCGGGCCCAGCTGGAGCTCCAGGTCAACGACACCCGCACCGCCATCCGGGACCTCTATTTCCGCGTGCAAAACGCGGAGCGTCTCATCCTCCTCTACCGCGACGACCTGATCCCCCAGGCCGACCGGGCCATGGAGATCGCCGAGAACTGGTTTAGCAATAGCGATGGCACCCTTGCCGATTACACCGAGACCGTGGCGGTGTGGTACAATTTCCACCTCGCCTTGGCGCGGGCAACAGCGGATAACGGCAAGTTTCTGGCCCGTTTGGAGAGCCTGGCCGGCCAGACCTTGACCGGGAACGAGACCCCGGCGTCGGCGCCCAAGGCCAAGGGGGCGACCCCATGAGAGCAAAACTCATCACGCGGCTGTTGCCCGGAGCTGTCACGGTCTTGCTGCTGACCAGCCACCAGGCGCGGGCCGACTATGGCGCCTTGATGCAAGAGATGGCCGGCTACCAACCCCCGGTCGTGGTGGTGGAGCAGATGGAAGCGCCAGCGCTGCCAGATGTCGCTATTCCACCTGGAGACGATGCCTTCCACAGGCAGATCGCCAAGCTCAAGGCGGAACAGGCCAAGGGGGAGCAGGCCCTGGCTACCCCCTCGGCCACCGCGTCCTTTATCGCCCTTGACCCGGCCCTGCTCGCCTCGTTGCAAGCGGCAGCCGACCATGACGAGGCCGCGGCCAAGGCCCTTGCGGACGGCTTCACCCGGGAGACCCTGGAGAGCTTGGTCCTGTTGCGCAGTCCGGAGATTAAGGCCAAGGAGAGTGAGTACTTGGCGGTGCTGGAGGGGTACAGCCAGGTGGAGGAGCTCGATACCATCCTCAGGCGCTATAGCTCATTCACCAAGAGCGTGATGACCGGGGTAGGCGGCATGACCAACCCCGATCCGGCGGCCTTGAAGTTCCCCTTCCCCGGGGTCTTGGCCCTGAAAGGGGAGGTGGTGGGTCAGGAGGCGGCGGCGGCCCTGCAAGGGGTGGAGCAGGCGCGGCGCGAGGTGGTGACCGCGGCCCGCCGGGAGCTGGCGGAACTCCGCTACCTGCGCCGGGCCATGGAGGTGACCCACGCGCAGTTGGAACTGATCGATTCCCTGAACTCCACGGTGGCGACTCGCTACGAGGCCGGTAACGCCACCTTTGCCGAGTTGACCGCCATTGGCAGCGAACGGGAGAAGTTGCACGAGACGGTGACCACCCTGGGCGAGTCCCGCAAGAACAGCGAGGCCGCCATTCGCGCCGCCCTGCTGCTGCCGGAGACGGTCCCCATCGGCAGGCCGGCGGCCGAGCCCCTCCCCTTGGACACGGGAGCCCTCGATGCCCTCTATGCCCTGGCCCTGGAGCGCCGGCAGGAGATTCTCATTCAGCAGGCCATGATCGCCAAGGCGGAGCGCATGCTGGAGTTGGCCGAGACCATGGTCTATCCCGGTTTCAGCCAAGGGCTCTCCCTGTTCGAGGGGGATCTCGTCTCTGGGGTCAAGGGCGAGGGCTTGGCGGAAGCCGCGGGCATGACCGATAGCCAAGGCGGCTCTGCCCTCGCCACCCCCGCCGGGAGCGGCAGCGGCCTGCCCAAGATGCCCTGGTATGGCAGCGATGACGCCTATCTGCGCCAGCTCAGGCAACGGCTTATCTCCTTAAACAACACCTTGGCCGCCACCCGGGCCGCCACCCGCCTTGGGGTGCGCAAGGCCTGGTTCAGCGTGGACAGGGCCAAACGGGAAGAGGCCCTCTACCGGCAGCGGGTGGTGCCTCTAGTCCGGGCCAATCTCGACTCCGCCACCCAAGGGTATAGCGCGGGCCAGGTCGCTTTTGCCGACCTGGTTACCTCCGCCAACGCCTGGTTGAGCGAGAATCTGGCCCTGGCCCGGAGCGAGGCCGACCTTTGTCAGGCCCGGGCCGATCTCGACGCCGCCGTGGGCACGAGCCAACGGATCAGGCGGAGACCGTAGCGGGGGTAATGGCGAATGAGTCAAGAACGGAGTGAGCGTAGGGTTGCCGACCGCGCCCCCTTGGGCGCCAAGGTCAAATGGACGGTGGACAACCGGGAGTGGTTCGCGGACGAGTCGCAGAATGTCAGTTCATCCGGGATCATGTTGCGGACCAGCCGTTACGTGGAGCCGGGCACCAAAGTGCGCATGGTGTTTAAGCTCCCCAACCTCAAGTTCCTGGACCCGATCACCGTGGAAGCGGAGGTGGCCCGCATCGTTAAACGCCAGGAGAAGCAGATCGGCCTGGGGTGCAGGTTCCTGACCTTGAGATCGAATAACTTTGCGGTGGTCCAGGAGTTTGTCTGCCGCATCAGTGGGGTCCGGCTGGATGATGCCATGAAGGAGATCGGCGACGATACCACGGTGGGCTACTCTTTCACCATGGAACGTCTGGCCCGGGAGGCTGACAGAAACAAGATTAAAAAGATTGAAAGGAAGTTGGCCCGGGAAGAGGAGCGGCACCGGCAGGGCAGGAGCCGGATCTGGCAGGAGCGGGGGGTGAAAATTGCTCTCTTCCTGGTGGTGGTCTATCTGCTGTTCAAGATTGGCGGCTTTTTTATGCATCTCCTCTCCTTTGTCAAGCATGGACCGGCATAGAGCCTGGTCAAGGAAGCTATGATATGAACAAGGATCAAGCGGGTAACAGGGATTGTGCTGGTCGCCTCCATCCTGGAAAATGGCTGATCCGGGCGGTGGTCGTCCTGCTGCTGGTGGTTGGGGTAGGGTACCTCGTCGGCCTCTTCCCTGCCGGCCCCGGCTCCACACCCGAGGGGACGGGACAGGGGGATGATCTCCATGCCGACGAGGCCAAGGGGGCGGTCAAATACACCTGCCCCATGCACCCGCAGATTTTGAGCGATCGGCCCGGGACCTGCCCGATCTGCGGCATGGACCTGGTCAAGATCGAGCCTGCCCCGCCGGTTACCACCCGCCCCGCGTCCAAGCCCGCAGCCAAGGCAGAGGCCCAGGATGACCTAGACGACCTCTTTGCCGATGGCGATGAGGCCAAGACAGAGACCCCCGCAAAACCCAAGGGCACCATCCTCTTCTACCGTAACCCCATGGACCCCAGCATCACCTCGCCCACCCCGGCCAAGGATGAGATGGGCATGGAGTACGTGCCGGTCTACAGCGACGAGGTCGATGCCGAGGCCCCTGCCCTTGGGGTGGAGGGCATGGCCACCATCCGCGTGGGGGAGGAGGCCCTGAAACTGACCGGGGTGCAGACGGTAGCCGCCATCCAGGAGAGCGTGCAGCGCACAGTGCGCACGGTGGGCATGGTGGTGGCCGACGAGACCCGGGTCCGTCACGTGCATACCAAGGTCGCGGGCTGGATCGAGACCCTGACCACCAACTTCACCGGCCAGACCGTGCAGGAGGGGGCTCCCCTGCTCTCCATCTACGCCCCCATGTTGCTGGCCACCCAGGAGGAGTTTCTCTCCGCCCGCACGGTGGCGTCAAACCTGGCCTCGGCAGGGACTCCCGATGCCAAGGGGTTGGGCGAGGAGTTGCTGAAGGCGGCGAGGCGGCGGCTGGAACTCTTCGATGTCCCCAATAGCTTTATCGCCAAGCTGGAGCGCACCGGCAGCGTGCAGCGCACTGTGACCCTGGAGGCGCCCATCTCCGGCTTTGTCACCGCCAAGGGGGTCTACGAGGGGCAGCAGGTGGAGCCGGGGATGGAGCTGTTCACCATCACCGACCTCTCCCATGTCTGGATCGAGGCCGACCTCTACGAGTACGAGGCAAGCTCCGTCAAGGTGGGCCAGGAGGCCACCCTGACCCTGGCCTACGAGGCCGGGACCGAGCTTAAGGGCCAGGTGGCCTATGTCTTCCCCTACCTGTCGCCGGAGAGCCGGACGCTCAAGGTCCGTTTCGACTTTCCCAACCCGGAGCTCAGGCTGAAGCCCCAGATGTACGCCGATGTCACCCTGGCCCTGGACCAGGCCCGGGGGGTTGCCATCCCCGATTCGGCGGTGATCGACACCGGGGTCCGCCAGGTGGTCTTTGTGGAGTCGGGGGAGGGCACCTTTGAACCGCGCCAGATCAAGATCGGCGTCCGTGGCGGCGGCAAGGTCCAGGTGGTCGCTGGCGTTAGCCCCGGGGAGCGGGTGGTGGTCAAGGCGAACTTCCTCCTGGACTCCGAGTCTCGGCTCAGGGCCGCCCTGGAGAAGGCCATCGGGGGTGCCACCCAATGATGCCCGCCACCGTGCCGCCCCCTGAACCGGGCGAGCATCCGGGCCGCCTCTCCTTGATCCAACGGATCATCTCCGCCTGCGCCCACCACCCGCTCATGACCCTGCTGGCGGTGATGACCCTCTGCATCCTGGCCTACTTCACCCTGCACGAGATCCGCTTGGACGCCCTGCCCGACCTCTCCGACACCCAGGTGATCATCTACTCCAAGTGGGACCGGTCGCCTGACATCATCGAGGACCAGGTGACCTACCCCATTGTCAGCTCGCTGCTGGGGGCGCCCCATGTCAAGGCCATCCGCGGCTTCTCCGACTTCGGCTTCTCCTACGTCTACGTGATCTTCGAGGACGGCACCGACATCTACTGGGCCAGGTCCCGGGTGCTGGAGTACCTCTCCAAGATCCAGTCCCGCCTGCCCCAGGGGGTGCAGACTGAGCTGGGACCGGACGCCACCGGGGTCGGCTGGGTCTTTGAGTACGCCCTGGTGGACAAAACGGGCACTCATTCGCTTGACGAGCTGCGCTCCTATCAGGACTGGACCCTGCGCTACGCCCTGCAATCGGTGCCCGGGGTGGCCGAGGTGGCCTCCATTGGCGGCTTCCAGCGCCAGTACCAGATCACCGTGGACCCCAACCGCCTCACCGCCTACGGCCTGTCGCTCGATACAGTGATGGCGGCGGTGCGGGGCTCCAACAACGAGGTGGGCGGCCGCTTGATCGAGTTTGCCGGGGCCGAGTACATGGTGCGGGTGCGTGGCTATGCCCGCACCATCGCCGCCTTCGAGTCCATCGTGGTCAAGGCCGGGCCGGGCGGGGTGCCGGTGCTGTTGAAGGACATCGCCCGGGTGGAGCTGGGCCCCGAGATCCGGCGGGGGATCGCGGACCTGGACGGTACCGGCGACCACGTGGGCGGCATCGTGGTCATGCGCCACGGCGAGAATGCCCTAAACGTCATCAACCGGGTGAAGGCCAGGATCAAGGAACTCAACTACTCCATGCCCAAGGGGGTGGAGTTCGTCACCACCTACGACCGCTCCGACCTCATCCTCCGCGCCCTCAACACCCTGAAGCATGAACTGGTGCAGGAGATGGTCATCGTCTCCCTGGTGATCTTGATCTTCCTCTGGCACTTCCCCTCGGCCCTGGTGCCGATCATCACCATCCCCATCTCGGTGCTCATCTCCTTCATCCCCCTCTATCTGATGGGGGTGACGGTCAACATCATGAGCCTGGCCGGCATTGCCATCTCCATCGGCGTCCTGGTGGACGGGGCCATTGTCGAGGTGGAGAACGCCTATAACCGCATCCACCGTTGGCAGGTCGGAGGGCGGAAGGGGAGTTTCCATGGCGTGCGCCTCTCGGCCCTGATGGAGGTGGGGCCGTCGGTCTTCTTCTCGCTTCTGATCATCGCCGTGGCCTTCCTGCCCATTTTCGCCCTGGTGGACCAGGAGGGGCGGCTGTTTAAACCCTTGGCCATCTCCAAGACCCTGGCCATGGGACTTGCCGCCTGTCTCGCCGTCACCCTGGACCCGGCGCTGCGGATGCTCTTTGCCCGCATCGACCCCTTTACCTTCCGGCCTAAATTTCTGGCCCGCATCGCCACCACCTTTCTGGTGGGGACCTACTTCTCCGAGGAGCGCCACCCCATCAGCCGGGTGATCTTCCGCATCTATGACCCGGTCTGCCGCTTTGTCCTGCGGCATCCTAAAGGGGTGATCGTGGGTGCCGTGGCCCTGGTGCTCTTCAGTCTGCCGGCCTATTTCCGGCTGGGCAGCGAGTTCATGCCCCCCTTGAATGAGGGCTCCATCCTCTACATGCCCACCACCCTACCCGGCATCTCGGTGGCCGAGGCCCAGTCCTTGCTCGCGGCCCAGGATAAGCTGCTGAAGGGGTTCCCCGAGGTGGAGCGGGTCTTTGGCAAGGCCGGCCGCGCCGACACCTCCACCGACCCGGCCCCCTTTTCGATGATGGAGACCACGGTCATTTTGAAACCCCCAGACCAGTGGCGGGGCAAGGAGCGTTGGTACTCGGGCTGGCTGCCGGATGGGGTGAAACCTTTGTTCCGCCCCGTCTGGCCGGACCACATCTCCTGGGAGGAGTTGGTAGGGGAGATGGACAGGACCCTGCGCCTGCCCGGGGTGACCAACGCCTGGACCATGCCCATCAAGGCCAGGATCGACATGCTCTCCACCGGGGTGCGTACCCCGGTGGGGATCAAGGTCTTTGGCGCCGACTTGAAGGAGATCCAGCGGATCGGCGAGGAGTTGGAGCAGGTGTTGAAGGATATCCCCGGCACCAGGAGCGTCTTTGCCGAACGGGTGACTGGCGGCTACTTCGTGGACTTCGACCTGCGTCGCGACCAGCTGGCCCGCTACGGCCTCACCATCGATGAGGTGCAGCGGGTGATCTTGACCGCCATCGGCGGCGAGAACATCACCACCTCGGTGGAGGGGCGCGAGCGCTACCCGGTCAATATTCGCTACCCCCGGGAGTTGCGCACGGATATCGACCGCCTGGGCCGGGTCCTGGTGGCGGCACCAGGGGAGGGGGGCATGCGCCAGGTGCCCCTGGCCCAGCTGGCCGATATCAAACTGGTCTCGGGGCCGGCCATGATCCGCGACGAGAACGGCTTCCTCTCCGGCTATGTCTATGTGGACATCGCTGGCCGGGATGTGGGCAGCTATGTGGAGGAGGCCAAGGCGGCGGTGGCCAAGCGGGTGACCCTGAAACCGGGGTATGTCTTGCAGTGGAGCGGCCAGTACGAGAACATGATCCGGGTGCGGGAGCGCTTGCAGGTGGTGGTGCCGCTCACCCTGTTGCTCATCTTCGTGCTCCTCTACATTAACACCCGGAGCACCTTCAAGGCCTCGGTGGTGATGCTGGCCGTGCCCTTCTCCGCCATCGGCGCCATCTGGCTCTTCTGGCTGTTGGACTACAACGTCTCCATCGCCGCCTGGGTGGGGATGATCGCCCTCTTGGGGCTGGATGCCGAGACCGGGGTATTCATGCTCCTCTTCCTCGACCTCTCCTATGACGAGGCGAAAAAAGCCGGACGGCTCAGGACCATGGCCGAACTGGACGAAGCCATCCTCCACGGCGCGGTCAAGCGCGCCCGGCCCAAGCTGATGACCGTGGCCGCCGCCTTCATGGGCCTCTTGCCCATCATGTGGTCCACCTCCGCCGGCAGCGACGTCATGAAACGCATCGCCGCCCCCATGATCGGCGGTCTGATCACCTCCTTTATCATGGAGCTGGTGGTCTATCCTGCTATCTATAAGTTGTGGAAGGGGCGGGAGGTGGGGGAGGGGACGGGCGATACCCCGTCACCGGAGATCCGGTGATGGGGTATCATGCCTTGGGGTGAGATCGTGCGCCAAGGTTTGGGGGAAGGATGAGAACCGAAATTACCCCTCCCGGCAGAGCCACTGCCATCGGCTTTGCGGTCGGGATAAAGCACTATTTGTCGGCGCTTTTTGTTTGTATGAGGGAAATATCCTCTCGTCGGTCACCGCGCGAGGTCACGTGGTAGAGACCGCTCGCCAGTTCTATTCTCAAAGGTCTTATCATAGAGTTTATTGTAGCGGCAGAATTGTTGGATTGCAAGACCTGACCCCGATTTGCGAATCCTTCCGAGCCCAGGTAGATCTGTCCGCGCAAGGAGTCCCACGCGCTAGGCTGGTCCACCCCGGCCCGGACGAACTCCATGTAGCCCCGAACCGCCTTGCCGCGCGTGTTGTCGAACAGCGGAGTTGGGGTCAGGTCTTGTAAACACACAATTTTAGTATGATAAAGGGACTCCACTCCTTCGTATTGCACTTCCAGAAAGGCTTCAGTTGAGATGCCGGCTTGCTTGAGAATGGCACGTGGAAAGTTGGGGCCACGGTTATGTGTTCAGGAATAAATCAAATGTCCGTCGATGGGCACAAAAAAGGCGACCTCCTGGTTCCGGATGGTCGCCTTTTTTGTGCCCATTCTACCACGGACTCTTCAATGCCGCTCACTCCAATAGCCTGGCTTACGGCGATGATGGGTAACTGCCACAACGGTCAAGAGTTCATCGGTAACTCGATAGACCAAGCTGAACGGAAACTTGGCAAAAACATAACGGCGGGTCCCAGCGAGGTAGCGGGGCCAACTCTTTGGCGATTGCGCTACCGTATCAACCGATGCCATCAACTCCGTAAGAAAGGCCCTAGCCGCTATCGCGCTGCGTTCGGCATACCACTGTTGAGCATTGGCGATATCCCGCTCAGCATCCGGGTGAAACTCAACTCTCATGCTGCGTCTGTTCCTGGGCCAGGAGACGAGCTTTTACTTGATCCCAGGGAACCATTTTGACTTCTCTTGAATCTATCTGGCCTACGCGGCGTTCTATCTCTTCAGCCCAAGCCGCCTCGACCTCGGCGCCCGGCGGTTGATCAAGACTTTCGAGTAATAGGCCTGCCAGCGCGGCTCGATCGCCCTCATCCAACTGTTTGGCCTCTTGAAAGAGGCGAAGTACCGAACTCCCCATACGAAACCCTCCGGGCTGAATGATGATCTGAATAGAAAAAACTCTACTGGTACGGGCGGGTAGCGTCAAGAGAAATGGTGTCCTGGTTGGCACGAGTGCCGAGTAGGCCGCGGATATTCGGGGGTCGAATATCAGGGGTCAGGTCTTGCAATCAAGCATCGGTGTTCCATGTTGTTGTCTCACTGCCCGGCTTACCGTGGCATAGTGCACAGCGAAACAGGTCGCGATTTCCTGCATGGTATAGTCTCCAGTGGCATAGGTTGCGGCCATGGCCGCCTTGGGGTCAGCCATGGTGTCGCGATAGTGTGCCAGCGGCTTAGCCAGTGGACGGCGTTGGGCGCGGGGGATTTCGGCCATGGCGGATTGGTCGGAGACCACCGCTTGCATGCGGTTCACGAATCCCTCCGAGCCCAGGTAGATCTGTCCGCGCAAGGAGTCCCACGTGCTAGGCTGGCCCACCCCTGCCCGGACGAACTCCATGTAGCCCCGAACCGCCTTGCCGCGCGTGTTGTCGAACTGTGCCAGCACCCAGTCCGTCTGCAACCAGTCGGGGCAGGGGGCCGTGCCCACCATGGCAGCGAAGGAGCTCCATGGCCAATCCTCCACCGCCTTGACCATGCCGGCTCGCATGGGATTGAGCACCACATAGCGCATCAACTCCAGGAGATACGTATCCTTCTCCACCATGATCGCCCGGTAGCGTCCTTGAAAAACGTGGCCAACACGGTGATGGGTACAGTTGAACGGGTGTACACTCCGTTCAACTGGCGCATGCCTTGGGAGAGATTGCCTTCGCATGTTTCCACTACGATATGATAGTGATTGGTCATCTGGCACCAAGCATGGCATACCCAGTTGAACCGCTCACAGACCTCGGCGAAGATCTCCAGCCAAACCCGCCGGTCCGTGTCGCAGAGGAAAATATCCTCACGGCGGTCACCGCGCGAAGTCACATGATAGAGGCCACCCGCCAGTTCTATTCGTAAAGGTCTCGCCATGGATAGATGCTAGCTGAAGGATTGTTTGATTGCAAGACCTGACCCGAATTTGACTCAAGACCTGACCCCAATTTGATCCCAATTTGATCCCTTATTGCCTATCCCCTGACAGCTCATGAGGGACTTGTTCTGTATCCTCACTCATGGCCATGGGCATCCGCCTTGGGTGCGCCTGCCGTTGCCCCATGATGGCCACTCGTGCCTGTGATCAGGCCATGCAGACCCTCAACATAGTGGGTAAAGGCCACATAGGCCTCGACGAATTCACGGCCAGCGGTCACGCTCTCTTCGGCGTGCCGCCGGGTGTCGCGGGCATGGGCGAAACGCTGGCGGATGCCGTTGGCCAGGGCCTGGGTCAGCTCCTCCAGCAACTGGTCGACCGAGCCGCTCGCCAGCCCCTGGTCAACCAAGGCCACGGCCGGGTCCACGGAGGCCCCGGACTTGAGGCCGGTGAAGGGCATCCCTTCTCCGGCCCGGTGGATGCGGACCAGGGTCTCGAAGAAGTAGCTGTCCGCCAGCTCCTTGGCCTCGGCTCCCTTGGCCCGCACCACCATGGTCTTCTGGAATGCCTGCCGGATCTCGGTCTCGTCGGCGGCCCGGACCCACTTGAAGAGTGGGGCGGGGTCACCTTGTTCCAGGGCGGTTCGGGCCGTCCGCACCACGGGCCCCTCCAGGGTGTCGCAGTGGGCCTGCCCCGTGGCGGGCAGAAACATGCTCGTGGCCAGCAGCACTAGGGCCGCGGCCAGATTGATACGATACGGTATCATGGTCATGGGCGTCTCTCCTGGGGTTAAGTCCGTGGATAAAAAAAGGGCGGCGGACTTTTTGGTCCGCCGCCCTGGTGGTTTGCTGAGTGGGTTCAGCCCGGGCTATTTCTTGGCCGTCTTCGGTGCCATGGCCTCCTCAATCAGCTTGATCCCCTTCTGCGACTCATCCACGGACTTGGTCAAGGACTCCCTGGCCATCTCCGGGTTGTGGAAGCCGTCCGAGTTCTCGGCGGTCCAGTACTCCCACAGGATGTGGGCGCGCAGGTGCTGGTCCTGGGCCTGTTTGATGACCGCAGGATCGACTCCGGCCTTCTTGGCCTCGACGATCTTGTCGATGAGGGCGGAGAGCCAGTACTCGGACTTCCTGAGCTTACCTTTGACAAAGGCCTTCACCGAATCGATGGTGTATTTGGCCTGCTCCTCGGTCCACTGGGGATGGCACTTCAAACAGGTGTCCTTGATCATCACCCGCGGGGTGACGGCGAAGTGCGAGGTGTACGGTTTGCCCGCGCCATCGGTGCGTTTCTGGAAGTGGCAGTCGGTGCACTGGACCCCGGCGGCGGAGTGCTTGGAGTTGTAGAAGGTCTCGGACTCCGGGTGCTGTCCCTTCCACAGCAGGCCCTCGGTCTTGGCATGCTTGAAGTCCAGGAAGTTGATCTGGTTGACGTAGTGGTCGTAGAGGCCGAAGACATCCTTATACGGGAAGTGGTTGGTGCGGCGGTCGGCCATGGTCACCTTCTCGCCGGTCTTGGTGTCGGTGCCGGGGTTACAGTTGTACTCCACATGGCACTGACCGCACTGCAGCCGCGAGTCGTATTTTTCCAGGATGGCGATCTTTCTGGTGAAGCCGCGGACCCCCATGTCGATCACCTGGATCTTGGTGTGCTTGGGGTCCTTGTGCCACAGGGTATCGGCCTCGGGCCGGGTCAGGGCCTCGATCAGGCCGTCACGGACGATCCTGGGCTTGGCGGCGTGGGGGTCGTGGCACATGAAGCAGTTGAGGCCGTGATCGATCTCCCTGGCCAGATCCACCACGTTCGAGGCCCGCGACCACTTGGCCCCCTTGTCCGGGTCGCCCATGTAGGCCCAGTCCAGGATCTTGTCCTGGGACTTGCACTGCAGGCAGACGGCGTTGGCGGCGGCGGCGCTTTGCGGGATATAGGGCTTCTGCTCGTTGGAGTTGGGGACCGTGTCGATGATGTACTCACCGACCTTTTGGCCGCCGGGCTTGGCCACATACTCCCAGCCGTCCTTCGGCTGGAAGCGACCGCCATAGGCCCGATCCACCACCAGGTGGTCGACCATCATCCAGGTGTGGCTGCGGGTCAGGTTGTGCTCCTTGGTGAAGCCGTGGCCGGCCATCAGCTTATCCCAGTAAGGGTTGGGCGCCCGGTTGGTGAGTTGCGACTTCTCGTCGCGGGCCGGCCTCAGGTACGAGGTCTCGGTGGAACTCTGGTGCTGGTCCTTGTGGCAGACGCCGCAGGCCTCCCAGGAGGTGTCGGTGCCGGGCCGGGTGGCGGGAGTCTGCTCCTTGAGGTGGGCGTCAAGGCCGCTGTGGCAGGCGATGCAGTTTACCCCGGCGTGTTTGCCGTCCATGTGCAGGGATTTGACGGTGTCGTGGCACTCATAGCAGGTCTCCACCTTGACCGGCGTCTGCTCAGCGGCGGTGGCGGTGCCGGCCCAGGCGGTCAATGCCATGGCGGTAAACAGGGTGATCGACCCTCTCCTCAATCGTACGTTTTTCATCTCTTTCTCCTCCTTGGTTTGGTGTTTGGCGGACTCTGTCCGTTTGTTTGTTTCTTTACACTGTTGTTTCTGTTAGCGCTGATTCGTTGTATTAGCAACAAGGGTGCCATCTCGATAAACACCATAAATTCAGTATATTACTGAAGTGTCCTGCTGCCAGCGTTACCGAATAGTATCATGGGGGCGGCGATGGTGTTACCGTAAGGATACGCCCCCACGGCAGGGCAGTAGCGGCCCGCTGAACGGATGAGCATGCCGGCCGTGGCCTCCCCCCCTCTCATGCCATGCATGCCTTGGCCTCCTCCTGCCACACCTCCTTGAAGGCCGCTACCACCCAGGGGTCGAATTGCGTGCCGCTGTGCCGTTCGATCTCCGCCATGGCCTCCTGCGCGCTTAACCCCTTGCGGTACGGCCGGTCGCTGGTCATGGCGTCGAAGGTGTCGGACACACTGATGATGCGGGCGATGAGGGGTAACGCCTCACCCCGCAACCCTTCCGGGTAACCCCGACCGTCCAGGCGCTCGTGGTGGTGGAGGATGGCCGGCAGGGCGCAGAGCAGGAAATCGGCATCCTTAACAATCATGGCCCCGGCCTGGACATGGGCCTCCATGGTGGCCGTCTCCTCCCGGTCCAGGGGGGTCGGTTTACGCAGGATGGCGTCGGAGATGCCGATCTTGCCGACGTCGTGGAGAATGGCGCCGATCTCCACCTCGGCGATCATCCCCGGGGAGAGGCCCAAGGTCCGGGCAATGGCCACCGAATAGGCCGCCACCCGGCCGGTATGGCCCCTGGTGTAGGAGTCGCGGGCATCCATGGCGGCGATCAGGGCCTTCAGGGCGCCGGTGTACCCCTCCTGAATGGTGGCGGTCATGGTGTTGAAGGTGCGGGCAAAGGCCTCCAGTTCATCGCCCGTGGTCAGCTCCGCGGTCACTGCGTACTCACCGGCCATCAGCCTGGTGGCCACGGCATGGAGGTGGTCCACCGGCTTTAGCACCATCTGGCGCAGCAGCAGGTAGACCGTGGCCAGGACCAGGCCCATGATGGTGAGGCCGGCCCAGATGAAGCTGTCGCGGCTGCGGGCCATGGCGGCCAAGGCCTGGTCCATGGGGATGATCACGCTTAGCCCCCCGCGGATCTCACCCACCCGGTACCCTTGGTCCTGATGGCACTCCAGGCAGGATTGCAGGACCTGGAGGGGGACGATGCGACAGTAAACCGGCCGCTCCTGGTCGAGTAGCTGGACGGCCATGCCGTCCCGGCTCCGCGCAAAGCCCTGGCGCTGAAAGAGCTCCAAGGCCCTCTTTTCGAAGGCCAGGGGGGCGTTGGCCGGATTCTTCAGCTTCAGGCTGGTCAGCCGGAAACGGTAGAGGCCGGCCGCCTCGGCATAGGCGGAGATCTCCCGGGTCACCAGGGCGGGATTGCGCATCATGTAGGTATGCCCCTGTTGGTCGACAATCTGGGAGTTGGGCAGCAGGGGGTTTGCCTCGACCCCGGGGCGCTGGGGGACAAACAAGCCGCCATGGTCGGAGACCCAGGCCCGGGTGATCACCACCTGCTGCAACAGGATGCGGGCCTGCTGATCCACCTGGTCGAGGATGCTCTGTCTGGCCTGGGTGTAAGTCCACAAGAAGAGGGCGCCCAGGGAGACGGAGAGGATGCCTCCGAGGTAGAGAATGAACTTGAGGCGTAGGGTGCGAGGTCGGGGCAGGGTCATGCGCTCTCCTGTCGAGGCCCTTAGCAGCGGAAGGCCAGCGGCTTTTTCTCCTTGACGATCTTGCAGGCGTCAAGGCAATCGCCACAGTTGTGGCATTGGGGGGCGTGGGGGCCGGTGACCGGGTCGAGGCCCAGCTGGCAGGCCCTGGCGCAGGCCTGGCAGTGGCTGCAATAGCGGCCGTTGTCCAGGGAGAAAACCACCCGCAGGGTGTGCCGCGTCCGCAAGAGGCCGAGGATCGTGCCCACCGGGCAGATGAAGTTACACCAAGCCCTACGGACGACCAGGAGCTCGATCAGGAGGATGGCGGCGATCAGCAACAGCTCCGGCCCCAGGCGGTGTTCGTAGACCCCTTTGGCCATCTGCACGGTGAGGATCCCCGGCGCCGACAACAGGCTCACCAGGGGCAGGGCGGCCAGGGCGGTGATCAGCAGCACCGCAACCAACACCCCATGGCGGACCTGGGGGGTGACCTGCGGCTGGAACATCCGGCGCACACCGAGGCGCTGGGCCACCAGGTCGGCGAATTCGGAGATGGTGTTCTGGGGGCAGAGCCAGCCGCAGAAGACGCGGCCGCAGACCAGGGCCAGCAGGATGGGCAGGGTCATGGAGGCGAGCAGGGTGAGGTCCATGGCCCGGGTGGTGAGGATGGCCTGCAGGCCAATGGCGGGATCGGTGATCCACAGCGGGCCGATGGCCATGGAGTAGAGGGTGCCGGAGAGCACGGTGATGCCCCCCTTGTTCAGCCACGGGATGGCGAGGAACAGGGCCACCACCCCGGCTTGCACGGCGCGGCGCAGCGGGAGGATGGTCATCCCTGGCCTCCTCCCGGCTCTACCCGGATGGCGGCCGGATCGGCCGGGCAGACATGTTCGCAGATGCCGCAGCCCACGCAGCGGCTAGCATCCACCACCGGCTGCAACTGGTCGTCCATGCGCAGGGCGGAGTCAAAGATCGGACAGTCGTCGTAGCAGCTGCGGCAGAGGGTCCCCTGCCAGGCCAGGCAGCCCTTGGTGTTGATCACCGCTCTGCCCATGCGTACCTCCTCCTTGCGGCGGAGGGTCCGCGTCAGCGCCCCGGAGGGACAGACCGGCGGACACTTCATGCAGAGGTAGCACGGGGTGGTGCGTGGCCGGATGATGGGGGTGCCCATGTGGTCCAGGCCATCAAAGAGATCGCCCAGGGTGATGGCGCCAAAGGGACAGGCCTGGGCGCACTTGCCACAGCGTAGGCAGGTGGCCGGGAATCGCTTCTCGGCCACCGCCCCTGGCGGACGCAAGGGGGAGGTCACGCGTCATACCCTCCCGTATAGACCGGGTAGACGCCGATGACCCCCTCCAGGGCCTGGACTTGGCGCATGATCGTATCGATCTCGGCCGGGTCCTTGCCCTCGATCACGGTGACGATCTGCTCCTCCTTCACCCCGTAGACGCTGACCCCGGCCAGATTGGCCAGGGCCGCCTCGGTGATGGCTGCCCCGCCGGGCAGGCTTTCGACAATGATACTGGCGATGGGCATGGTGGTGTCTCCTGGTGTTGCCCCATTTCTGGTTAAAGAAATGGGCTGGATGTCATTGTAGGTCGGGTTAGCGAAGCGTAACCCGACAAGCGGGTTGTCTCGCGCACCGACATGGTCGGGTTACGGCGAAACCGTTGCCCAACCCAACCGACACGAGGGATGGTTGCATCGATGTCGGCCGGGTTTGGGCGTGGACGGTTACACCTTTTCCAGTTTCACGGCGCAGATCTTGTACTCGGGCTGCTTGGACATGGCGTCAAAGGCATCGTTGGTCAGGCTGTTGATCATCTGTTCCGGGTAGTGCATGGGCACAAAGACCAGCCCCGGCCGCGGTACATCCATCACCTTGGCCTCCAGGATAATGCTCCCCCGGCGCGAGGTGACCCGGACCTTGTCCTTGCTCTTGACCTTGAGCCGCTCGGCATCCTGGGGGTTGATCTCCAGGTAAGCGGCCGGGGCCGAACGCCTGAGCTCCGGGACCTTGAGGGTCATGGTGCCGGTGTGCCAGTGCTCGATCTGGCGGCCGGTGGTCAGAGCGAAGGGGTATGCGGCATCCGGGGGCTCGGCCGGTCCTTTGTAGGGCCTGATCCATACCGTGGCCTTGTTGCCGTCCTTCTTGGCGCCGTAGAAGGAGACATCGCTGGCCGCGGGGTCGAACTTCTTGACCAGGATGTCGCCGTGCTTGGCCGTGTAGCGGCGGACCGTGCCCGGGTGGTCCTCGCTGGGGCAGGGCCACTGGATGCC
>OBOI01000277.1_pt1 | contig 19517 bp, 16 predicted proteins | sample 1670151 | NCBI WGS metagenome assembly OBOI01 (sample SAMEA104232303, study PRJEB22302) | sediment metagenome | biome: forest; feature: aquifer; material: sediment | place: USA | collected 2011-08-07 | depth 0.01 m | reverse complement strand
CCCCAGCACCGCCGTAGAGTACATCCGCGCCCCCGCCTCCGGTGAGGGTGTCGTTGCCTGCGCCGCCGATCAGAGTCTCAGACGCTGTGGTGCCGGTGAGAGTGTCATTGCCGCTGGTGCCGAGTTGATCCACGGCGGATTGCCCGAATGCCCCTGTGGTCGAGCCGAAAATTACATAGCTGCGCCCAGAATCAGTGCCGGCGGCCGGGGCGCTCCACAGCGCCCCGACGATCAGATCGGCGAGGCCGTCACCGTTGACGTCCCCGGCACTCGCGACACTATTGCCGCTATAGTCACCCACACCCTGGCCGTTGATGACGAATCCGCCCGTGCCTGTTGCTATTGCTGAGAGGTCAATGGCGCCGGTGTCGGTCTGGCCAAATACCAAATAGCTGCGCCCGGCAGCGCTTGCAGGGGTGGTGTCGCTGCCAAACGCACCGACGATCAGATCGGCGAGGCCGTCACCGTTGACATCCCCGGCGCTGGCAACACTAATGCCGCTGTAGTCATTCGCACACTGGCCATTGATAACGAAGCCACCCGTACCGGCTGCTATTGCAGATAGATCGATGGTTGTGGTCGCGGTCTGGCCGAACACCACATAGCTGCGTCCGGCATCGGCGCCAGCGGTGGGGTCGCTATGATTCGCGCCGACGATCAGGTCGGCCAAGCCGTCGCCGTTAACGTCTCCGGCGCTGGCAACGCTCCAGCCGCTCCGGTCGTCCGCACCTTGGCCGTTGATGACGAAGCCACCTGTGCCATTCGAGATGGCAGAGAGGTTGATGACCGTGGTGCTTGTTTGACCGAATACCACATAGCTGCGTCCGGCATCGGCGCCAGCGGTGGGGTCGCTATGATTCGCGCCGACGATCAGGTCGGCCAAGCCGTCGCCGTTCACGTCTCCGGCGGTGGCGACGCTGATGCCGCTGCCGTCAGCCGCACCTTGGCCGTTGAGGACGAAGCCGCCGCTACCAGCGGCGATGGCAGAGAGATTGATGGCGCTTGTAGCCGTTGTGCCGAATACTACATAGCTGCGCCCGGCATTGCTACCCGCGGTGGGGTCGCTGCGATACGCCCCCACAATCAGGTCCGTCAAACCGTCTCCATTGACATCCCCGGCGCTGGCAACACTATTGCAACTGTAGTCCCACGCGCACTGGCCGTTGATGACAAAGCCGCCTGTCCCCGCCGTGATGGTTGAAAGATCAATAGAACTGGTTGCCGTCCTACCAAACACCACATAGCTGCATCCGGATTTGCCACCGGTGGCGGTGGTGCTGCCATATGCCCCGACGATCAGGTCGGCCAGCCCATCGCCATTGATGTCTCCGGCGCTGGCAACACTGTGGCCACTTATGTCATACGCACACCGACCATTGATGACGAAGCCACCGCTACCCGCGGCGATAGCGATGAGGTTGATGGCGGTAGTTGCCGTCTTGCCGAATACTACGTAGCTGCGCCCAGCAGCGTTGCCCGCGGCGGGGTCGCTGTACCGAGCCCCGACTATTAGGTCGGCGAGGCCGTCACCGTTGACGTCTCCGGCGCTGGCAACACTAATGCCGCTGGTGTCACCCGCACACTGCCCATTGATGACAAAGCCGCCGGTACCGGCGCTGATGGCAGAGAGTTCGATGGCTGGCATATTGATTCCTCAGTGGTCGATTCGACTTGAACTCATTCGTTGAACAGCCGTTGGTAGCTGCTTCACCCGCCCCAACTCAGCCTTCCACACTCAGCACCCGACGAATCTCGTCGGTCTTGAAACCCAGCGCCATCGGCCGGCGCACGCCGGGCAGCGCTACGACGTCGTAGAGCTCATCCACCACGCCTTCCATGCGCAGCCAATGCACGGCATCGCCGCTCTTCAGGTCGATCACCTGGATGCCGCAGCGCGGTTCGGCCTGGCGCGACTTGAGGTTTTCATCCAGGGCCAGACCGCTGAAGGTCTTGTTGTGGCGCGGCTTGGAAAGTCCCACCAGCGCGAAGTCGCCGTGGAAAGAGAGGCCGCGCATGTAGCCGGCGCAGAAGGTCACCGGCACGAAGCGCCCTGCGTCGATATCCACATAGCCGAATTCGCCGGTGCCGGAATTCGCCAGCCACAGCTTGTCCCGATGCCAGCGCGGCGAATGCGGCATCGACAATCCGCTAACGACGACTTCGTTGCTGGCGACGTCGATCACCACGCCGCCGTCGGCGCGGTGATCGCGCCAGCCGTCGACGACATCCGACTGGCTCACCGCCGTGACGTAGGCCGGGCGGCCGTCCTTCATCGCCAGCCCGTTCAAGTGGCAACGGTCTTCCGCCGCCAGCTTGCTGATGAAGGCGGGGCGCCACAGCGGCTTGAAGCTGTGGGTCTCAGACAAGGTGGCGAGGCAGCCGAACAGGGTATTGACGAAGACCAGCTTGCCGTCGGCATCGACGGCCATGTCGTGGATGTCGAGGTCGCCGGTGGTGTAGCCCACCTGGGGCAGATAGAGGCGGTCGTAGTCGTCTTGCACCTGGCCTTCGGTGAACAGGTTCTCGAAGCGCCAGACCTGATAGAGGCTGCTCATGTAGAGGCCGTTAGCGGTGGCGCACAGGCCCATGCAGCGGTTGAAGCTGCGCTCGAAGACCGAGAGTTCGCCGTCGGACTTGAGTCCGAGGAAGAACAGCTTGCCGATCTGGTAGGTGGTGAGCGCGATGGAAAGTTTTTGCTCCGCCAGCCAGGGCAGAAACTGGCGCGAAGTGGTGATTTCGAGCGGGGGCGTTGCGGCAGTGGCTGTGGCTTCCATCAATGCGTTTCCGGTCTGGCGCCATGGGCATGGCTAGGGGTGTCGATGCGGATGAGGTCTTGCGGGCCTTGGTCGCAATGTGCGGCCCACATGCGGGCGTAGAGGGCTTCCAGGTGCGCGACGTAGGCGCCGATGTCGCACAGCGGCGACGCGTCCATCTGCGCGCGCAATTGGGGGCGGCCGTCACGCAAGGCAGGGACTGCCGCGGCCAGGCGCGCGGCGATGGCGACATAGTCGGCATCGCTCTCGGCCACCCAGTCGGGATGCCCGAGGGTGTCGAGAAAGCTGGCCCCCATGCGGCCGACGAAATTGCCGCCGGCGAGCGTGACGACCGGCACGCCCATCCACAGCGCTTGCAGGGTGGTGGTGCCGCCGTTGTAGGGCGCCGGGTCGAGCGCGATGTCGATGTCGCTGTACTCCTGCATCATTTTTGACAATTCGCTGGGGCCGCGGAATTCGAGGCGCCCGGGGGCGATGCCGGCGGCGGCGAACAGGTCGGTGTAGCGGCTGCGTACCGCCTCGTCGCGCAGCGAGGGCGCCTTGAGCAGCAGGCGCGACTCCGGGACGGCATTGAGTATTCGCGCCCACAGGGCGATGGTGCGCGGCGAGAGCTTCATCGCATTGTTGAACGAGCCGAAGACGACCGGAGCTTCGGCAGGGCGGGCCGGCGGCAGCGGGTAGTCGTCCACCGGCGCCCAGCAGAACACGCTGCCCGGCAACTGCGCCAGGCCTTCGCTGTACAGGTGGGCGTGGGCGGCGGGTGCCACGGTGGCATCGGCGACGATCCAGTCCATCGCGGCGAGCCCGGTGGAATGCGGATAGCCGAGAAAAGTGGCCTGCACCGGGGCGGCGCGCAGCGCGAAGACGCCGAGGCGATGCGTGGCGGTATGCCCGGCCAGATCGACCAGGATGTCGATGCCGTCGGCGACGATGGCGTGTTGCAAGGCGGCGTCGTCCAGCGCGGCGGCTTCCAGCCAACGGTCGGCGCAGGCCTGGGCCTGCCGCGTGTACTCGTCGTGCATGGTGCCGGTGTGATAGACGCAAATCTCGAACCGGGCATGGTCGTGACGCAGCAATACCGGCAACATGAAAATATTGACCGGGTGCTGGCGATGAAAGTCGCCGGTGACATAGCCGATGCGCAGACGGCGCGCGCCGGTGCGCGCGTTGGCGAAAGCGGTTTTCCGCAGGACGCCGCTTTCTATCGGCGCGCACAGGCGCTGGTGCAGATCGGCCACGGTTTCCGGGGACAACTCGTCGTGATAGAGCGAGGTCATGGCAACGCTGGAGGCCAGCCGCGAAAGCGGATCGCCCCCCGTGGCGTAGGCCTTCAGCAAGGCGGCGAGATGTTCCCTGGCATCGCCCATGCGGCCTTGCAGGCCGGCGTCGAGCAATGCCGCGTCCGTGTTGTTCGCATCGAGCGCACGTACCCGGTTCAGGCTCTCGCGGCAATCGGCGAGGGCATAGACCTCGGACTGAATCTTCGCCAGCGCCAGCCAGGTCGGCACATGCGCCGGCCGCAAGGTCAGGGCTTTTTGCAGAACGGAAATCGCTTCCTGCCAGTAGTTGTGGGCATATACGCGACCCGCGAGGCTGAGCAGAAAATCGGGATTGGGCGACAGCGAAGCGCGGGTGAAGGCCTTTTCCGCCGCGGCGATGTTGCCGATGCGCAGCAGGGCTTCGCCCAGATACATCATCGAGCCGTAACGCAGCGGACGCACATCGAGCAGGCCGGACAAGGCGGCGACGGCGCCCTTTGCATCGCCGGCATTCAGGCGCCAGACGCCGAGCCAGTGCAGGGATTCGCCGGGGATGACTTCGAGCTCACGGGCCTGCGCCAGCGCGTGTTCGTGGGCTTGCACCGCGCCCAGCGTTTCATGCAGGCGCGTCAGGTATAGCCAGGTCAGCCAATCGTCGGGGTAGGCGGCCACCGTTGCGGCAAAGCGTTCGGCCAGCGCGGCGGCCTCGGGCAGGGCGGCCCGGCCCAGTTGCGCGTCGCCGGCCCCGGCGTTCTGCCATGGGCCGAGGTTCAGGGCATCCAGTTGCGGGCGCAGCGCCGCATCGCAACGCAAGGCCTGGCGCGCGGTATAGCCGGCCTGCCAGGGCAGATTGCGCCGGACGTAGTCGCGTGCCAGATGAAGCCATGCGCTGGGCTGGATGGGAGATACCCGTAGCGATTGCCACGGCGAAGACGTGTCGTTGGATGCTGCCGCGATCATTGCGGCGCTCTGACGATGAAAACAAGTTCCGTGGTTTTCTCCCCCTACGCGATCGGCAATGCCAGTTTGTCTGGCTGTTATGCGTTGCGCGAGGATAGCCGACAAGCCGGCGAAGCGCGATCAGGCAAACGGGATACGGCAAACGCCGTATGTCCGAATGCGCACAATCGGGTAGAGTACCTGCGCCGCGTGGGGAGGTCCTTGCGGCAGCAGCATTCCGGCACCGCGAATCCAGTGAGGAAGCCAATCAAAATGCACGTGCTGATCATCGACGATCACGCCTTGTTTCGTGAAGGGCTGATCGCGCTTATCGTGCGCGAGGATCCGCAGGTCGAGGTGTCGCAGGCGGGGTCGCTGGCCGAGGCGCAGCAGGTGCTGGCGGCCCGCAAGAGCAAGGTCGATCTGGTGCTGCTGGACCTGAACCTCGGGGATACGAACACCGACGCCGTGGTGGAACAGGCCATGCCGATGTTTGCCGGGGTGCCGGTGGTGGTGCTCTCGGGTGTTTCCGATCCGCGCCTGGTGTGGAACGCCATTGAGGCCGGCGCGATGGGCTTCATCCCGAAGTCGCTCTCCTTCTTCGAGTTTTCTGCGGCGCTGGCGCGCTCGTTGGCGGGCGAGGTCTATCTGCCCCAGATGAGCGTTCAGGAAGGGCTGCGTCGTCTCAGGCGGGAAGGCGGGCTCGCGCAGGAAGGCGCGGAAGGCATAGCCGCCGCGGTGGCGCGGCTGTCGCCCCGCCAGTTGGATGTCCTGCGGCTGCTGGTGTATGGCTTGAGCAATCGGGAGATCGCCGAGCATCTGGAAATCAGCGAGGGCACGGTGAAGACGCACATGGGCCATATCTTTCCGGCATTGGGGGTGCATTCCCGCGCCGAGGCGGTGTACCTGCTGGCTCAGGTCGAACAGTCCATCAGTGGGCAAGGCCCCGCCCGCAAGGATAAATAGGAGCGCCGACATGCTGCACAGCGAACACATGGCCGAGATGGACAAGGCGATCGCTACCGAGCAGATCAAGGCGTACACCACGGAGATCAGCACCGGAAATCTGTGGGGCTCCGTGGTTCTCGGCTTTGTCGCATGGGTGGCCGCGGAGTTTGCGCCCATGTGGACCTGGGCGCCCGCGCTGACCGTGATCTACGCCGTTACGGCGTTTCGCGTCTATTTTATCTACCAGTATCGGAAGAACCCGGACGCCAGGACTCTGACCGAATGGCGTTTCTTCCATGTTCTGTGCTCGGCGATCGTGGGGGCCGGGTGGGGTTTCGCCAACACGGCCATGTGCGCCTATCTGCCGATGTCGCACCAACTGCTGGTCGTGGCCGTGGCAGCGGTCTCGGTTTCTTATGTCGCCACGGCGGGATATGCCTATGTGGTTCCCCCCCGGACCTATATTGTCATTTCGCTGGTTCCGCTGACGATCTGGTTCTGCATGGGCGGCGACCGTTTGCATCTGGCCATCGGCATCCTGCTGACGCTCTACATGCCGATATTGTTCTGGCAGCAGGAAGAGCACCACCGCGCCTTTATCGAATTGCTGAAACTGCGTTTCATGAACGAATTCCTGGCAAAGGAACTGGGCCGGCAAGTGGAAATTGCGGAAGAGGCCGCGCTGGCTAAGGCGCGCTTCCTCGCGGCGGCGAGCCACGACTTGCGCCAGCCGGTGCAGGCCCTGAGCTTTTTCCATGAGTTGATCCGCCCCGAGATGACGCTGACCGCAAAAGGCGTGGGCCATTTCGCCATGGCGCAACAGTCGGTGAAGGCGATACATGACCTGCTGGATGCGCTGCTGGACATTTCCCGGCTGGACGCCGCGACAATCAAGGCGCGGTGCGAACGCTTTCCCGTCGCCGAGTCGCTTGAACAAATGCGGGTCGAATTCGGCGCGGCCGCGCGGCAGAAGGGCGTCGAACTGTGCATTGCGCAAAGCTCTGCCTGTCTCGACACCGATCCGCTGCTGCTCGGACAACTGCTGCGCAATCTGGTATCGAATGCCCTGCGCTATACGCCTTCCGGCAAGGTGCTGATCGGCTGCCGGCGTCGGCACAACAGTCTGGCCATCGAGGTTTGGGATACCGGCATCGGGATTCATGCGGATCATCAGCGGACCATCTTCGGCGAGTTCTTTCAAGTCGGCAATCGGGAGCGGGATCGACAGAAAGGCCTGGGGCTGGGACTGGCCATCGTCGATCGCGTCGCCAAACTGCTCGGCGCCACCATCGCCGTCAGGTCGACGCCGGGAAAGGGCTCCTGCTTTTCGGTGTCCTTGCCCTTGCGTTTCGAGCCGGTATCTTCTCCCGTCAGGGTTGTTGCGGATGCGCAGGATTCAGCGGCGCCCGCAGCCATGGACGGCCGGCTCGTCGTTGTCGTGGAAAACGAGGAAATGATCCGCAACGGAATCCACGCGCTTCTGGAAGAATGGGGTTGCGATGTCATTTCCGGCCCCTGCCGCGACAGCGTCTGGAAACAGATTCACGGCCTTGGCCGGACGGTGAGCGCCGTAATTTCGGATTTTGGCTTGCCGGGGGACATGAATGGCATCGATGTCATCCGCGAGTTCCGCAGCCGACTCGGATACGCGTTCCCGGCCTTGCTGATCACAGGCGATACGAGTTCTACCGTCTTGCAGGCCGCAAACGGGGCCGGCTTCGCCGTACTGCACAAACCCGTTCCGCCGAAATTGCTACAGCAAACCCTCGCCGCGGCGTTGGGGCGCTGAAGTTCGCTCGCGAAGGCCACGGCGGGAATTCGTTTTCGCTATAATGCCGCTTTCCCGCAGCAGTGATTTCCATGGCCAAATACGTCTTCGTTACGGGCGGTGTCGTGTCCAGTCTGGGCAAAGGCATCGCCGCCGCGTCGCTGGGAGCGATACTCGAATCCCGCGGCATCAAAGTCACCCATCTCAAGCTCGATCCCTACATCAACGTCGATCCCGGCACGATGTCGCCATTTCAGCATGGCGAAGTGTTCGTTACCGAAGACGGCGCCGAGACCGACCTCGATCTGGGCCATTACGAGCGCTTCACCAGCGCCAAGATGGGCAAGCGCAACAACTTCACCACCGGCCAGATTTACGAGTCGGTGATCAAGAAGGAAAGGCGCGGCGAATATCTCGGCAAGACGGTGCAGGTGATTCCGCACATCACCGACGAGATCAAGATCTACGTCAAACGCGGCGCCGAAGGTGCCGATGTCGCCATCGTCGAGGTCGGCGGCACGGTCGGCGACATCGAGTCGCTGCCTTTCCTCGAAGCCATCCGCCAGATGGGCATCGAGGAGGGACGCAACAACGCCTGCTACATTCACCTGACGCTGGTGCCCTACATCCCGACCGCCGGCGAGCTGAAGACCAAGCCGACCCAGCACTCGGTGAAGGAACTGCGCGAGATCGGCATCCAGCCCGACATCCTGCTGTGCCGCGCCGACCGGCCGATTCCCGAGGACGAAAAGCGCAAGATCGCGCTGTTCACCAACGTTCAGTCCGAGGCGGTGATTTCCGCGGTCGATGCCGACAGCATCTACAAGATTCCGGCCATGTTGCACGACCAGATGCTCGACGAGATCGTTTGCCACAAGCTCAACATCCTGGCCAAGGCGGCGAATCTTTCGGTGTGGAAGAAGCTGATCGATGCGCTCGAACATCCCGAGCATGAGGTCAAGGTCGCCTTCGTCGGCAAGTACGTCGACCTTACCGAGTCCTACAAGTCGCTGACCGAGGCACTGATTCACGCTGGCATACACACGCGCAGCAAGGTCAAAATTCAGTACGTCGATTCGGAAGACATCGAGAAGAACGGCACTGCCGGCCTCGCTGGCATGGACGCGATTCTCGTTCCCGGCGGTTTCGGCAAGCGCGGCACCGAAGGCAAGATCGCGGCGATTCGCTTTGCGCGCGAGAACAAGGTGCCCTACCTCGGCATCTGCCTCGGTATGCAACTGGCGACCATCGAGTTCTCGCGCCATGTCGCGGGTCTGGAAGGCGCCAACAGCACCGAGTTCGACCCCGATACGCAGCATCCGGTGGTGGCGCTGATCACCGAATGGCTGGACCGCGAAGGCCGGGTCGAGCGCCGCGACGCCAGCTCCAATCTCGGCGGCACCATGCGCCTGGGGGCGCAGCGCTGCCCGATCAAGGCCGGTACGCTGGCAGCGAGAGTCTATGGCAAGGAAGTCAACGAGCGCCATCGTCATCGCTATGAAGTGAACAACGTCTACGTGCCCAAGCTCGAAGCGGCGGGCATGGTGATCTCGGCGCGCACGCCGACCGAAGACCTGCCGGAGATGATGGAACTGCCGGCGGAAATGCATCCGTGGTTCTTCGGCGTGCAGTTCCACCCCGAATTCACGAGCAACCCGCGCACCGGGCATCCGCTGTTCATTGCTTACGTGCAGGCGGCGCTGGCGAAAAAGGGCGCACGTTGAAACTCTGCGGCTTTGAGGTCGGCCTAGCCCGGCCGCTGTTTTTGATCGCCGGGCCTTGCGTGATCGAGTCGCGCCAGTTGGCGTTCGACACGGCGGGGCAGCTCAAGGAAATCTGTGCTGCCCTGGGCATGCCGTTCATCTACAAGTCGTCCTACGACAAGGCCAACCGCAGTTCGTCGCAGTCGTTTCGCGGCCTCGGCATGGCGCAGGGGCTCGACATCCTAGCCGCGGTGAAACAGCAGATCGGCGTGCCGGTGCTGACCGACGTGCACAGCGAGGCCGAGATTCCCGCGGTGGCCGCCGTGGTCGATGTCTTGCAGACGCCGGCTTTCCTCGCGCGTCAGACCGATTTCATCCAGGCTTGCGCGGCATCCGGCAAGCCGGTGAACATCAAGAAGGGCCAGTTCATGGCGCCGGGCGACATGAAGAACGTCGTCGCCAAGGCCAGGGAGGCCATATTGGCAAAAGCGGGCGCCGCGGACGCCAACACCGACAGCATAATGGTCTGCGAACGCGGTGCCTCCTTCGGTTACAACAATCTCGTTTCCGACATGCGCTCGCTGGCGATCATGCGCGAGAGCGGCTGCCCGGTTGTCTTCGACGCCACGCACTCGGTGCAACTGCCGGGCGGACAGGGCGACAAGAGCGGCGGTCAGCGCGAATTCGTGCCGGTGCTGGCGCGGGCGGCGGTGGCAGTCGGCATCGCCGGGCTGTTCATGGAAACGCATCCCGATCCCGATCAGGCCATGTCGGACGGCCCGAATGCCTGGCCGCTGCCCAAGCTGCGCGCCTTGCTCGAAGACCTGCGCGAGCTGGATGCGCTGGTCAAACAGCGCGGGATGGTTGCATGACCAAGCCGGCCTATATCGTCGTCGACGCCAGGAGTCACGCGCCGGAAATGATGGCGGAGTACCGTGGTCTGGCGCAAATCGCCGTGGAGAAGTTCGGCGGCCGCTACCTGTTGCGCGGCGGTGCCTACGAAGTGCTTGAAGGGAACTGGCAGCCGGAGCGGCTGGTGGTCGTCGAGTTCCCGAGTCTGGCGTTGGCGCAGTCGTTTTACGCGTCGCCGGAGTATGTTGCCGCGCGCGCGGCGCGCGCAGGCGTATCGAATTTCGATATGCTGTTGGCCGAAGCTTATTGATTCACCCCGAAAAAAGGAAACCAACATGAGTGCCATCGTTGATGTCGTCGCCCGCGAAATTCTTGATTCGCGCGGCAATCCCACCGTCGAAGCCGACGTTCTGCTCGAATCCGGCGTCATGGGCCGTGCGGCCGTGCCGTCCGGCGCTTCCACCGGTTCGCGCGAGGCCATCGAACTGCGCGACGGCGACAAGGGCCGCTTTCTTGGCAAGGGCGTGCTCCAGGCCGTGGAGAACGTCAATACCGAAATCTCCGAGGCCATCATCGGCCTCGACGGCGAAGAACAGGCCTTCATCGACAAGGCCATGATCGAACTCGATGGCACCGACAACAAGTCGCGCCTCGGTGCCAACGCGATACTGGCCGTGTCCATGGCCGTGGCCAAGGCCGCGGCCGAGGAAGCCGGCCTGCCGCTCTATCGCTACTTCGGCGGTTCCGGCCCGATGCAGATGCCGGTGCCGATGATGAACGTCATCAACGGTGGCGCGCACGCCAACAACAACCTCGACATCCAGGAGTTCATGATCCTGCCGGTGGGCGCCAAGTCCTTCCGCGAAGCCCTGCGCTGCGGCGCCGAGGTCTTCCATCACCTGAAGAAGCTCGTCGACAAGAAGGGCTACCCGACCACCGTCGGCGACGAAGGCGGCTTTGCGCCCAACGTTGCCGGCAACGACGAGGCCATCGAACTCATCCTCAAGGCCATCGAAACCGCCGGCTATACGCCCGGCCAGGACGTGGTGCTGGGCCTGGACTGTGCCGCCTCCGAGTTCTACAAGGACGGCAAGTATGTGCTGGCCTCCGAGAAGCTGGAATTGACCTCGCAGGGCTTTACCGACTATCTGGCGACGCTGGTTGGCAAGTACCCCATCATCAGCATCGAGGACGGCATGAGCGAGGCCGACTGGGACGGCTGGAAGCTGCTCACCGACAAGCTCGGCAAAACGGTGCAGATCGTCGGCGACGACATTTTCGTCACCAACCCGAAGATACTCAGGGAAGGCATCCGGAAGGGCATCACCAATTCCATCCTGATCAAGGTGAACCAGATCGGCACGCTGACCGAGACCTTCGCCACCGTCGAGATGGCCAAGCGCGCCGGTTACACCAACGTGATCTCGCATCGCTCGGGCGAGACCGAGGATTCGACCATCGCCGACATCGCCGTGGGCTTGAACGCCGGCCAGATCAAGACCGGCTCGCTTTCCCGCTCCGATCGCATTGCCAAGTACAACCAGTTGCTGCGTATCGAGGAAGACCTCGGCGAGTCGGTTTCCTACCCCGGCATCGAGACCTTCTACAACCTGCGCAAGTAATCCAGTCTGTGCGCTGGCCGACCTGGGTGCTGGCCGTCCTGATCGCCCTGCTACAGTATCCGCTGTGGCTGGGCAAGGGCGGCTGGATCCGGGTGTGGGACATGGACAGGCAGTTGCAGGGCCAGCGCGACGAGAACCACAAGCTGGAAACGCGCAATGCCGGCCTCGATGCCGAAGTGCGCGACCTCAAGACCGGCTTCGATGCCATCGAGGAGCGCGCGCGCTACGAGTTGGGTCTGATCCGCGACGGCGAAATCTTCTTTCAGGTGCCGCAGAAGCAGCCCTGATCCCGGGAAACGCAGTTCACCACGGCGAACACGGCGACACGGCGGAAAGGCAATGCGTTCGGATAGGAGTGCATTCCTCCGACGGGTGAATTGCCGAGCCTTCGCTATATCCTCGAATTTCGCTGTGCTCGCCGTGCCGCCGTGGTTCAAAGGCGGTTTTCGGGTTGATTGCGGCCGGCGTCAGTCGCTCAGTTCGATTTGCCCGCTGACGCTTACCGAGACGCTGCTGTCGCCGGCCTCGATCGGCATTGCCGCCGCTGCGCCGCGCATCGCGGCGTAGACCGGCCGGTTGCCGCCGCCGATGTTCATGCTTTTGATGCGATAGCTGCGCCCCAGCGCGTCGGCGATGCGCTGCGCTCTTTCGCGAAAGGCGGCCACGGCGTTCAGCAGCGCTTCGTCCTCGGCCTTCTTGCGCGTTTCCGGCGCGGGCTGCAGGCTGATCTGGCCGACGCCGAGCAGGGCCTGCAATTTTCCGAGCAGATCGGAGAGCGCCGCGATGTCGCGCGATTCAAGCAGCAATTCCGAACGCATGCGCCAGGATTCGATGGCACGATTGTTTTTGCCATAGTCAGGAACCGTCCAGGTGCTGCCGGTCTGCACCTTGATGCCCGGATGGTTCCTGGCGATGGACAACGCCTTGGCGATGACGGCGTTGACCCGGTGCGCCAGCTCGCCGGGGTTGGCGTCCGCGGCTTCCATGAACACGCTGGCGCGGGCGATATCGTTGGCCGCCGTTCGGCTGGCCTCGGCACTGAGTTCGATCAGGGCGCCGGCGGCAACGGCTGGCTCGGCTGCCAGAACGGCTGCGGCGAATATCAAGGCGGTGAAGGCGGGCAACGGGCGCATGGTCGGTTCCTGTGGTTTTAGGCGAGTGGACGCAATTGGGTCGCGTAGCGGCGCGCATTTTCGACATAGCGGCGCGCGACGTCTTCCAGCCGCGCCACTTCTTCGTCGGTGAGTTCGCGCACCACCTTGCCCGGCGAGCCCATGACCAGCGAGCGATCGGGGACGGTCTTGCCTTCCGGGATCAGCGTGTTGGCCCCGATCAGACAGTTTCTGCCGATGACGACGCGGTTGAGGATCACGCTCTTGATGCCGATCAGCGAGCCGTCGCCGACGGTGCAGCCGTGCAGCATGACCAGATGGCCGACGGTGACGTTGCGCCCCAGCGTCAGCGGCACGCCCTTGTCGGTGTGCAGCACCGAGCCGTCCTGGATGTTGGTGTTGGCGCCGACCGTGATCGGGTCGTTGTCGCCGCGCAGTACGGCGTTCCACCAGACGCCGGCATTTTCGCCGAGGCGCACGTCGCCGATGACCGTGGCGTTGGGGGCGATCCACGCCGAGGCGGCGATGTCGGGCTGTTTTTCGGCGATGGCGTAGATGGGCATGGCGAACGGCACCGCTTTAGCGTGAAACAACAGGATTGGCCGCTGGTGATATCGAGCGCAGCGAGCCAGGCAATAGCCTCCCCGTGAGGGGAGGACGGGAGGGGCGGGCCCATTTGCCCGCTTGAGGCGCCGCGAAGATGGAGTGTTTCATGATGTGGGGCGGTTCATCGGAGCCATGAGCGTTAGGCCGATTGCCGCAGCGGCTCGCCGCCGGCAGCGGGTGCCGCGTGTGCCGCGATGGCGTCGTCGATGAAGCGGCGCAGGAAGCCTTCGCTCTGGTTGCTGTTGAAGCGGCCGACTTCGACGCCGCGGCTGTAGGCGACGACAGTCGGAAAGCCGCGCACGCCATGCCGGCCGGCGACGCGCATGTTTTCGTCGGCATCCACCTTGGCCAGCAGAAAACGGCCGGCGTATTCTGCCGCGAGCTTTTCCAGCCGGGGCGTCAGCACGCGGCAGGGCGCGCACCATTCGGCGCCGATATCCAGCAGTACCGGTGCCTGGCTGGAACGGGCGACGACGAGCTGGTCGAAATCGGCTTCTTCGACATCGTAAAAATGCTGCATGGGGATAGCCTCGAAAACGGTCGGATCGGGCCGAATGATAATGGATAGGTCGCCATGCCGACCAGCGTCTGCCAAAACCATCACGCCGCCAATGACACTTTGGCTATAGAATTCGCGCCCAAACAGTGGATGGAACGCGCCGGAACAGCGCCAACCGCGATTCGAGGGGGAGAAATGAGATACAGCGACAGCGTCGAAAAGAGCGCCGAATACCTGCGGCAGGCGCTGCCCTTTATGTCGAGGCAGGCTGCGGCCTTGCACCCGATCAGCTATGCGGTCTGGTACGAATACGTTTCCGGCAACAATCCCTCGCTTAAAGCCGCGGTCGACGGCGTGATGCAAAACGGCGTCGTCCTCGACGAAAAGACCACGCACGAAGTCTTTCAGAAACACATTGCCGAACTGGACGAGAAACTGGCGCAGCGCGTCAGCGCCGGCTTCCAGAAGATCATGGCGGACATGTCGCAGTCGGCATCCCAGGCCGGCGCCGAGGCCAACCAGTTCGGCAGCGTGCTCGAAAAATGGTCGGAGGGCCTCGCGGAAGCGCTTCCCGGAGACGACAGCGGTGCCGGCGTCGATGCCTTGCTCCAGCACACCCGCACCATGCAGGGATCGATCGGTTCGCTGAAGTCGCGTCTGGACGAGAGTCGCCGCGAGATCGAGCAACTGCGGCAGGAAGTGGTCAAGGCGCGGGAAGAATCGCTGGCCGACGGCCTTACTGGCCTGACGAACCGACGCGGTTTCGACATGGCGCTGACGTCCTGCCTCGCGGCGCCCGACGCGGAGGAGACGGGGCCGAGCCTGCTCATCACCGATATCGACTTTTTCAAGCGCGTCAACGACAGCTACGGCCATCTGTTTGGCGACAAGGTCATCAAGGCCGTGGCGCAGATACTCAAGGACAACGTCAAAGGCAAGGACACCGCCGCGCGCTACGGCGGCGAGGAATTCGTCGTCCTGCTGCCGGATACGCCGCTCGAAGGCGCGCGCCGTCTGGCGGAAAAAATTCGCACCACCATCGAAAGATGCCGCATCAAGCGCGTCGATAGCAACGACGTCATCGCCAACATCACCGTTTCTCTGGGCGTCGCCTGCTACCGCGAGGGCGAGTCGGCAACCGAATTCGTTTCCCGCGCCGACGCTGCGCTTTACGCATCGAAGAACCAGGGACGCAACCGCGTCACCGTGGCCGCACAAACCTGACCCTTAAGCGCGCGGGGAGCCGCGTTGCCGGACATTCCCCATGGCGCTCAAGGCGACGATCTTCAAGGTCAAGCTCAACGTTTCCGATCTCGACCGGCATTACTACGGCGAGCACGTGCTGACCCTTGCCCGGCATCCGTCCGAAACCGACGAACGCATGATGGTGCGCCTGCTCGCTTTCGCGCTGTTCGCCGACGAGCGCATGGAATTCGGCAAGGGTTTGTCCAGCACCGACGAGCCGGCGCTCTGGATCAAGGAATACAGCGGCGAGATACGCCTGTGGATAGAGGTCGGCCTGCCCGACGAGCGCGCCCTGCGCAAGGCGGCCGGACGCGCTGCCGAGGTGGTGGTGCTGACCTACGGCGGTCGCGCGGCCGACCTGTGGTGGGCCAAGGACGGCGCCGCCATGGCGCGTATCGCCAACCTGCGCGTGCTGGCGCTGAGCGCCGAGGAATCCGCCGCGCTCGTCGCGCTGGCGACGCGTTCGATGGATTTGCAATGCACGATACAGGACGGTCAGGTCTGGCTGACCGATGGCGCGCAGACCGTCGCCATCGAGCCGCGCCGGTTGAATTAACCCGGCGTCGCGTTTCCCGGCTCTGGTCGGTAGTGTTGGCCCAGCGGGCTTCGCCTAGTACTTCTTCGGTTTGCCCGCGAACTTCTTTTCACCCCGGTAGGGCGGCTTGGCTGTATCGCCCGACTTGTACGGGGCCTTGGGCGGTCGCGTGCCATCGAAGGCTTTTTTCTCGCCGAAAGGCTTGGCGGCGTAGGGGCGTTTTTCGTCGCGGTCGCCCGTCCATTTCGGCTTGGCGCGGAATCCGCTCGGCTCTTCGCCTTCGCCTGCCGCAAGCGGGCGCAGATTGAGCGGCGACTGGCGGATGCGCGTGCGCTTGAGCAGTTCGAAGGTCTCGGACGGCAGGCCGCTGGGCAGCTCGACGGTGGAATAGTCGTCGAAGAGGTGAATCTGGCCGATGTACTTGCCCTCGATGCCGCCTTCGTTGGCAATGGCGCCGACGATGTCCTTGGGCGTCACGCTCTGATTGCGGCCGACGTCGATGCGGTATTTGCTCAGGGCGCCGGATGAAAACTCGCGACGGCGCGCGAGGATTTCGTCGCGGTTGGCGCGGGGTTTGTCTTCGTTGAATTCGCGCGGGGCGCTGAATTCGCGGCGGGGCTTGTCTTCGCGGACGGGCCGCTCCTCGCGCGTTGTCTTGTAATCCTGGGTCTCGCGGCGCGGACGTTCCTCGTCGCGCGCTGCGGCGGGCGCCTCTTCCTTCCAGGCGCCGCCCTCGGGTTGCAGCGGGCGTTCGCGCTGGGCAAGGAAGGCGAGCGCCGCGGCGATTTCACGCGGCTTGATCTCGGCTTCTTCCTCCAACTGGCGCACGACCTCGAAGTAGAAGTCGAGCTTCTCGGCCTTGATGACGTCGAGCACCTGCTGCTTGAACTGGGCGACACGGCGATCGGCAACGTCGCTCTTGGTCGGCAGCGTCATCGGCTCGATCTTCTGGCGCGTGGCCTGCTCGATGGCCTTGAGCATGCGCAGTTCGCGCGGGGCGACGAAGAGAATGGCGTTGCCGGTGCGCCCGGCGCGGCCGGTGCGGCCGATGCGGTGTACGTAGGCTTCGGTGTCGTAGGGGATGTCGTAGTTCACGACGTGGCTGATGCGCGGCACGTCCAGTCCGCGCGCAGCGACATCGGTGGCGACAACGATGTCGAGGCTGCCGCTCTTCAGGCGCTCGACTACCTGCTCGCGCAGGCCCTGGGTCATGTCGCCATTGAGCGCCGCGGCTTCGTAGCCGCGTGCTTCGAGCTTGTCGGCGAGGTCGACGGTGGCGGTCTTGGTGCGCACGAAGATCAGCGCGGCATCGAATTCCTCTTCCACTTCGAGCATGCGCGTCAGGGCGTCGAGCTTGTCGGCCCCGCGCACTTGCCAGTAGCGCTGGCGGATGGCGGCCACCGTCGTGGTGGCGGAGCGGATCTTGACCTGCTGCGGATCGCGCTGGTAGCGCTGGGCGATGCGGCGGATCGGCTCGGGCATGGTGGCCGAGAACAGCGCGGTCTGGCGCTCGGCCGGCGTGTGTTCGAGTATCCATTCGACGTCGTCGATGAAGCCCATGCGCAGCATCTCGTCGGCTTCGTCCAGCACCAGGGTCTGCAAGCTGTCGAGCACCAGGCTCTTGCGCTCCAGGTGGTCCATGATGCGGCCCGGCGTGCCGACGATGACGTGGGCGCCGCGCGAGAGGGCGCGCAGTTGCACCACCATGCTCTGGCCGCCATAGACCGGCAGCACGTGGAAGCCGGGCATGTGGTGGGCGTATTTCTGAAAGGCCTCGGCCACCTGGATGGCGAGTTCGCGCGTGGGGGTGAGCACCAGCGCCTGCGGCGCCTTCTTCGCAAGGTTGAGCCGCGCCAGCACGGGCAGGGCGAAGGCCGCCGTCTTGCCGGTGCCGGTTTGCGCCTCGCCGAGCAGGTCGCGCCCGGCCAGCAGCAGCGGAATGCAGGCCGCCTGGATGGGGGAGGGGGTTTCGTAACCTACGTCCGCCAGGGCGGAAAGCAGGGGGGCGGGCAATTGCAGCGCCGCAAAGCTATCGATGGATTCGGTCATGGGGTGCCTGCCGTGAGGCGGGGAGGAATGCGCGGCAAAGCCGTGAAGGCCGACATTATCCTCGCTTACGGGGCGGAAGGAATAGAAAGTCTTTGAAATGACGGGAGAGAGCGGGTTTGGGCTCGGGCGCGCGGCCGTTTGCGCAGGTGCGCGGCGGTTTGCGCAGGTGTGCGGCCGTATGCGCAGGCGCGCGGCGGGTGGGTGGGGTACTTCGGTCGTCCTCACGCTGCTGAGAAGCGCAGAGATCGGCCAACCGAAGTACCCCCCCCACCCGTTTTAGCGCGGACGCGGGTTTGGGCGAAAACCGGGGGAGGGCGCGGGCGTCGAATCCGATTGCATATCGGGGCGGGGGTTGGTACGCTCGCGTCATACGGCGTTCAAAATGGAGACATATGCGAAGATGTTTTCCATATTTGGTCAAGTGAAAATCAGATGCAGGCATCTGGGGACGATGCACATTTAGTAGTTGGGTCTTCTGGTTCCCCATTCCCTATTTCCAATGAGCGAAATTATTCAACATGCGTCTGATTCTTAGCCGTAAGGGTTTTGACTCAAGCACGGGAGGTGTTCCCAGCCCGATCCTCCCAGACGGGCGGCTTTGCTCATTGCCCATACCAGTGTCGTGCAACGACCGAATTACGTTTAATGACGTTTTGTTCGACGGCAGTAGCATCGGATGTCTGGTAGAAAATCTTACGAGAGGGGCAGTTAGATCATCTGCGTACGCGCATCTCGACCCAGACCTTCGACATGATGCTCGACCGAGGGAGACCGGATGGCTTCCGGCTTTCGGACAAAGTGATTCGGCGGCAAGACATTTAGCACTACAGCAGGTCGCTGTAGGAGACCTTTTCTTGTTCTTCGGCTGGTTCAAAAAAACCATCTGTACCCCAAAGGGGCTTAGGTTTGATCCGGCAGCACCAGATATCCACGTGATCTTCGGCTGGCTTCAGATTGGTCAGATTGTCGAACCAAATAATAGCGATTTTTCGTCCCCCAGTTGGCTCATGGCTCATCCACATGTCTCTGGCGCCTCAGCGAAAGCGCGTAGCAACGTGATCTATATCGCTTCTCCAACGCTTCAACTAGGCGGGCTGGATTCATGGCCTGGGGGAGGTGTATTTGATATGCATTCGTCGGCTCTGACGCTAACTGCACCGAATAGTTCTTTGCGAAGTCATTGGCTACTTCCGCGTTGGTTCTGGCAAGAGCCCCGACTCACATATCATGGCAACCCGGATCGTTGGACAGTCCGAGACACAGATGTCCTACTCAAAACTGCGGGCCGTGGTCAAGAATTTGTCATTGACTGTGGTAGCTCCAACAAACCGATGCACTGGATACGCCGCCTATTTCATGCGCCGAGGCGTTCCAGCCTGTCGCGATAGACGTAGTCTTAATGTTGAAGCGCAGCAAGTCTCAGTATGCCGTGGCTGCAACTGAATCCGGCGAACGCGCGGCATGTGCTCGATGTGTTCGTGAATCGACAACCTTGATGCGCGGTGAGCGGTCGTCGGGGTGGGGACGGTGCTCTTGAGTGCAGCGCCCGTGTGCGGAATGAGCGACAATCCAGCTTTCGCTTCAGGAGTCCGGACATGGACCTGAC
>OBOI01000274.1_pt1 | contig 19627 bp, 11 predicted proteins | sample 1670151 | NCBI WGS metagenome assembly OBOI01 (sample SAMEA104232303, study PRJEB22302) | sediment metagenome | biome: forest; feature: aquifer; material: sediment | place: USA | collected 2011-08-07 | depth 0.01 m | reverse complement strand
CCATGCACATCGGTCCAGTCCAACTCGCGTCGCCCTTCATCCTCGCCCCCCTTGCCGGCTACACCGACCTCCCCTTTCGCCTGTTGTGCCGGGAGTATGGGGCGGCCTGCTGCTTTTCGGAGATGATCAGCTGCCACGGCCTCACCTACCGCCAGCAGAAGACCCTGGACATGCTGGCCACCCGGCTTGAAGAGCGGCCGGTGGCCATCCAGCTCTTTGGCGCCGAGCCCGCGCACATGGGCCGGGCCGCGGCCATGGTCTCGGAGCATGCCATCGATCTCATCGACATCAATATGGGGTGTCCGGTGAAGAAGGTGGTCAAGAAGGGGGCAGGCTCGGCCCTGATGAAACAACCGGGGCTGGCCCGAGAGATCATCCGCCAGGTGGTGGCCAACACCGACCGGCCGGTGACCGTGAAAATCCGCAGCGGCTGGACCCACGACACCATCAACGCCCCGGAGTTCGCCCGCATGGCCGAGGAGGCCGGGGCCGCCGCCATCACCGTCCATGGCCGCACCTGGTCGGACGGCTTCAGCGGCACCGTGGACTGGGGGGTCATCGCCCAGGTCAAGGAGGCGGTACGGATCCCGGTGATCGGCAATGGCGATCTCAAGAGTTACGCCGATGGCGAACGCATGATGGCGGCCACCGGCTGCGACGGGGTGATGATCGGCCGCGCCGCCCTGGGTGCGCCCTGGATCTTTGCGGCCGTGCCCAGGGAGGTCACCATGGCCCTGCGCACCCAAGCCCTCCTCCGCCACCTCGCCCTGATCGACCAGTTCCTGCCGGCCGAACGGTTGCTGGGCCACCTCAAGAGTTCCGCCTGCCACTACTTCAAGGGCGCCAACGGCGGCGCCGCCATCCGCCAACGGATCTTCGCCGCCCCCACCTTTGCCGCCCTGCAAGAGCTCACCCTGGCCTTGGCCAACGGCTGCCCGTAAGGGGTTGCAATCCGGTAACCACCTAACCGCCAATCCCATTCCTCCCGGTTCCATCCCGCCCCCTGCCCCCCTTAGCTCCTCCCGCATCCAGTGGAGTCAATAAAAAAAACTAGATATTCTTTATCAGTTAGTTTAGATTTGATAATTTTGTCATTCTTAACGCTATTACCCTGTGCCCATGGCCTTTCTGCTCAACAACCCTGACCGGCCTTGACAACCTCATTCCTATTCCAGTTTTCAACAAACTTTTTTAGTTTTCCATTGAGTTCTTTTTCACAAATTCTTTAGCAAAGGAGAAATCTATGTCCCGAAAAATGGTTACCATTGATGGAAATCAGGCCTGTACCCACGTGGCCTATGCGACCAGCGAGGTCATCACCATCTACCCCATCACCCCCTCGTCACCCATGGCCGCCGAGGCCGACTCCAAGGCCACGGCCCATCAGGAGAACATCTGGGGTTCGGTGCCGGTGGTGACGCAGATGCAGTCGGAAGGCGGCGTGGCCGGTGCCTTGCACGGCTCCCTGACCACCGGTGCCATGTGCACCACCTTCACCTGCTCGCAAGGGTTGTTGCTGATGATCCCCAACATGTACAAGATCGCCGGCGAACTGACCCCCACCGTCTTCCACGTCACCGCCCGGGCCATTGCCGGCCAGGGTCTCTCCATCTTCGGTGACCACAGCGACGTCATGGCCGCCCGCCAGACCGGTTGGGCCATGCTCTGCGCCCAGAATGTCCAGGAGTGCCAGGACATGGCCTTGATCTCCACCCAGGCCGCCCTGAAGAGCCGCATTCCCTTCATGCACTTCTTCGACGGCTTTCGTACCTCCCACGAGATCCAGAAGGTGGAGCAGCTCAGCAACGATGACATGAGCGCCATCATTGACGAAGATCTGGTGGTTGCCCACCGGTTGCGCGGTCTGACCCCGGACCGACCGATGATGCGCGGCACCGCCCAGAACCCCGACGTCAACTTCACCGGCCGCGAGACCACCAACAACTACTACAGCGCCTGTCCTGGTATCGTGCAGACCACCATGGACCGCTTTGCCGCCTTGACCGGCCGCCAGTACCACCTCTTTGACTACCACGGTGCCCCGGACGCCGAAGAGATCATCGTCATGATGGGCTCCGGCGCCGAGACCGTGGCCGCCACCATCGATCACATGGTGGCCCAGGGCAAGAAGCTGGGTCTGCTCATCGTCCGTCTGTTCCGCCCCTTTGACTCCAAGAGCATGGTCAATGCCATCCCCGGCACGGTCAAGAAGATCACCGTTCTGGATCGCACCAAGGAGCCGGGCTCGGCGGGCGAGCCCCTCTATCTGGATGTCCGCGCCGCGGTTGGCGAAGCGGTGGAGGCCTCCAAGGTCAACAATCAGCCCCTGATCCTCAGCGGCCGCTTCGGCCTGGGTTCCGCCGAGTTCACGCCGCCCATGGTCAAGGCGGTATTCGACAACATGGCCTCCTGGTCACCGAAGAATCACTTCTGCGTCGGGCCCAATGACGACGTCTCCTTCACCAGCCTGGCATACGACAACTCCTTCAGCATCGAAGGGGCAGATGTCTACCGGGCCATGTTCTACGGCCTGGGTTCCGACGGCACCGTGGGGGCCAACATAAACACCATCAAGATCATCGGCACCGAGACCGATAACTCGGCCCAGGGTTACTTTGTCTACGACTCCAAGAAGTCGGGCTCCATCACCACCAGCCACCTGCGCTTCGGCAAGAACCCGGTCATCGCCCCCTACCTGATCAACAAGGCCAACTTCATCGCCTGTCACAACTTCACCTTCCTCGACAAGTACGACATGCTCGCCAACCTGGAAGATGGCGGCACCTTCCTGTTGACCACCAGCTTCGACGCCAAGAACATCTGGAAGCAGTTACCGGCCAAGGTGCAGCGCCAGTTGATCGACAAAAAGGCCAAGTTTTACATCATCGACGCCATCAAACTGGCCCAGGCCATCGGCCTCGGCGCCATGATCAACATGATCATGCAGACCGCCTTCTTCCTGATCTCGGACATCATCACCAAGGACGAGGCAGTTGCCGCCATCAAGGGCGCCATCAAGAAGACCTATGGCAAGAAGGGTGACAAGGTGGTCAAGATGAACTACGACGCCGTTGACGTGGCCATCGCCAACATCGTCGAGGTCAAGTGCCCGAACCAGGTCAACGGCCACGGCCTGCCGCTCACCGTGCCGGCCGATGCCCCGCAGTTCGTGCAAGAGGTCACCGCCACCATGATCCAGGGCAAGGGCGACACCCTGAAGGTCTCCCAAATCCCGGACGACGGCACCTGGCCCACCGCCACCACCCAGTACGAGAAGCGCAACATCGCGGTCTCCGTGCCGGAGTGGTTGCCGGAAAACTGCATCCAGTGCGGCCGCTGCTCCATGGTCTGCCCCCATGCCTCCATCCGCATGAAGATCAGTAAGCCCGCCGATCTCAAGAAACAGCCCAAGGGCTTTAAGACCGCGGACGCCGTTGGCGCCCAGTTTAAGGGACGCAAGACCACGGTGCAGGTCTTTACCGAGGACTGCTGCGGCTGCACCCTGTGCGTGGATACCTGCCCGGCCAAGACCAAGGCCCTGCAGATGATCCCCAACACCGAGGCCCTGCGCACCACCGAGTCCGCCAACGTCAAGTACTTCCTCAATCTGCCGGAGATCGCGGCCTCCGAGATCGACCACGCCACCGTCAAGGGGAGTCAGCTGCTGCGTCCCTTGTTCGAGTTCTCCGGGGCCTGCGCCGGCTGCGGCGAGACCCCCTACATCAAGCTGGTGACCCAGATGTTCGGCGACCGCATGATGATCGCCAACGCCACCGGTTGCTCCTCCATCTACGGCGGCAACCTGCCCACCACCCCCTACTGCAAGGACCAGAACGGCCGTGGCCCCTCCTGGGCCAACTCTCTGTTCGAGGACAACGCCGAGTTCGGTCTCGGCATGCGCAACACCGTCAACAAGATGGCCTCCCAGGCCGCCGAACTGCTGGAGAAGGCGGTGGCGGAAAAGATCATCGCCAAAAAGGTGGCCACTGAACTGACCACCGCCACCCAGCTGACCCAGATGGAGATCGATGCCCAGCGGGCCAGGGTAGCCAAGCTGAAAGAGGTCCTGGCCGGCAGCCCCTCCATCATCGCCAAGCGCCTCTTCCATGTGGCCGACTACCTGGTCAAGAAATCGGTATGGATCTTTGGCGGCGACGGCTGGGCCTATGATATCGGCTACGGCGGTCTGGACCATGTCCTCGCCTCCGGCGAGAACGTCAATGTCATGATTCTGGACACCGAGGTCTACTCCAACACCGGCGGCCAGATGTCAAAGTCCACCCCTCGCGCCGCCACCGCCCAGTTTGCCGCCGGCGGCAAGCGCATGCCGAAAAAGGATATCGGCATGATCTTCTCCACCTACGGCAACGTCTATGTAGCCAAGATCGCCATGGGCGCCAATCCGGGTCAGGCCGCCAAGGCCATTGCCGAGGCCGAGGCCTACAACGGCCCCTCCCTGATCATCGCTTACGCCCACTGCATCAACCACGGCATCAACATGACCAAGGGCCTTGACCAGCAGAAAAAGGCGGTGGAGTGCGGCCACTGGCCGTTGTACCGTTACAACCCCACCCTGGAGAACGAGGGCAAGAACCCCCTGCACCTGGACTCAAAGGCCCCGGCCATCCCCTTTGCCGACTACGCCTTGAACGAGAACCGCTACCGAGCGCTGAAGATCACCAACCCCTCCATGGCCGACGAGTTAATGGCCATGTCGCAAAAGGACGTGGAGAAGGGCTGGAAGTTCCTGGAAGGCCGCTTCAAGGCCCTGGAACCGGAGAAATAATCTCCTCCTGAACCGATAAGCAAAAAAGGCGGCCACCTGTAATCAGGTGGCCGCCTTTTTTTTGCGGCAGGTAGGGTTGGGCACCGCCCACCGCAACCTTGGCCGTTCATCCACGGTGGGCGGTGCCCACCCTACCGCATCCCCGCCACCACCGCGCATAGCTGTTTGGTCAAAAAGGCGAGGTCATCGTCATCCATGATATAGGGCGGCATAGTATAGACCAACCGGCCAAAGGGTCTAAGCCACACCCCACGGGCCACAAACTCGGGTTGGATGGCAGCCAGCGCCACCTCGCGCTTCAGCTCCACCACCCCGATGGCCCCCAGCACCCGGACGTCAGCCACCAGCGGCAGGTCGCGACAGGGGGCAAGCCCCTGCTCAAGCCCTGCCTCCAGCCGCCGGATGTTGGCCTGCCATGGGCTATGCTCCAACAAGCCGATACTGGCGTTGGCCACGGCGCAGGCCAAGGGGTTGGCCATAAAGGTAGGACCGTGCATGAACACCCCGCCCTCGCTACCGATGGCTGCACCCACCCGTTCCGTGGTCAGGGTGGCGGCAAAACTCAGGTAGCCGCCGGTGATGGCCTTGCCCAGACACATGATGTCCGGGGTGATACCGGCGTGCTCGCAGGCGAAGAGACGGCCGGTACGGCCAAAGCCGGTGGCGATCTCATCGGCGATCAGCAGCAGGTCGTAATGGTCACAGAGTATGCGCACCCGGCGCAAAAACTCCGGGGCGTAGAAGCGCATGCCCCCCGCCCCCTGGACAATGGGCTCCAGGATGACGGCGGCGATCTCGTGATGATGCTCCTCGATCAATCCCCGGATACTCACGAGATCCTTGTCACACCAGCTCGCGTCTGTTCGCGATTCAGGGGGGTCGGCAAAGAGGTGCTGGGGGAGAATGGCGCGGAAACGGTGGTGCATGCCGGTGACGGGATCGCTCACCGCCATGGCCCCGAAGGTGTCGCCATGGTAGCCGTGCCGGATGGTGAGCAGCCTATGCTTCTCAGGGCGATGGAGGGCGGACCAGTACTGGATCGCCATCTTGATGGCCACCTCCACCGCCACCGAGCCGCTGTCGCAGAAGAAGACCTTTTCCAGGGGAGCGGGGGTGAGGCGGATCAAGGTACGGGCCAATTCGATGGCCGGTGGATGGGTGAGGCCGCCGAACATGACATGGGACATCCGGCTCGCCTGCTCCAGCAGGGCGGCATTCAAGACCGGATGGTTATAGCCGTGGATGGCGCACCACCAGGAGGACATGCCGTCAACAAGAGTGCTGCCGTCCGCCAGCTGCAGGCGGACCCCATGGGCAGCCACCACTTGGGTGACCGGCAAGGGGTTGGTGGGCGAGGTGTAGGGGTGCCAGAGATGGCGACGGTCGAAATCCAGGGGAGAGGGCATGGCGGGGGGTGAATGACGAATTAACAATGACGAATTACGAATGCGGGATCGACAAACAACAAGTGCGCATCAGTCGTAAGTCGTGCCGTGCCGCGGGAAAGGCCGGCTTCAGCCAACAGGCTAGCAGACAAACCTGCTCATGCCGTCAGTTAAACCTGACCTTGCAGAAGCGGCGTTTGCCAACCTTGACCAGGATCTCGTCCTGGGCCGGGACCATCTGCTCTTCGCTCTCGACCTTATCGCCATCAATGGAGACGGCCTGCTGCTTGATCAGACGCCTAGCCTCGCCGGTGCCGCTCACGAGCCCTGCATCCACCAAGAGCTTAGGGATCCACACCGGCTCCCCGGCCGGCAGATCCACCTCGGGGAGGTCATCGGGCAGGCCGTGGCGCTGGAACACCCGCTCGAAGTTCTCTTCGGCCCGGGTGGCCTCGTAGGGTCCGTGGTAGCGGGCGGTCAACTCCAGGGCCAGCCGTTTCTTGACCTCCTTGGGGTGGACCTCGCCTTGCTCCATGGCCATGCGCAATGCCTGGACCTCACTGATCGGCAGGTCGCTCAACAGCTCGTAATAGCGGAACATCAAGGTATCGCTCACCGACAGCACCTTACCGTAGATGTCATCGGCCGAGTCGGTGATGCCGATGTAGTTGCCCAGGGACTTGCTCATCTTGTTGACCCCGTCCAACCCCTCCAGGAGCGGCATGGTCATCACCACCTGGGGTGCTTGGCCGGCGGAGCGCTGCAACTCGCGGCCCATGAGCAGGTTGAAGAGCTGATCGGTGCCCCCCAACTCCACGTCGGCCGCCAGGGCCACCGAGTCATAGCCCTGGACTAGGGGATAGAGGAACTCATGGATGCTGATCGGCTGCTGGCTGTCGAACCGTTTTTTAAAGTCATCCCGCTCCAGCATGCGGGCCACCGTGCACTGGGAGGCCAAACGGACGAAGTCGTAGGCAGTGAGGGTGCTCAACCAGCTGCTGTTGAACACCACCTGGGTCTTGTCCGGATCAAGGATCTTGAAGATTTGGGTCTTGTAGCTCTCGGCATTGCGGGCAACGTCCTCTTGGGTCAGGGGCTTCCTGGTCTCGGACTTACCGGTAGGGTCGCCGATCATGCCGGTGAAATCGCCGATCAGGAAGAGGACCTGATGCCCCAGCTCCTGAAAGTGCTTGAGCTTCTGGATCAGCACCGTATGCCCGAGATGAAGGTCCGGAGCCGTGGGATCGAAACCGGCCTTGATCTTCAACGGTACCCCGGTGTCAACGGACTTTTTGATCTTCTTCTCCAGGTCCTCCCGGGAGAAGAGGTCAACCACCCCGCGCGCAATAAGATCCAGCTGTTCCGCTACTGATTTCACGAGTCTCTTCCTTTTATTTAGCGTACTCGACCGAACGGGTCTCACGGATGACCGTAACCCGGATCTGGCCGGGGTAGGTCAGGGTCTCCTCAATCTTCTTGGCTATATCCTTGCCCAACATGGAGGTCTCGGCGTCCCGCACCTGGGAGCTATCGACAATGACCCGCACCTCACGCCCCGCCTGAATGGCAAAGGACTTCTCCACCCCCTTGAAGCCGTTGGCCAACTGCTCCAGGTCCTCCAGCCGCTTGACATAGGACTCCAGCATCTCGCGTCTGGCACCCGGCCGGGCACCGGAGAGGGAGTCGGCCGCCTGCACCAGGATATCAAGCACACTCTCGGGTTCGAGGTCCTCATGGTGGGCGCCAATGGCGTGGACCACCTCGGGGGCCTCCCCGTACTTGCGGGCCAAATCCCGGCCGATGATGGCGTGCGACCCTTCCACCTCGTGGTCCACGGCCTTGCCGATATCATGGAGCAGACCGGCACGCTTGGCCTGCTTGACATCCAGCCCCAACTCCGCCGCCATGATGCCGCACAGGAAGGCCACCTCCAGGGAGTGGACCAGGACGTTCTGGCCATAACTGGTGCGGTACTTGAGCCGCCCCAGGAGCATGATCACTTCGTGATTGACCCCATGGACACCCACGTCGAAGGTCGCCTGCTCACCCGCCTCGCGGATGGTTACATCCAGCTCCTTGCTAACCTTCTCCACCACCTCTTCGATGCGGGCGGGATGGATCCTGCCATCGGCGATCAAACGCTCCATGGCCTGGCGGGCCACCTCGCGACGGACCGGATTGAAGCCGGAGAGGATCACGGCCTCCGGCGTATCGTCGATGATGATATCGATGCCGGTGGCCGCCTCAATGGCACGGATGTTCCGGCCCTCGCGACCGATGATCCGCCCCTTCATCTCCTCGTTGGGCAGGGGGACAATGGAGACTGTCTTCTCGGCCACGTACTCCCCGGCATAGCGGGAGATGGCCAAGGCCAGGATATTCTTGGCCTTGCGGTCGGCGTTGATCTTCATCTCGTTTTCGATGCGGACCACCTCCTTGGCAGCCTCCATCCGCGCCTCGCTCTCGATACTCTCCACCAACCGCTTCTGGGCCTCCTCACGGGTGATGCCGGCGATATTTTCGAGTTTGGTGCGCTGTTCATTGATGAGTTGCTCGATCTCCCCTTGCCGCTTGGCCAGCACTGTCTCCTGTTGGGCAAAGCCCTTCTCCTTCTGCAGGAGATCCACCTCTCGCTTGTCCAGCAGGTCGATTTTGCGCTCGATCTGCTCAAGCTTCTGGGAGAAGCGCTTCTCCTCCTTTTTCAGTTCCAAGCCGCGATTTTTAATCTCCTCATCAGCCGCCTGCTTGGCCTGCAGGGTCTCCTCCTTGACCGTGAGCAGGGCCTCTTGCTTGAGACGATCCGCTTCTGCCAAGGCGTCATTGACGATCTTTCTGGCCTGCGTGGCGGCGTTATCCTTACTCGCCGCAGCCAGTCTCTTCTGGAGCAGAACCCCGCCAACCCCCCCGATGACGAGCGCGACAGCACTAATTGCGATGGTTACAATGTCCACGTGTTTTCCTCTTTTCGCTTAAGCAGCGGCAACTCTGGGACCACGGCAGCTCCCCGCCGACGCCACCTCCCCAATGGGGATTTGTGTCAACAGGAAGCGAACAGGGCTCAACAGAGTTTCAGACGCCGAAGGCGTTGTTTAATGAATTAATAAGGTATCGGGCAAGACCGGCGATCCAGGCGGAAAACCGGCCTCCCCTGCTTTGTTGGTCGCTGGCCCAAAGGTGCCACGAACAACTCCAGAAAAGGCAACAGGCAAAAAAAAAGGGTTTGACCAACTAGGCAACTGCAGGGGAAGGGGTGGCGTGCACAACTTTCTTCAGCGCTGATCGTTCAGGGGACTGAAGTCGATGAGAGAGGGCTAGCGGGGCAGCGGATTCAATAACGCGGCATCAATGTGCACCGAAAAAAAAGCCCAAGAAACATGTATGCATATCGTGTTGTTTCATCAAAAAAAGGAGACAAAAAACACAATTCGATTCTCATCACAATTGTACCGCACCCTAAAGGATCCAGGGCAACTGCCTATATCAACCGTTTTTCATCATGGCCCCTGAGTCGCAAGCGAGGTCAATGACGACGTAAAAACGGATTATTGGTAAAAAAAATCCCCCGCCAATGCCGTGTTCCAGTTCATCCGAACCTAACGTAACGTTAGGTGGGCAGTACTCATGGCCCTTTCGAGGAATAACGCAAGGAGATTCCTTTCCTGAGACAGCGGAGGCGCCCTCAGACGAATAAACGGCTCGGAAAATTCTGGCTTGCACAAACATGGCAGGGGAAACTGTCTAGCTCGGGGAGCACCAATGATATACCAACCCGACCTTTTACCTTGATAAAGCCAAAGCCTCCTTTGACTTTACGCATACTACCATCACGATTCAATACCTTGTTCTATCTGGCTGACCAGTTGGCTGATCCGCTTTTCCTCTTGCTGTTTCAGCCTTTCATGGTCTCGCTTCAATCTGACATATTTGGCAGCCATGTTCAAAGTCACCAGCACGGCTATCTTCACCGGCAGGATCTTGGCCGACTTGGCATGCAACTCCATCTGAGATTTGACCAGTTCCAGGATCTCGCGGACATCATCTTCCGGGGCATCGGTATTGAGGGGGTACTCCTGCCCGAAAATCTCAAATTTGACCAGTCGTTCCAATACAAAGCACCCGATGCTGTTTTGTTACCAGAATATGAAGGCCCTGGCAAGGTGTTTTCACCACCCACCCTAGGCTGTGGACGGAATGAGCCACTTGCCAGGGTGGCCCTGCTCCACCAAAACTAATCGGCGATGCTGAAGAGGTTGGCCCCGCGGGAAGAGTGTTCCTGCCCCCCCTCCTTCCGGTCACGCCCCTCTCGGGACTCCTCGGCATCCTGGGGTGCCTGGGCGTCAGGGTCAAGGGTACGCTCCCACTCCTCAATGGAACTCAACAGGGTGGTCACCCGAGTGCTGACCTCATCCTGGGTCGAGTTCATGGCCTTGACCTCGCTCTCAAGCTCCGCCACCCTGCTGTTTCTGGCTTCCAACTGGGCCTGGAGTTGGGCATTGTCCCGTCTCAACTCCTGCAGATTGTTGAGCATCTTTTCCACCATCGCTTCCAGCTTCTCTAAATTCATCCCTTCCATGTCCATCGCTCCTTTGCCCTGCCCCTTCCGGCGGCAGGGAAGATATGATTTATTGATATGAACTCCATTGTTCAAGAGGCTAAAGGCTGTTAGGCCAGGACGCGGGAGTGGTGGCCATTTTTGTCGATTTCGCAGAAACCGCTCAACCGACGCTGGCACGGCCCGTAACACATTGAAATTACATTGGCAGATGCTCAGCTTACGAAAACCACAATCTTGCCACTCTTGGTCCGCTTTTGCTAACCGCCTTCAGTCCAAAGCCTAAACGACCTCCGCCTTTATACGACCTCACCGTGGAGATCGGCAAACGAGCGGATGACGGCGTTATCGCCGATCCTACAATCGGTGAGCTTACAGAAAGGTTGCAACCGGCACCCCTGGCCGATCACCGTGTCGCCGGCCAGGACGCAGTGGGAGTGGATCTCGGTATCCCGCCCCACTCTCACGCTGTTCTCGATAAAGATCGAGCCGGGGTCAATCATGGTCACCCCCTCCAGCATCAAGGCCTGATTGCGGCGCTGCTGCATCACCCCATTGGCCCGGGCCAGTTCCACCCGGGAGTTGACCCCGGTGATCTCCATGGGATCGGCGCAGACAAAACGGGTCACCGCCAGCCCCCGCCTGCGGGCGATAGCAACGATATCGGTCAAATAGACCTCACCCTGGGAGTTGTCGGTGCCCACCTCTCTGAGCGCGGCAAAGAGAAAGGCGAGATCAACGCAGTAGATGCCGGCGTTGATCTCGCTGATGGCGCGCACAGCGGCATCAGCATCCTTCTCTTCGACGATACGCTCAATGGCGCCGTGGGCGTTGGCCACAATGCGGCCGTAGTTCGTGGGGTCATCGACAATGGTAGTCATCACCGAGATCGTGCTTTGCTGCCGGCAATGGTCAGCGATCATGGCCCGCAAGGTCGTGGCCTTGACCAACGGCGTATCGCCGCAGAGGATCAGGGCGACGCCCCGCTTCTCCCCCAGAACGCCCTCGGCGGACAGGACCGCATGACCGGTGCCCAACTGCTCCTGTTGCCGGACAAAACTGACGGCAAAGGGGGCAAGAGCCTCCTCCACCCGCTCGGCCTGGTGCCCAGTCACCACCACGGTCTGCTCGGGGCCAACTGCAGACAAGGCCTCTAGGACGTGACAAACCATCGGTTGAAAAAAGACCGGGTGCAGGACCTTGGCCAGCTCCGACTTCATGCGCGTCCCCTTGCCGGCGGCCAGGACAATGGCATAGATTGCGTCTGCCATGGCGCTATTCGTGATGGTCGGAGATGATGTTCAAGGCCGCTCCGGCCTTAAACCAGGCGATCTGTTGGTCGGACATGGAGTGCCTGAGCGCAAAGGAGTCCGTGGTGCCATCGGCGTGGCTCAGGGTCATGGTCACCGTGCTGCCCGGAGTCAGTTGGCTCAAGCCGCTGATCGCCACCCGGTCCTCGTCTTTGATCTTCTCATAGTCCGCCGGATCGCTAAAGGTCAGGGGGAGCACCCCCTGCTTCTTCAGGTTGGTCTCGTGGATGCGGGCAAAGCTCTTGACCACGACCGCCTTCACCCCCAAATAGCGAGGCTCCATGGCGGCATGCTCGCGGCTGGAGCCCTCGCCGTAGTTCTCGTCTCCCACCGCAATCCACCCTTGCCCCTTGGCCTTATAGTCCCGGGCAATGGCGGAGAGGCCCACCTCGGTCTCGCCGGTCAGGCAGTTGTGCCCCTTGCCGGCCCCGTTAGCAAAGGCGTTGGTGGCGCCGATGAACATGTTGTCCGAGATATGGTCCAGATGACCACGGAACTTCAACCACGGTCCGGCCGGCGAGATATGGTCGGTGGTGCACTTGCCCACCGCCTTCAGCAGCACCAAAAGGTCGCTGAACTCCTTGCCATCCCAGGCCGGAAAGGGCGAGAGCAGTTGCAAGCGCTGACTGGCCGGATCGACATCCACGCTCAGTCCGCTCCCATCCTCAGCAGGTTCTTCGTAGTTGGGAACGCCGGGATCAAAGCCGCCCGCCGGCAGGCTATCGCCGGTGGGGGGGTGCAGACGGACCCCGTCAATGGTGTCACGGCTGGGGTCAAAGGTGATGAGCCCAGCCAAGGCCATAGCAGTCACCGTCTCCGGGCTGCCGATAAAGGCCAAGGTCTCGGGGTTGCCATCGGCCCGGCTCTTGAAGTTGCGGTTAAAGGAGGTGATGATGGAGTTCTTCTCCCGAGCGGTGAAGTCCTGCCGCTGCCACTGGCCGATACAGGGGCCGCAGGCGTTGGCCAGCACCACCCCGCCGATTTGGCGCAGGGGGTCGAGCAGACCGTCCCGCTCCACCGTGGCCCGCACCTGCTCCGAGCCCGGGCTGATCAAGAACTTGCTCTTGGCCGTGAGTCCCTGGGCCAAGGCCTGGCGGGCGATGTTGGCGGCCCGGCCGATGTCTTCGTAGGAGGAGTTGGTGCAACTGCCGATCAGACCGACCTTGAGTTCAGCCGGGTACCCCTTCTCCTCGGCCTCGGCCTTGAGTTGCGAAAGGGGGCGGGCCAGATCCGGGGAGAACGGACCCACCACATAGGGGGTCAGGGTGTCGAGATCGATCTCAATCACCCGGTCGAAATAGGCCTCGGGGTTGGCCAGCACCTCGGGGTCGGCGGTGAGCTCGGTGCGATGAAGGGCGGCAAGCTCGGCCAACTCACCACGGCCAGTGGCGGTAAGATAGGCGGCCATGGCCTGGTCAAAGGGGAAGAGGGAGTTGGTGGCCCCCAGTTCCGCCCCCATGTTGGTGATGGTGGCCTTGCCGGTGCAGGAGAGGGCCTCGGCGCCAGGGCCGAAATACTCGATGATCTTGCCGGTGCCCCCCTTGACCGTCAGCACCTCAAGCAAGCGCAGGATGACGTCCTTGGGCGAGGTCCAGCCGTGGAGAGTGCCGGTGAGCTTGACCCCGATCAACCCGGGCCAGGAGAGTTCCCAGTCCATGCCGGCCATGACGTCCACCGCGTCGGCGCCACCCACGCCCACGGAGAGCATGCCCAAGCCCCCAGCGTTGGGGGTGTGGGAGTCGGTGCCGATCAACAGTCCGCCCGGGAAGGCGTAGTTCTCGATGATGATCTGGTGGATAATGCCGCTTCCCGGTCCCCAGAAACCGATGCCATACTTGTTGGCCACCGAGCGCAGGAAGGCGTAGACCTCGCGGTTCTGCTCGCAGGCCCGGTCCAGGTCTTCCTGGCCGCCGTCCTTGGCGGAGATCAGGTGGTCGCAGTGGACCGTGGAGGGGACAGCCACCTTTTTGCGACCGGACTGCATGAATTGCAAGAGGGCCATCTGGGCCGTGGCGTCCTGCATGGCCACCCGGTCCGGGTTGAGCAGGCAGTAGCTCTTATGACGCTCCGGGGCCGTGGTCATAGGGGAGGCCAGGTGCGAACTCAATATCTTTTCAGCTAGGGTCAGGGGCCGGCCAAAGAGCTGCCGGGCTTGGGCCTGTTTGGCAGCCATGGCGCTATAGACCTGTTGGATCATGGCAAAGTCACGAATCATCGAAAAAAATCTCCTGGGCGCGGTATGGTTTTTAGGGATTTGATCAAGACGGAGACGATGGGGTATTACCCTCGCGGTCAACCGGGCCTGTAGATTTAGCAAGGATGTGGGCGGAAGACAAGAGAAATTGTTTTGCGTCCACGATGGCCGAAAAGCTAATCAAGCAAATTTACTACATCTTATCCGATAGTTAGCAAATGTTTCCTCAGCTCCCAGAGAGAAACGATTGCCCCGTGGGCAGCCACCAGGCGGCACCTCTGGGAGAAATTTTTGCTGGCCGACAAACCCTGTGACCGGCAAACCCGCCACATTTCAGCTTGCCTTTTCGTTTCATCCCCAGTATATTATTCCCTTTTTTTCTGCGGCTAAACCGCACAACTTTACGGAATTCACCCGAAGGCCCATCATGAACCAACAAATGCTCCGCAATGTCGCCATTATCGCCCACGTCGATCATGGCAAGACCACCCTCGTTGACCAACTCTTCAAGCAGAGCGGTATGTTCCGCGATAACCAGGCCGTGACCGAACGGATGATGGACTCCATGGACCTGGAGAAGGAGCGCGGCATCACCATCGCCTCCAAAAACGGCTCTTACAAGTACAAGGATTTTAGCATCAACATCATCGACACCCCGGGCCACGCCGACTTCGGCGGCCAGGTGGAACGGGTGCTGAGGATGGCCGATGGCGCCCTGCTGCTGGTCGATGCCCAGGAAGGCCCCATGCCCCAGACCTACTTCGTGCTGAAAAAGGCCCTGGCCGCCTCCATGCCGATCATCGTGGTGATCAATAAGATCGACAAGCCCGCGGCCCGCTGTGACTGGGCGGTCAATCAGGTCTTCGACCTCTTTGTCAAACTCCACGCCCCGGACCACCTCCTGGACTTCCCGGTGGTCTACGCCTCGGCCAAGGCCGGTTTCGCCCGCCACGACCTGGCTGACACCAATACAGACATGGCGCCGATCTCGGAGATGATCGTCAAATTCATCCCCCCGCCCTCGGGCAGCGCGGATGCGCCCTTGCAGATGCAAGTCAACACCATCGACTACTCCCCCTACCTCGGGCGGTTGGGGATCGGCAAGGTGGTCAACGGCATCCTGCGTATCAATAAGGATGTGGCCGTGGCCAGACGGGACGGCACCCTCACCCCGGCCAGGATCTCCAAGATCTTCCGCTTCGAGGGTAACGAAAAGGTGGCCACCGATACCGCCATTGTCGGCGAGATCGTGGCCGTGGCCGGCCTGGACGACGTCACCGTGGGGGTCACCTTCACCGACCCTGAAAACCCCATGCCCTTGCCGATCATCGAGATCGACCCGCCGACCTTGGCCATGAACTTCATCCCCAACGACTCCCCCTTTGCCGGCCGAGAGGGCAAGTTCGTCACCTCCCGCCACATCGAGGAACGCTTACGCCGCGAAACTTTGGGCGACGTGGCCTTGCACGTGGAGCCGCTCACCGATGCCGTGGGCTACCGGGTCTCGGGACGCGGCGAACTCCACCTCTCCATCCTCATTGAGAAGATGCGGCGCGAGGGGTACGAGTTCCAGGTCACCCGGCCCCAGGTGATCATGAAGGAGATCGACGGCGTCTTAAACGAGCCCTTCGAGGAGTTGACCATTGACGTGGATGAGCAGTACCAGGGGGCGGTGATCGAAAAGCTGGGCCGCCTGAAGGGCAGGATGCTGGAGATGACCAACGAGAACGGCATCACCCGCCTGATCTACATCATGCCCACCCGCGGACTCTTGGGCTTCCGCTCGAAGTTCATGACCGACACCAAGGGCATGGGGGTGATGAACTATGTCTTTGCCGAGTACGCCCCCCATGCCGGGGAGATCATCAACCGCCAGAACGGGGTCCTGGTGGTAATGTCCACCAGCGTCACCGTTGCCTACGCCCTGTTCAACCTCCAGGAGCGGGGCCGCCTGTTCATGGGCCCGGGCATCGACGTCTATGCCGGCCAGATCATCGGCGAAAACGCCAGGAACACCGACATGGTGGTCAACCCGGCCAAGGGCAAAAAGCTTACCAACATGCGGGCCTCGGGTTCCGACGAGGCAGTCATCCTCACCCCGCCGGTGCAGATGTCCCTGGAGGACTGCATCGCCTACATCAACGACGACGAGCTGGTGGAGGTAACACCCAAGTCGATTCGTCTGCGCAAGCGATAAAGAAAGATTAGGCTGTAGAGTGTTAAGCTCTAGCCGCTAGCCTCCGTGGGCTATAGGCAACCACAAACAAAAAGAGCCGCGATTTGCATCGCGGCTCTTTTTGTTTGTGGCTACAGCCTACCCACCTCTAGCCTAAGCCTACAGCCTAAATAATCACCGTCCGCCGAATGGTGTTCACCACCTCGTCTGGGTCGTCGAGAATGTTGAAGAACAGCATGTCCTCGCTCTGGATGTTGCCAGAGGAGAGCATCCTCTCCTTGATCCACTCCACCAACCCCGACCAGTACTCCTTACCCACCAGAATAATGGGAAAGCTCTTAATCCGCCTGGTCTGAATCAGGGTCACCGCCTCGAACAGTTCGTCCAGGGTGCCGAAACCGCCGGGCATGCCGATAAAGGCCATGGCGTACTTGATAAACATGACCTTGCGCACAAAGAAGTACTTAAAGCTGAGCGGCAGGTTGGAGTAGGGGTTCGGCTGCTGCTCGTAGGGGAGGTTGATGTTTAGGCCGACCGAGATGCCACCCGCGTCGGCCGCCCCCTTGTTCGCCGCCTCCATGATCCCCGGCCCGCCGCCGGTAATCACGGCGTAGCCTGCCCGGGCCAGGCCGCCGGCAATGGCCTCGGCCAGCTGATAGTACTTGTCGTCCGGGGTCATCCGCGCCGAACCGAAGATGGAGACCGCCGGCCGATTGACCTCGGAGAGGGTGTCAAAACCGTCGACAAACTCCGACATGATACGAAACAACCGCCAGGAGTCGCCGGCGTTAAAATTATCCAGCCAGTACTGATGCTTGTCCATTACATTCATGCCGCCATTAGGTAGCTTCACCGTGATCTCCTGCTCTGATTGATTCTTTTCAAGGCCTTGGCGGCCCGGGGGTGGGTGCCGTCCAGGCGCAGGACCTTCTCATAGGTCCCCCGGGCCAATACCGGCTGCTCCATCTTTTCGTGGATGGTGGCCTTCAGCATCATGGCCTCAAGGTAGCCGGGGTCAAGGGCCAGGCAGTGCTGGACCGTGTGCAAGGCCTCATCCCACTCCTCCCGGCAGGCAAGCACCTTGGCCATCCGATACCAGTACGGGGCCTTGCCGCCATCGATCTCCACCGCCTGGCGGCAAAAGGTCAGAGCGATATCCAACCCCTGTTGCTCGGCGGCGTACAACTCACCCAAGAGGCTCAAGGCCTCGCTGTCACGGCTGTTGTAGCGGGCCGCCCGCTGCAGGTAACGCATCGCCTCCCGATTGTCGCCAATCCCCTGATACGACTCACCCAAATAGCGATAGACCAGGCCATGGCCCAGCTCATGGTGCTCCCCCTGCCACGGTTCGCAACGCTCCCAGGGCTTGGCCTCCGCCGATGGACCGTGGCTGCTGACACACTGTTCCGCCTTGGTCAGCACCTTAAGCGCCTTCTTAAACTGGCCCCGCTGGCAGTAGAGCTGGCCAAGCTGGAGCAGAAGGTCGAAGTAGGATGCGTCGATGCGCATGGCCTGCTCGAAGTAACTGACGGCCCTGTCCGCGTCCCCATTACAGAGATGGGCAAAGCCCAAGTTGAACAGGGCCATGAAGTCGGCCGGGTTTAAGGCGATGGCCCGCTCAAAGAGGGGGATGGCTTTGGCCTGGGAGTCGATCTGGGCGTAGATCACCCCCAGGCTGTTCAAGAGATTGACATTATCGGGATTGAGGTTCAAGCCCAAACGATACTCGCGGATAGCGCTGACCAGATCCCCTTCATTATAATAGACGTCACCGCTGATATTGAGACTCACCCCGCTGAACGAGGTAATGGTCCCAGCCCCAAAAAATTGAGTGTGAACTAGAGCCTTCTTGGCATTACCGGGGATATCCGCCTTGTGAAAGCCCGGACAGGGGTAGGTTGCGATCCCCATGGAGAAGGTGCCGATGCCAAGCGGCGTGACGCGGTTGGCCAGGGCACAGGCCCAGTCGGCTGCCACCTGCTCGTCAATGCCGCCAAGATAGATGAGCGCCCGGTGGGCATCCACGCCAACAAGCGCCGCCCCTTCCCCGATCAGGGCCTGGACCCTTTTGGGGAAGCTCGCCTCTGCCTGCTGCGCGGCTTCTCCGGTATCCGTCGCATCCTGTTGCAAGAAGATGATGGAGAACTGGTTCTCCCTCTGCCACAGACGCTTCAACTGGTTGTGGACCTCCGGGGCCAAGGGGGCCAGGAGATGCGGCCCGGCCTTGGCCTCCGCGGCCACGCTCATGGCAAAGACCCCACGTTGGCGGGCAAGGGCCAAGGCCTCCCAGGCCTGATCAAGCAAGCGATCAACCGGCCGCGCCATACCCTGCTGCCCCCCACGGGCCACGCTCATGGGCGCGATACCGATATGGACCTTTTGCGTCCCCTGGCGTTTCAGCTTGGCCAGCAAGGTATAGCCCAGCTTCTGAACCTCATCCAGTCCCCCCCCGTGCCAGATCAGGGCAAAGACCCCGGCCCCCACATGGTGGACCGAGCCCTGATCACCCACCAAGGAGTCGAGGTAGGCGGCGGTCCGGCTGATAAGCCCAAAGGCCTGACCGGCATCCTTGGCCCGCATGGAGACCTCAATCAACAACAGTTGCCACGGTTCGACCACCGGCACGGCATCGCTTAGGCCAAGCAGCATGGACAGTTCCGTGCGCAGATGGGTGGCGTTAAACACCCCGGCCACCGGGTCCATGGCCCACTGTTTGATCAAGGCAAACTCCCTAGTGACCAACCGGCCCCGCTCCAGGATCCACTCTTCCGAATAGCGGCCGTAGAGATCTTGCCCGCCGCCGGAGAGCACCGCCACTGCCAAGGGCTCCGTACCGCTCCACACCGGCAGGAAGAGGGCAAGTCCCTCCGGGTCCACCACAGGCTTCTTCTCCTTCAGGGCCATGAGGATCCCGGCCCGCCGCTCCTCGGAGAGCCCCGGTGGCGCATCGTCCAGCTTCTCGACCTCGGCCAGTGCCCCACCGGCAATGAATCGCACCGAGGCACAAGGGAAAAAATCGAGGACCGTCTTGGTAAATTGCAACTCAAAGCGATAAAAATCATGGTGAGTCAAGAACTGCTCACCGATGATGCCAGGAAACCCCATACACACCTCTTTTGTCCATGCTCTGATGTCGATGTTGGATAGAGCCAAGCCGAAGCCCAACGAATTTTGTCGGTTTCGCAAAAACGGCTCAACCGACGCTGGCACGTCCTGTAACACGT
>OBOI01000272.1_pt1 | contig 19817 bp, 11 predicted proteins | sample 1670151 | NCBI WGS metagenome assembly OBOI01 (sample SAMEA104232303, study PRJEB22302) | sediment metagenome | biome: forest; feature: aquifer; material: sediment | place: USA | collected 2011-08-07 | depth 0.01 m | reverse complement strand
CCAGACGATGTTGAGAGTGGAATCAATCCCTTGATGCAGATCGACCCATTGCCAATTGTCCTTGTCCGCGCGGGAGAAGGTCTTCAGGTCACTGACGATCTTGGCCACCCGCTTCAGTCCCTCCCGCGATTCGGCCAGCAACTCGCCGATATCGGCTCGAATGCGGACGATTTTCTTCTTATTCTTCAATTCTTGAATGTCGGCAAGTGCGGGCGCGTTTGGCGGGCAGATGGCCTCCATGGCCTCATAGGCATCAAGGAGTTCGAAGATAGCCCGGTGGTAGGCATCCAGGGAACCGAGGTTGGAGGTGACAAAGCCTACCGGGTTATTGATCTCATGGGCGATACCCGCCGCCAGTTGGCCGATGGAGGCCATCTTCTCGGACTGGAGCAGTTGCACCTGGACCTGTTCTTCTTCTTTCAGGCGCCGCGCCAACTCGGTCTCCAGATAGGCATTTTGATCACGTATCCGATCCTGGGCACATTTCAGTTCAAGGTGGGTGCGCACGCGCGCCAGGACAATGGCCGGACTGCAGGGTTTGGCGATGTAATCCACCGCGCCGAGTTCAAGACCGTACTTTTCGTCTTGCGTGGAACTCTGGCCGGTGACAAAAATGACGGGGATGGCATGAGTGGCGGGATTCTCGCGCAGTTTGGCGAGCACCCCGTAGCCGTCCATCTCGGGCATCACCACGTCAAGCAAGATCAAGTCGGGCCGCTGCTCCCGTGAGCAGATCTCCAGCGCCCGTTTCCCGGAGGGGGCGGCCTGCACCTCGTAATGGGGCTGGAGCACCCTGGTGAGCACGTCCAAGCTACAGGGTTCATCGTCCACCACCAAGACCCTGGCCCTCGTTGAATCGGCAAGCTTGTCACTGTTCATTCGCGCCATCCTCCACATCTTGGATCATCGGTTCAGGGTGTCTTTGACGGACACGCCGCAGGGTTTGCAAGGCCTCTGGGTAGAGGAAGTGTTCAATTCGTTGTTGCAACTCCACCCCCAGGGGGCCTAAGGCGGCCTTGAGCAGTTGGGCGTGTTGCTCCAGGAGCCGGTTTGCTTGGCTACTATCCCCCGCCAGTAGGGATTCCAGTTCGCTTAACACCTGCCGCACCACGGTCCAGTCGACTTCACCCCCGGGGAGGGCCGCCTCCTCCGGCAGGGCCGCGAGGATGGCCGTGGTCAGCTGGCGCAGCTCACTCTCCACGGAGGTGGCGAGCCGTGCGATGGCCTCCAGGTCGCCGCCCTCCTTAATCATGCCCTCCACTTCGGCGGCCAGACGCTGCATAACGGTCGCTCCCATCATGCCGGAGCTGCCTTTCAGGCTGTGGGCCAAACGCTTGGCCCCCTCTCGATCCCCCTGGGCCAAGCGCTCCCGAAGCCGGGCCATGTCATCCCCATGGTCCACCGCAAAGAGGCGCAACACGCGCAGGTAGGTGGCCTCCTGGCCGTTCAGCACCTTGAGCCCGCGCGCGGTCTCCAGACCAGGGATAGCCGTAAGCGCGGCGGGCAACTCCCCCGCCACCACATCGCGGACAGGGGGCGTCATCGCTGCCACATCCGGCAGCCACCGTTGCAAGGTCGTGTAGAGTTGCTCCGGATCCACCGGCTTGGCGATGAAATCATTCATGCCGGCGGCCCGGCAACGCTCACGGTCCTCGTCAAAGGCATTGGCGGTCATGGCCAGGATGGGAATGGTCGCGCAGCCAGGCAGCGCCCGGATGGCGCGGGTCGCCTCCAGGCCGTCCATGCGCGGCATCTGCATATCCATGAGGATCAGATCATAGCCGCCGCTACGGGCTTTGGTCAGTGCCTCATGGCCATCAGCCGCAACCTCCACCCGCAGACCGACCTCGGTCAGCAGTTCCACCGCCACCTCCTGGTTGACCTTGTTGTCTTCGGCCAGCAGGATGCGTTGCCCGGTCTGCAAGGCTTGCAGGCTCTGTTCGGCAACAGGGGCCGCCGCTGCCAACTGTTGCAGGCTGCGGGAGCTTTTACCCAAACGGGCGGTAAACCAGAAGGTGCTGCCCTGGCCCAGCACGCTCCGCACCCCGGTCTCCCCGCCCATGAGTCGCGCCAAGCGCTGGTTGATGGCGAGCCCCAGACCGGTGCCGCCGTAACGACGCGAGGTGGTGACATCGGCCTGATCGAAGGCCGAGAACAAGATGGGCATCTTCTCCGGGGCGATGCCGAAACCGGTATCCGTCACCTCGAAGCGCGCCAGCAGGTCGGTGGCTGTCTCCTCTACCGTGGAGAGACGCACGGTGATCGTGCCCTGCTCGGTGAACTTGACGGCGTTGGCGAGATAGTTGAGCAGGGCCTGGGCCAGCCGGGTATCATCGCCCACCACCACCGGCGGCAGCTCTCCTTGCTCCACCACGATCTCCAGCTGTTTCTCCCGCGCCTTGGGGACGATCATGGAGATGACGTTGTCCAGCATGCGGTTAAAGGCGAAGTCAACGATATTGAGGTTCAACTTGCCTGCCTCGATCTTGGAGAAATCGAGGATGTCGTTGATGACCGCCAGCAGGTGCCGGGAGGCGTCGACGATCTTCCCCAATTTCTCCTGGTGCGCCGGGTCGGCACTCCCCCGCTGCAGCAGGTGGGTCAGCCCGACAATGGCATTCAAGGGGGTACGGATCTCATGGCTCATGTTGGCGACAAAGGCGCTCTTGGCCAAGGTCGCGGACTCGGCCGCCCTCTTGGCCTCCACCAGTTCACGGGTGCGGGTTTCGATCAGTTCCTCCAGGTGATGGCGGTAGCGATCCAGCTCCTCGGCGCTTTGTTTTTTTTCGCTGATGTCCTCCTTTACCGCCAGATAGTGACTGATGTGGCCGTTGGCTTGACGGATGGGGGTGATGACCGCGAACTCGGTGAATTCGCTGCCGTCCTTGCGCCGGTTGATCAACTCCCCTCGCCATGTCCGGCCGTGGGTGAGGGCCTGCCAGAGGTCCGCAAAACTCTCCGGCGGGGTCTTGCCGGATTGCAGGATGCTCGGGTTCTTGCCGATCACCTCCGCGCGCAGGAAGCCGGTGTTGCGCAGGAAGGCCTCGTTGACGTACTCGATCTCGGCCTGCAGATTGGTGATAACAATGCTCTCCGGGCTCTGCTCCACAGCCAGGGAGAGCTTGCGCAGCATGATCTCGCTACGCCTTCTCTGCACGATGCGCCACATGGCGTCCGCCAGCAGTTGCACCGATTCCACATCCAGGGCGCCATAGGGTTTGGCCTTGTTGCCCACGCCGGCGAGCATGACCACCTTGCCATCCTCAAGCACCGGCACGCTGACCATTCTGGTCACTTCGGCATGGCCTTGCGGCAGGCCGCGCCGGTGGGGATAGGCGGCATAGTCGTTGAACACCACCGCTTCCTTCCTCCGCAGGGCATCGGCCCAGATACCGGCCTGGCTCACCGGATAGTGCGGATCAAAGGCTGCCTGGCAATGCTGTTCCAGGGTCCGGCGCGACCAGGCGACCAGTTCTATGGTCTCCCCGCCATCATTGATGCAATGGATAAAGGAGATCTTGCTGGCCGTCACCCGTTCCAACTGTTCCAGGCCGAACTGCAAGAAGGCGACCTCGTCCAACCGCGCCGCGGCCTTGGGCAGTTCCAGCAGGGCATGGGCCCGCACGGACTGGATACGCTTGATGGCCTCGGACCGTTTCCGTTCGCTGATGTCGCGGGACGAGGCGTAGATGAGATCGCGATCGTCTAGCCTGACGGCATTGGCATTGATTTCCACATCAATGATCCGGCCGTCATGGTGGCGATGTTTGGTGGCGAAGAACATCGATTCACGCCGCGTCATCAGCTCATGAAAATATTCGCGGATGGTCTCGCCATCCATCTGCGCATCCCAGTCGGTGACATGCAGATGGCCGATCACACTCCGGTCGTAGCCGAGCATCTTCAGAAAGGCGTCGCTGGCCTCCACCAGCAGGCCCTGTTCATCAAGGATATGGATGCCGTCGCTGGCGGTTTTCAGGATCGCGACGAGCTGGTTCCGTTCCTTGTCCACCGCTTCCGCCACTGCCTTGCGCTCGCTGATGTCGCGATCGATGCCGCGATAGCCGCGGAACCGGCCTTGGTCGTCGATGATGGGAACGGCGCTGGTCTCCAGGACAACCCGATGGCCATCCTTGTGGAGGTTGGTGTTTTCGATGTTGGTGAAGGGCTGGCGCGCGGCGACCTTGGCACCAAACAGGCTCGCCACCCGTTCCGCCTCCTCGGCGGGCATCAAGGCGAATGGTGTCTTGCCGATCACCTCCTCGGGCAGGTAGCCAAGGAGGTCAAGGACTCGCGGATTCGAGTAGGTGTAGACCGCGTTCTCGTCCACCTCCCAGATCCAATCGCCGGTGGTCTCCACCAGATTACGAAACCTGGCCTCGCTGTCATGGAGCGCCCCGGTGCGTTCGCGCACCTGCTGGTCAAGTCTCTCGTTCAGGAGGTTAAGCCGAGACTGACGGTCAATCAGTTCCCGGTTCTGGTGGAGCATGTTCTCGTACAGCGAGAGCAGCAGATTAAGGATCTGCTGGCCACCACCGACAATGGCATGGTGCTTGCCGCCGTAGCCCAACTCTTCCCCTCGCCGTTCATCCACCCTCCGCCTCTCGACCGGGGTCGCCAGCAGGGAACGGATGCGCTCCAACAGGTTGTCCTCGGCAAAAGGCTTGACCAGGTAGGCATCGGCACCGGCATTGATCGCCTCGACGATATCTTCCGGTTCCGCCAGTACCGTAAGCAAAATCACGGGGATGTCCCACAGTTCATCATCAAGTTTGATGGCGTGGCACAACTGGTAGCCGTTCATCAGCGGCATGCGGATATCGCTCAACACCAAGGCGGGCCGGCGCGTGCGCGCCATGTGCAGGCCTGTCGCGCCGTTGTCCGCCACGCACACCGCGTGGCCAGCCTTGGTCAGGGTGCGGCGCAGCAACTCCGCCTCCACCGGGCTGTCCTCGACAATCAAGATTTCGGGCAGGGTGGCCGATGCCCTGATTGATGCGGTCATATCGACTCCTTGCAGGGGGGCGTTACGCCCACCTCCTCCTGTGGGCAACCCGCCAGTTCGGCTCGTGCCGGAGCCCTTTCTGCCATGGGAAATCTCGCCCGGGGCGACTCTGAGCACGCAAAGCCCGGGTGCGGACAGCGCTTGTGGTCAATCACCTTCATCATATCTCTGGGCCACCACCACAAATTCAGGAAAGCCGGCAAGGAAGGCATCAACGACATCGGGGTCGAAATGGCGTCCGCGTTCGGCGGCAATGATCTCCCTCGCCTGCTCAACCGGTATGGGAAGTTTATACACCCGGCGCGAGACCAAGGCGTCGAAGACATCGGCCAAGGCCATCAGCCGGGCGGAAAACGGGATGTCCTCCCCTTTCCTGCCCTCCGGATAGCCGCTGCCATCCCATTTTTCATGATGGAAATGGGCGATCTGCTTGGCCATGTCCAGAAAATCGATGCTGCGGTCGGCATTGCGCAAGGCATGGTCAATGGCCATGGCGCCCAGCTGGCTATGGGTCTTCATGATGGCCCACTCCTCGGCCGTCAACGGGCCGGGTTTGAGCAGGATATGATCGGGGATGCCGACCTTGCCGATGTCGTGCAGTGGCGCCGACTTGACCAGCAGTTCGATGGCCCTGTCGGTCAGCAGGCCGGAAAAGCGGGGATGGGGCAACAAGCGGCCGGCCAGGATATGGACATACTCCTGTGTGCGACGGATGTGGTTGCCGGTTTCCGGGTCACGCATCTCGGCAAGTTCGGCCAGGACGTTGATGGTGATATCCTGAACAGAGACGATGTCCCGTATCCGCCGCTCCACTTCGGCCTCAAGGAGGGTGTTCTGCTGACACATCCAGTCGCGGGCGCGCTTAAGTTCAAGTTGGGCGTGGACCCGGGCCAGAATAATCGACGGGCGGAAGGGCTTGACGATATAATCCGCCGCGCCCAGTTCAAAACCGCGTTCCTCGTCCTCGGTGGCCTTCATGCCGGTGACGAAGATGACGGGAATGGCTTGGGTGCCTGGATGCTCGCGCAATTTGGCGAGCACGGTGTAGCCGTCCATGCCCGGCATCATCACATCGAGCAGCACCAGATCCGGCTTCCTGGCGCGCGCGCAGATCGCCAACGCCCGTTCCCCGGAAGGGGCAACCATCACTTCGTAATAGGGCTGGAGCAACAGGCTCAAGATATCGAGACTGCTTGGGTCGTCATCCACCACGAGAATTCGTCCCGGCGGGGAGGGGTTATTTCTTGAACTATTCATGCTGTTGCGGCAACCTCGACTTCAACCCGGTTGCGCCCTTGTTCCTTGGCTTGATAGAGGGCCTGATCCGCCCGGTTGGTCAGGCTGATCTCCGTATCGTCCGGCCTAAAGGCCGCAACCCCAAAGCTCGCGGTGACTGGCCGGGAAATGGCAAAGGTCGTCTGCGCCACCCGGAGACGCAACACCCCGGCAAATTGCACCCCTTGGTCGACCGTACACCCCGGGGCAATGACCATAAACTCTTCACCACCCCAACGGGCGAAGACATCCGTGGCGCGGATAGTGGAATTGACCACCCGCGCCATATCGACCAGCACACTGTCGCCCGCTTGATGGCCGAAGATATCGTTGATCTCCTTGAACTTATCGATGTCGAACATGATAATGGCCATCGCCGACTTGTAGCGCCGTGCCCTGGAAATTTCTTGGGCCAGCAGCTTGGTGAACTTGAGCCGATTGTAGATCCCGGTCAGGGCATCGGTCGAGGCCTGCCTCTCCAGCAGTGCGTTGATGGTCTGCAACGATTCCTGATATTTTTTTTGCTCGCTGATATCATGGAAGGCCATGACCGCCCCCTCCAGTCTGCCCCCGGTGATGACCGGACGGCAAGCCAGGGAGACCGGCAGCAAACGGCCGGACTTGCAGGTGAAGACACAATCATTATTATTGTAGGCTTGGCCGCTACGAATGGAGACGGCCAGTGGCGTCTGTTCCGCGGGGATAAAGGTGCCATCGGCCTCCTGCTTATGGATGGCGCCAAGCGCCATTTCGCCGGCCATCTCCTGAAAGCTGAAACCCAGCAGGCGCTCGGCTTCAGGGTTGGCAAAGATGAGCCGTCCCTCCGTATCAACGAGGTACACCCCTTCGCCAAGCACGTCGGTAATGGTTTTCAAGCGCTGTTCCAGGGATTCCTTGTCCCGTAGGGAGGCAATCATGCGATTGAACGATTGCGAAAACTCCCCCAAGAAATCGACCTGTTGGCTCAGGTCGCCGGCGGCAACTTGGTTGGCTTGCCAGGTAAGATGGCGGAGACTGGCCTGCAAGGCCTTGAGGGGCATGGCGAAGATATTGGCGCGGGAGACCTCGGCCCGCAGTTCCCCGTTGGCCAATGACTCGGCAAAGTGATAGGCCTCGTTCATCTGAGAGAAAATTTGTTCCACGCTGGCGCAAAAGTCGCGACCGCCAGGGTCTGCCACCTCCCGGCAGGCGGCAGGGAAGAGCAGCCCCTTGTTGCCAAGCCCCCGCGCCATGGCCTGTGCCAAACAGTGGTCGATTGCCGCCAGGGCCTGTAGCAACTCCATATCATGCCCCAACGGGTTTCACGGCAAAACGGCAGGTACGATCGCCGGTGGCCCAGCAGTCCACCTCGGTGGCGGTGAACTCCTTGCCCGTGTACTCCTGAAAAATCCCGGCGATAAACCCTTCATCATAATCACACACCGTCTCCCCAAAGACCGGCAGGCCGGAGCAGTCCAAGTCCTCGGAGACCGTCAGCACAAAGCGGAGCCCTTCCCTGTCCGCCTGTTCCACCCGTAGCACACCGACCTTGAGATCGATAAGCTTGGTTTTCAGCTCGGCGACAAATTCGTCAAAGGGCAGGGTACGATTGAGCATGTTACGGCAAAACTCCCGGCCAGCCAAATGTCCCGCCTTGACAAACAGCGCGCTGGCCCTCTCCCGGCCCACCTCTTTGGACAGGACATCCTTAAAGGTAAACTGCATCAGGCGATAGACAGCCACCGAGGTCTCGTTCCCCAGGTTTGGTCGACCTTCCGCCAGATCACCGAGATCACCCCAAAAAAAATTATACACCGGTTCCATCCGCATCCTCCTCCTTCATTTGCAATCCCGGCGTTACGCCCCTCCTCGCCACTTATACCGCGCATAATCTCTAGCTTCGCCCCAGATCATGGCAAAATCAAGTAATTTCTCTGGCGGCAGCTGCTATCCGTCGTGGACGACGAGGTAACCGTGGTGGGCATCGCCGTGATCATGGAGGTGATCGCCGCAACCCACCTACCGGGCAGAGGTCTTCCCATGAAAGGCCCCTATTGCGGCGAGGATGCGCCCTGCCGGGCAAGGGTGAGGGGGAGGTCAAGAAGGGGGGGAGGTCAACGTAAAGGAGAATGAAGCCCCTGCTCCGGGGGTGCCCTCAGCCCAAATTCTGCCGCCATGACGTCGGACAATGCGGTTTACCGTGGCCAGGCCGATGCCGGTGCCTTCAAACTCTTCGCTGGGATGCAGTCGGGAGAATACCGTAAACAGGCGGTCCGCGTATCTCATGTCAAAGCCGGCGCCATTGTCCTTGACCGTGAAGACCGGGAGCCCATCCTCGCCAACCGCTGAAGCGACACCAATAACCGCGTGCTCCTTGAGACTGGTGAATTTGATCGCATTCGCCAACAGGTTGGTCAAGGCAATCCGCAGCAGATTGGCATCGCCCTTGACCACGGGCAGATCCGCGACCTGCCAGGTTATCCGCCGCCCGGCGGCCATCACGGCAAGGTCCTCCCTCACCTTGCCGACCAATACCGACAGATCGACATCGGCCCATGAGATCTCGCCCCGGCCCAAACGTGAAAAATCCAACAGTTTGGTGGTAATCTCCGCCATCCGGCGGGCAGCCACCCGGATGGCGTCGAGATACTGGCGCCCCTTCGCGTCCAGGCAGTGGCCGAGATGGGACTCCAGCAGATCGGGAAAACCGGCAAGGGCGCGGATGGGGGTGCGCAGATCGTGGGATACGGTGTGGTTGAAGCTCTCAAGCTCGGCATTCGCCGCCTCCAACTGGCGGCTCCTGGCCTGCAACGCCTGGTTCATGCGCACCAGGTCGTCCTGGGTCATCTTGAGTTCGGTGAGGTCGCTGATAATCAAAATCAACTGGTCGTTGTAACACCGTAACCGATAGAACCTGGCATGGAGCCAGGCCTCCCGGCCAAAGCTCGTCAGGATATGGACAAACCCTTCGACCATGACCTCAGACGCCATGGCCTTGACGGCCAGGTCGAACAAGCCGCATTGCTTCCAGGATGCCAAGTCATGAAAATTCTGGCTAACCAAGTAATCGATGGTGGCACCAGACGCATCCGCCACCGCCTGATTGGCCCGGAGACACTGTCCCGTCTCATCATAGACCGCGATGCCGACAGGCGCGTGGTCAACGATAATGCGATTGAAATCTTGCAACTCGGCCCGCTCACGGTCGGCTATTTCGTGCCAACGCTGGACCTCTTCCGCCATGACATTGAAGGCGATGGCCAGCACCCGGGCCTCGCCCGAGCCATGTTCGTCAGCACGGGCGGAGAGTTCTCCGTCCCGCAGACGGCAGGCAGCGGCGGTTACCATCTCCACCGGCCTCAGGAGCGTGCGGGCCATCACGAAGATCGCCGTCAGCACCAGAGCCAGTCCGCCACAGGCGATGGCCACCAAGATCCCTAGGCGGCGGTAGATGGGAGCGAAGACCTCGGCCCGGTCCTGTTTGACCACCATGCCCAGGCCGAAATCCGGAAGGACCCGGATGTGGCGCACAGCCCCCAACACCAGCACGCCTCGGTAGTCCGGCGCCTGCATAATGCCATCGTTACCCAAGGCGGCGTATTGCGCCATCTTTGTTTCGATCCTGGATTGCAGAGGGATGGCTTGGGCCCCGCCACCCAGGGGATGGCGCAAGGGGGTGAGCAGGGTGCGGTTCATGTCCACCAGCAAGATTTCACCCGAAGCGCCCAAGAGGGGGGTGTCCTGCAGCTTAGCCGCCAGGGTTGCGGTATCGACATGGAACACCAGGGCCGTGGGCGTTGCCGCCACCCCCGAGGGGGCAAGGTGGATGGCAAGGCAGAGGTGGGCGCTCTTGCCTGCATGGTCGCGGACAAAAAAGACAAAATGTTCCCCAGGGAGCGGGGGATCGGCGGCTGTCTCTTGCGGCAGCAGCAACCTGCCGCCACTCCGCCCCTGCTCCGTGGAGAGGATAATGGCCCCTTCCCGCGCCGCCACCAGATCAAGGGTATCGTAATCAGGGTGGGTGCGTCGCAGGTTTTGCAACCAGAGCACCACATCGCGGCGGCTTTGATCCATCCCGGTAACGGTAGACGCCCACGCTGGGTCTAGCGGTGGTTGCTGTGCCAAAAAGGTAGCCAGCAGTGGGTGCTGACTGGCCATCTCCAAGTCACCCAGCCGTTCACTAAACCACAAGGCCAGTGCCCCCTTTTTATTGTCGGCTACGGCATCCAGTCGGACTAAGGCCTCATGCTCCTGCTGCCGTAATCCTCCCGGCAACAAACCATGGGGTAGCCCAAAGACAATAACAGCGGCCATGCCTAAAAAGGTCACGACCAGACAAGAGGAGGAGATGAGCAACAGACGATTGCGGAGGGTGTGGGGGAGAATGCTTACGCGCATGGGCGGGGGGTAGTTGAGGCGTCAGCTCCCATGGCCATAGTCAAAGGTATTGAGGAGATATTTTTCTGGTTGGGAGAGGATACCGCGCAGGAGATTACGGTCCAGACTCCTTTGTAGGCGCGGCCATGTGGTCGACTGGGGCAGCTTACTTTTCCGCTGCAAAAAAGTAAACAGCTGGTACAGCTGACCACCCTCTTCGCGATCAGTTTGGGGGATAGAGGGATTGGCGGCGTAAGCCAGGATGTCATGATCGGTGGTGGCGCAGATCAACTCCAGGGGAGCAAAGCGACTTTTTTGAAACTCTTCCGCGCACTCTTTAGCCCAACCAGCTGCCAGCAGCAGATGGCCGGGGTCATCCTTCATCCAGCGCAGGGAGCGCAGATAGGCGGCAAGGACTAAGGCCGCGGCCTCCGGCGCCTGATCGACAAAAGAACGGCGCAGGACCACATAACTGGCGTTCACAAAACGCTGCAGGCAAATCAAGCCAGGATGATCGGCCAGGGCGGACTCCAGGAGAGGGGGCCAAATGGACATGGCCTCGATCCGCGCGCCAAGGAGGGCGGGGAGGAGTTCATTCGGCTCCAGGAACACGATCTCGACATCGCCTTCCGTCATGTCGGCCGTCTCCAAGGCAACGAGCAACCCGTAATAGACGTTGGCCCCTTGAGGCACACCAATCCGCTTCCCCCGCAGATCGGCCAGGGTCGTGTGGCGTTTATGGCTAACAATGCCACCACTGCCCAACTTGGCAAGGGCGGCGATGACAATATCCGTGGCAACAGCCATCTCCAGGGCCGGCAGGTCGCCAACCAAGGCGATATCGATATCACCGTTTATCATGGCCGGCAGCATGTCCCGCCCCTTGACAAAAGGGAGAAGGTCCAAGCTTCGCCCCCTTTCTTGCAAGGCTTTGGCCAGGATGGCATCCCGGCGCATAACCTCGGAGATGACGCCCAGGGGGGCGGAAACCGGCAAGGTGGCCATGACCACGGGATTGCCTGTCTTGGCAGGCAATCCCGTTGGGGGCGGTGCGGCGGCAGAGACCCCCAAAAAACGGTGTTGCAGCAGCAGGGCCACGACAACCATGATGAGGCAAGGGCAACAGCGAGCGAGACCAGTCATGGTGGTCCACTTGGACTCATTTTGTTTCCCCCGGGCCACAGAGATCAGCAAATTCGGGATACAGCTTTTTTAAGCACTCAGGACAGATGCTATGGCTATATTGCCCCTGAGCGTGTCTGCTTGCCTTGCAACCGGCATTTACCCAGGCGCCCTCTTGGTCGCGTATTTTGCGACAAGCAGCGCACATGATGATCAACACAGGTTTGTTCACTTGGTCCTTTCGGGGCTAAAGCCTTCCAGTGGCATCTTAAAAATCCGCAAATGCTTGTTCGGCAAAGGGGTTCATCTCTTCCACCGTGGACGTAATCTTTTCTGGTGATTGGCACTGCGCGGCAGGCAGACCGCGGCCGATAGAGTTCTGTCCAGCGGATGCCGTGGCGGGTGATGGTGGCCGAGGCAAGGCGTTGGCCGGTTTCCCGACCGCTGGTGTCGGGGCGGGTATCGGTCGGCCGCGGACCGGTTTATTCTCCTCCACGGCAACGCCGCCGACCATGGCCAACAAGCCATTGACCGATCCCCGCATCTCTTTCACTTCGCTGTTCAACTCTTCCGAAGCTGCTGCGGTCTCTTCAGCCGTGGCCGCGTTTTGTTGGGTGACGGTGTCGACCTGAGTAATGGCCCCATTGACTTGGGCAATGGCGAGGGACTGCTCCTTGGTGGAGCCGACGATTTCGCTGACCGTGATATTCACCTTGCCGATGACTTGGCTGACGACATGAAAGGAGTGATTGGTTTCCGTGACCAGATCGGAGCCGACTTTGATTTTTTGCACGGTACCTTCAATGAGGTTGGAGGTATTTTTGGCGGCCTCGGTGGCGCGCATCGCCAAGCTTCTGACCTCGTTGGCCACCACGGCGAAACCCGCCCCCGCCTCGCCGGCCCGCGCCGCTTCCACCGCTGCGTTCAAGGCCAGCAGGTTGGTTTGGAAGGCAATTTCGTCAATGGTCTTAACGATCTTGATGGTCTCGGTGCTGGCCGCGGAGATTTCGTGCATGGAGGCAGTCAACTTTTTCATCGCTTCATCGGTCACGGTAAGGCCGTGATTGGCCTCCTTGATGAGCAATTCCGACTGGCGTGCGTTTTCGGCATCTTGTCTGGTCATGGCGGTAATCTCTTCCATGGTGGCGGAGATCTGTTCCACCGCCGCCGCCTGCCCCGACGCGCCATCGGCTAACGCTTGACTGGAGGAGAGGATCTGATTCGAGGCGGCGGCAACCTGGAAGGCCCCTCCTGACATCTGTTGGGCCACCCGGGCCAATACCGTCGAGATGGTGCGGGACAAAAACAGAGCGAACACCACGCCGATGACAAAAATACTCAAACCAAAGACAATGATCGACCGGCGGGTGTTGACGGCGGCGGCGACCATGGTGTCATCGGTCATAATTTTGCCGCGGGCCTCCCTGCGGATCCGCGCCAAGATCTCCTGCACCGCACGCACCGAGGAGACGGTCTTCGCGATATAGATTTTTTGGGCCCGCGCCTTACCGGCTGATGGTGATCCAGTCTCGGAGGCCAAGCTCTTTTTGATGTCGGTGGCTGAATCGTGCAAGTCCTGGTGCGGTTGCTCAATACTGCTCAACAGCGGGGCAATACTCGGCAACATGCGTTCGGCCTCCTTACGGCCATCCCCATAGAGCCACTTGCCAAAGCCGCACTTGGTGTGGTCGGTCTCCACGGTCAGTTCGCTTACGGCCTCATCATTCAGGGTGGCGCTCACCTTGGCCACCCAGTTGAGATGATCCACCTCCCGTTGGGCGAGAATAGCATCAAGGGTATTGCCGGCAATGACCTCATTGGCGTTGTTGACGATATCGCCGACGCCAATAATATTCGTGACCACCATGATCATCAACAACGTCAGAATGACGAGAAAACCAAAAGTAATTTTCTTGCCAATGGTCCAGTTTTTCCAAGTCATGACAGGCCTCTCTGCTTTGGTTTATTGAGTTTATTGGTGAGCATCTTGACTCTGGGGATGGAAGTCAATATCCGGGTAGAGTTTTTTGGCACACTCCGGACAGATGCCGTGACTGAATTGGGCCTCGGAATGCTCTTTGAGATACTGTTCTATATGCTGCCAATACCCTTGATCGTTCCTGATATTCTTGCATGACGCGCAAATGGGAATAAAACCGGAGAGTTGCTTGATGTCCTTCAGTGCCGTTTGCAAGTCGGCGATCAGTCTCTCCCGCTCTTGCTCAGCCAATTTCCGATCGGTGATATCGATTGAATATTCGATCATCTGCACCACCCTCCCTGCCTCGTCAAAAATCGGACAGCCGTGCACTTCGACCTGCCGTTCCTCGCCGGCAAGGTTGTAGTGGCTATGTTCCAAGACCACCTCTCCCTTGCTCTGCACCACCTGCTTGAGGGGACAGGCGTGGGCCTGCTCATCACACGGTTGCATCGATTTATGGGTGAGGGCGTAACAGGTGGCTCCTCGCCATGTTTTGTGCGCAGCGACCAAGGAGTTGGCTATTTTGACCGAATAGTCCTTGGCATCGATTACATAGAAGGGGTACGGCAAGGACTCGATAATGGTTTGCAGAAAGGTGTTTTGTCCGGTAATTTTTTTTGTCGACCACAGGTAAAGCCCCATGAGCAGCAACATCAATAGGGTGATGGCGCCATAGGTGAGGTAATAACCGAGCAGTAACTCGCTCAATGCCAAATCCTGTTGGTAGTACAAAATATAACCGGCAACCTTCTGTTCGACATCCATCACGGGTAAAGCCGTTACCACATAAATCTCATCGGCCAGGCGGGCAACTACGACAAAGGGTTTTTCGTTTGCGAGCTGCCCGGCCAACTCTTCTTGCAGGGCATGGTTGAGCGTTTTGATAACCTCAAGGTCAAGGGGAGTCTCGCCCGGTGCTCCACCCTCATTCACGAAATCCTCCTTTTCCATGAGGAAATCCGCGCTGATCTCGGAAGGGATGTAGTTGTTCAGATTTTCCTTAAAAACGATGCCCTCGACGACCTTTTTTTTAAGGATAAACCAATTGGTCGACGGACAGAGCTCAACCAGTTCCCTGCGCAACAGGTAAAACGGTATCCCTATCTCCACGCTGCCCACATGTTCCCCCGCGAAAAAAAGCGGGAAGACGTGGCGGAAGGCGTGAAAATCCCTCCCTTGCTCAAAGCCCTCGACATAGCTCTTTTGGGTGTTGGCCAACCGTACACTGGGGCGCGCGGCAAAGAGAGGGTCACCAAACTCGCCGGGATGATGCAGACGCAAAAAACTGGTGCCATCGGCGAAATGGAAGTGAACCTGCCGCACGCGGTCCTTCCTCAGCCGCTCATAGGCGGGAGAGAGCCTCGCGAACAACAAATCCCTGTTGCGCTTGCGGCCAATGTCGTCAAGGGGGGCCGCCTCCTTGACCATCCGTACGATATCCGGCTGGTTAAGCACCTCGGCAAAGATGGTGTGGGCCAGGCGTGTCTCATCGGACAGCACATGCTGGTACTCAGCCTCTCTTTTGGCGATCAAGGCGGTGAGGTGTTCCCGCTCATGGTGCGTTTTTTGGTACCACAGGAAGCAGATCAAGATGAGTTGCGACAGCAATAAAAAGACGCGGCAGGAGAGAGTTACTCCTGATTTTTCGGTAAGTGTCGCGAATCGTTTCAAAATATCCGTTTACCTGCGCAGGCAAGAAAGAGGTGTTAGGACCAATTGTCCCTATCATGCGGAAGGCCGGTACCGTCTTGCCCCGCTTTGCCCAGTATCTCGGCACTCAACTCCGGATACAACTTCTTGATACAGGTGGGGCAGATGCCATGGCTGAATTTAGCCTCCGAGTGCTGGGAGATGTACGACTCGACTTGAGACCAATAGCCCTGGTCATCACGGATCTGCTTGCACGACGCACAGATGGGGATAAAGCCGCTGAGGAGTTTGACCTTCTCCAAAGAGGTTTGCAGTTCCGCGATCAACCGCTCCTTCTCCTGCTCCAGAATCTTGCGGTCGGTGATATCCTGGAAGGACTCCACCACCCCAATCACCTCGTTCTTGGCATCCAGCAACGGCCTGGCGGTGACGATATAATAATGAGCAATTCCCTCTTTATCCTTGTTGGGTTCGCAGACATACTGTCGCACCCCGTTTTTGATATGCTCAAGGGGGCAGTTGGCGCTATGACAGGCCGGTCCCGGCCGATGCTGATAGCACTTAAGCCCTGTTACGCCTTCGGGCCGGCCAAACTCCCGCCAGTACGACTCATTGGCCATCAGGATGGTATAATCCGTGGAGGTAACACAGGTGGGGATTGCACTGTTGAAGGTCGCATCGAACAGGAGTCGCTTCCGCTCGTACAACAGACCACCAACAAAGATGACAACCAGGCCGACTCCCCCCACCGTGCCCAAGCCGATGACCAGGGGGACATGGGAGTGGGGGGCATAGGGCAACGACACACTGATGCCGCCCCGCACATCACCCTCCTTGTCGCCTTGTTGGGCATGGCAGGAGAGACATTCACGCCCCATTTTCAAGGGCGCCATGTACCTAAACCAGGTGGTGACACCATCGTCGAAGAATGCCCCCTGCTCCTTGGCCCCTTGTGCAAAGGATTGCAGCCACACGCGCTCCCAGTCGCTGGGCCTGTTTTCAGGCCGAATCGGGCTCAGGCTCGTGACGTGAAAGCGGATACCGCCTTCTGTCCGTGCGGCCAACTCCGCCATCTGCCTGGTCATGTAGGCCGGATTGATCTTGGTCAGGTGCATGCCATTGTCTGCCGTAATATCCCGATTCCGCGCTGGAAGATACTCATTGGGCTGTGTCTGTTCAGTAATCGGCACATAGACGCCGCCGTGGGCAGCGTTCCATTGACGGCTGACGAGGATCTGTTGATAAAAGGCATTGGCCGTTTTGAAGGCAATTCGCGTCTCTTCATTACGCACGGCTGTGTCCAGCCACACGAACAGACCGACCAGCAGGGCAAGCCAGATAGCCATCGCGGTGAAGATACGGACCTTGTTGTAGTTTTTTAGTTGCGGCATGAGAGACTAAGGAGGAGGCGGGGGGTTACCAAGTCCCTGTGGTGTTGCCGCTGGTTGCAACATATCCGTGCGACCTCTTTTTTTGGGGGGGGAGGGCCACGCTGTTACGGAGCGCCAACAGATCACAAAAAAAATGCCCATCAGGCTACGCGCTATCAACAAGTTAGCCAGTGAGCCGATATTGACCAAAGCAGATATGGCGAAATCGACACCCCGTTTCGTGGCAGGAATAACGCAAGGTTACAGGCAAGAATGATAGCTCCTCGCACTGTTTGAATAGAAACTATTCCCCAGTTGAGGTCAATACGGAAAAAATATAGATAAAACATAGAGCAAAAATCTATGTTTTAAGGGGATACGCTGCACCCTATGAATCGCTATCCGAAAAATAGGCGAGCAGGTAGGATCTAAGATTGATCTTCTTATTTTTGACATCCATCTTCTTGCGGATCTGGTCGCGATAACACTCCACGGTCCCCTTGGACAAGCGCAAGAGATTGGCTATCTCCTTGGAGGAGTTGCCTTTTCTGATCAGGTCGGCAATTTGCACCTCCCTCGGAGTCAATCCCAGAATGGGTGCCGAGAGGTCCTTGGTAAACGAAGTGGCCAAATTTTTGATGTTATTCCTGATCAGGCGCAGGTAGGCAAGGGCATCATCATTCAGTGTCAGTCTATCGAGCTGATCGAGATACGGCAGGATCAGCCCGTCGATATTCAGCAAGATTTTTTCATGAAGAGCCGCTTCCGCCTGCCGGCTATGGTTCAACATCACCTTCAGGGCGGTATTGGTTGACGCCAGGGCCTCGGCCTGCCCCTTCAATATTCCCTGAACCTGCTTCAAGGCAGTAATATCACTGGCAAAGGAGAGCGCTCCACACACCTGGCCCTGTCCATCAAACTCGGGCGCCAAACGCATCAGGTGCACGCTGCCGTTGCCATGGCAGACCTCAACCTCCGTGCCTTGCCGCGTGGCCATGGCCGCGATCATCTTCTCCTGACAGGCAGCAAACCGCCCGTCGGGATAGGCCTCCATCAGCGTCACCCCCAGCAGCGCCGTCTCCGCAACGCCCAGAAAAGCCGCCTGCCGCTGATTCATATAGAGCAAACGACAATCACGGTCATAGCGGGCAATCATGTCGGGAGAGTTTTCAGTCAGGCTGCGAAACTTCCGTTCCTGGCGCAGCAGCGCGGTCTCAGCCTGCTTGCGCGCGGCAATATCGCGCACCTTGGCCAAGGCATTCTCCACGGCCGGGACCAGACGGTTCAGGTTGTCCTTAAGCACATAATCCACGGCACCGGCCTTCAGCGAGGAGATGGCCAACTCTTCGCCCATCTCCCCCGAGACAAAGATGAATGGGGTCTCCGGACAAATCTGCAAGGCCATGGTCAGCGCCGTCATGCCATCAAAGCCCGGGAGGCGATAGTCCGCCAGGACGAGCTGATAGCCGCCGGCAGCGAGGGCGTGGCGAAACCCCGCTTCGCCCGGCACGACATCCACGTGGTCGCCATAGCCACCGGCATCAAGCCGGCCACGGACCAAGGCCGCGTCCAGGGGATCGTCCTCAAGATGGAGAATTCTGGGTGGAGTCATCGTCGCTCACGGGGCGCTTACACTACCGTTAGTCACCGTTGTTGGGGGGCTCGCGCACGGGGGTAACTCATGGACTAACTAAGCCGTTGTTGATAACAATTGCCCCACCACCATGGGTGGCAGTTGCCAAAGGGGGCGGAAAGGCACGAGCCCAATTGAATAACGGGCCTAAGCCGTTGTCAATAAATACTGTAACACCCCCTGCGTAGCAACGGCATAAGGGGCCGTATAGGCAAGGTCAAATCGGTAATGGTAATTTTGAAACGGCCCCTAATCATGAATGACGTCTCGACCGGCCTCGTCGTTGCCTGCTGGCGTCACCTTGCGGATGCGCTGCAACTGATCCTCCAGGTCACGGATCTCCCGCTGCCAGTAGTCAGGGGAACCGAAGTCCGGGGCTAGTCGGCTCAAACCGTCTTCTGCCACCTGATGGGCGCACCAAGTGATGTAGTGGAGGTAGCGCATGGCCCTGAGCGGCTCGATGAGGGCGAGGGTCCTCCGGTCAAAGCGCCTGAAGGTCTCATACCCCTCCAGAAACATCTCGATCTCCGGGCCGGAATCCTCGCGGTAGCCGGGGAGCAGCATCCACAGGTCCTGGACCGGCGGGCCAACGACCATGTCGTCAAAATCGATGAGCAGGAAAGACTCGTTCGGGCGGTGGAGGAGATTGGCGAAATGGCAGTCGCCGTGGATACGGATCATCTCCACGCCGGCAAAGAGCGGGGTGATGGTGGTGAGCAGGTCGTCCGCCAGGCGGCGGAAGGGATCGCGGAGAGGAGAGGGAATGAGATCAGTGGTAAGCAGGTAATCGATCTGTTGCGTGGTGGAGTGGTCCGGGGCCATAATAATCCGCTCCCGGGGGGAACGGAGGGCGCCGATTGCATGGGTGCGCCCCAGGAGGCGCCCCAACTGTAGCCACTGTTCATCGGTGAACTCATCGACACTGCGGCCGCCGCGCTTGGGAAAGACCGCAAAGTTGATGGCGCCGAAGGTGGCCAGGGTGGTGCCGTCCGTGAATCGGCACGGTGCCACCACCGGGATCTCCGCTTCCGTGAGGTCGAGGAGAAAATCGTGTTCATCCTGCAAGGCCGCTGTTGACCAGCGGCCAGGCCGGTAAAATTTGACCACCAACCCGGCACCATCGCGGCCGGCCAGTTCAAAGACCCGGTTGATATAGCTGGTCAAGGGCCGGCAGAGGTTGGTGCACTTGACCCCCAAGGCCTCTTCCACCAGAGAGATGACCGCCTCCGGGGTGAGGGTGTGGAAGGCGGTCTGCTGGGGTTTCGGCGCGGCCCTATTCATCAACGATCCAGGTCAATGGCCGCGGCGGTTGCTGGGGCTGCGGCGTACCTGTGGGGTGGCCCCTACTGGCTGGGTGTTGCCCGATTGCGGCCGGTTGCCCCGGGGGGGGGTGCGGGTCTCGCTGGCTGCCGGGGTAGCGCCGCG
>OBOI01000271.1_pt1 | contig 19934 bp, 25 predicted proteins | sample 1670151 | NCBI WGS metagenome assembly OBOI01 (sample SAMEA104232303, study PRJEB22302) | sediment metagenome | biome: forest; feature: aquifer; material: sediment | place: USA | collected 2011-08-07 | depth 0.01 m | reverse complement strand
GCCGATGTGCCGCCCGGCGCCGTGGCCACCGGTGGCAGCGCGCGGACGATGGCCGCCGCCGGTGGCGGCGTCGATGCGCAGTCGGCGCCGGCACCGGCTTTCAAGGCCGGGCAGCAATGGACCTTCCGCCGCGTCGACCTGTGGCGCAACCAGCAGATCGAGCGCTTCCGCGAGGACATGCTCTTCCCCGATGCCGGCCGCTGGCTGGTGCGCTGGACCATCTTCGACTCCGAAGATGCAACCCGCCGTGGCAGCGTGACGGGCGAGATTTTCGATCCGGCTTCGCAGGGTTTCGCCGACAAGCGCATCACGCGGGGCAAGCACGAGCCGCTGAGCTTTCCGCTACAGGTCGGCAAGAAATGGGACTTCGAGTACAGCTTCGTCGGCAAGGGCGGACGCGAGTTGCAGATAACGCAGAAGGCCGCGGTCGTGGGCTGGGAAACGGTGAGCGTGCCGGCCGGCAGCTTTCGCGCCCTCAAGGTGGTACACAAGGGGCGCTACGTGACCAGCGACACAAGTTTCCAGTGGAATGGCGACATTGAAGAAACCTACTGGTACGCGCCGGCGGCGCAACGCGTGGTGAAAATGGAATACCGCGACACCCAGTACGGCGGCGAGACCTGGGACAAATGGCGCGACGAGCTGGTGGAGATGAAACTCTAAACCTCGGGCATTCCGCCGCGGCAGGTAGAATCCGCCCGCGCGGCATGAGCCGCACGGGGAGGGGCGTGGCGACACTGATTCCAGGCATAGGCAGTTGCACCTTCGCCAGCGGCGGCGAGCGGCGCTTCGCCGAGCGCCTGGAGCAAAAGCTCGAAGACGACTACCTGTGCTGGTACGACGTCGCGTTGGCCCCGGCCAACGGACATCCCGACTTCATCGTCTTTCATCCGCGCCGCGGGCTGCTGGTGCTGGAGGTCAAGGACTGGCCTCACGCGCAAGGCCTTCGACGAGGGCGGCTTGGGTGTAATGCCTCCCCTCGTTTTCGCGCCGCTCAAGGCCCTGCCTTTCCGCTGCCATGACCAAAGTATCCGCCGATCCTTGCCCCTGCGGACGCCCGCTTTCCTACGCCGCCTGCTGTCGGCCTTGGCACGAGGGCGCGGCGGCGCCGGACGCCGAGGCTCTGATGCGCTCCCGTTACGTCGCCTATGTGCTGGGGCTGACCGACTACCTGCTCGCGACCTGGCATCCGTCCACGCGGCCGGCGCGGCTTGAGCTGGAAGAGGAGCCGCGGCCCAAATGGCTGGGGCTGGACGTGAAGCGGTGCGAAACGACCGGGCCCGACAGCGTCCTGGTCGAGTTCGTCGCCCGCTACCGCGTCGGCGGGCGCGGCCAGCGCCTGCGCGAGACCAGCCGCTTCGTGCGCGAGGCGGGACGGTGGTATTACGTGGACGGCGCTATCGCCTGAACACCGGCGCCGCCGCTTGTTCCTCGGCCCCGATCGCCACCGTTGCGCTGCGCACCGCCTCCACCAGCACCAGCCCGTCGCTGCCCACTTCCCAGGCTTCGCCGGCATTGAGGTAGATGTCGGCGCGCACGCCGGGCGCGGTGATCCAGGCGCAGCCGGCGGTGCAGACGATGCGCCGGCCGCGGGCGCGGACCAGGCGCAGCGGGCGGTCTTCGCGCAGCACGACTTCGAGGCCGTTGCGGGCGTCGATATCGAGGCGGTGGCGCTTGAATGGGTGCAGACTTTGCATGCCGCCAGCGTAGCGCCGGCACGGCCGGCGCAACAGGCGCAGCGTTGCCGAATTGTGCCCGTTACAGTTTCCGATTTTTGTAACTGTTATGCTCGAATCTTCGCGCCGCTGTATCTGCGCCGCATGGGCGGCTTGGCCGACAATGTCACTCAAGGTCTGACGGAAAGGAAGCGCCATGAAGTTCGGCTACACCATCATTTACGTTTCGGACGTCTCGGCGTCCCTTGAGTTCTACGAGAAGGCGTTCGGCTTTGCGCGCCGCTTTCTACATGAGTCCGGCACCTACGGCGAACTGGATACGGGCGCGACGACGCTGGCCTTCGCCGCGCACGCGCTGGGAAAGATGAACCTGCCGGCCGGCTATGTCGCGGCCGACGACTCGCACTTGCCGCTGGGGTTCGAGGTCGCGTTCGTCAGCTCCGACGTCGCCGCGGCGCACGCGACGGCCCTGGCGGCGGGCGCCGCCGAAATTCATGGGCCGGAGACGAAGCCCTGGGGGCAGGTGGTCTCGTATGTGCGCTGCCCGGACGGCACCCTGGTCGAGCTTTGTTCGCCGCTGGACGCGTGAGCTTGGCCGTCTGAAGTTATGAGCGACTTCCTCTACGACCGCCTCGCCGACGAGTTCGCCGGCCTGATCGATCAGCGGGTGTTGCAGCCCGGTGAGCGGCTGCCGTCGGTGCGCCGGCTCGCCGCGCAGAAGCGCCTGTCGGTGTCGACGGTGCTGCAAGCGCTGCGGCAACTGGAGGATAGAGGGCTAATCGAGGCGCGCCCGCAGGCCGGTTTCTATGTGTGTCGGCGCGGCCTCGCCCCGGCCGAACCCGCGGCACGGGCGCGGCTGACGCGGCCGACTTTCGTTGGCGTGAATCAGTTGCTGATGCAGGTGCTGCACGCGAACGAAGCCGCCGGCATGCTGCCGCTGGGCGCGGCCTGGCCGGCGCCGGAACTGCTGCCTGCCGCGCGCATGCAGCGCGTGTTCGCCAAGGTGGCGCGCGGCCGCGCGGATTTGCTCGGCGTGGGTAGCCTGGTGCGCGGCAACGATGCGCGTCTGACGCGGCAGATCGTGCGCCGCTCGCTCGATTGCGGCGGGCCGCTCGATGCGGGCGAAATCGTCGTCACGCATTCCTGCACCGAGGCGCTGAACCTGTGCTTGCGCGCGGTGACCAAGCCCGGCGACACCGTCGCCATCGAGTCGCCGACGTATTTCGTTTTCCTGCAAATCATCGAAAGCCTGGGGCTGAAGGCGCTCGAAATTCCAACCCATGCGCGTACCGGCGTTTCCGTCGAGGCGCTCGAACTGGCGACGCGCGACGGTGCGGTGAAGGCCTGTCTCCTGATCCCGAACGTCAGCAATCCGCTCGGCAGCATCATGCCCGAGGAGAACAAGCGTCGCGTTGCGCAACTGCTCGCCGAGCGCAACGTGCCGCTGATCGAGGACGACATTTACGGCGACCTCAGCTTTGAGGATGTGCGGCCATGGCCGGTCAAGGCTTACGACAGCGCCGGCAACGTGATGCTGTGCTCGTCGTTCTCGAAGACCGTCAGCCCGGCGCTGCGCGTGGGCTATGTTGCGGCCGGGCGTTACCACGCGCAAGTGGCGTTGCTGAAGACGCTGGCGAGCGGCGTCACCGGCACGCTGCCGCAGGCCGCACTCGCCGAGTTCATCGCCGGCAGCGGTTTCGACCGCCAGATGCGCCAGGTGCGCCGCGCCTATGTGCGCCAGGTGGCGCGCATGAGCGACGCCGTGGCCGAACACTTTCCCGCCGACTGCCTGTTGTCGCGTCCGCAGGGCGGCTTCGTGCTCTGGGTGGAAATGCCGCGGCAGGTGGATGCGCTGGAACTGCACCGTGCGGCGGTGGCGGCGGGCATCGCCTTCATGCCCGGCCAGTTGTTCTCGGCTTCGGGGCGTTACCGCAACTGCCTGCGGCTCAACTGCGGCAACCCCTGGAGCGAGCCCATCGCCGCCGCGGTGCGACGCCTGGGTGAAATGGTGCGGGCGCGGACCGAGCGATGAGACGCACAAGTCTTCGCCATCGCCCCAAGTCCGCCGGCCAAATGTTCGCGTCCCATCGACATGGCATATGCCGGGCGTCGCGATGCTTGACAAACGAACGGTATGGCCGCGACAATGCGGTCATGATCGCCTCAGCCTATTGCCGCCCCCTGCCTCTGCCGACCCGCCGCCGCGTCATGCGCGCGTGGCGCGTCGTCCGTGGGTTTGCGGCCGGGGAGTTGGGGATGCGATGAAGCAGTAATCGTCAATCGCCGAAACCAGCAAGGCCGCGAATCCACAAGATTCGCGGCCTTTTGTTTTTTCGCGGCCGCGACTACCCGCAGTGCCGCATTGCCAGGAGAGTATCGCCATGTCCGTCCCCATCGCCTACGTCACCGTCATCCTGATCTGGTCCACCACGCCGCTCGCCATCCAGTGGAGCGCGCTGGGCGCGGGCTTCGCGTTTGCCGTCATGGCGCGCATGGTGATCGGGGTTGCGCTGGCGCTGGTGCTGGTGGCGCTGTGGCGCGTCGGCCTGCCGCTGCACCGCCGCGCGCGCCACAGCTATCTCGTCGGCGGCCTGGGCACCTTCGGCGCGATGATCTGCACCTACTGGGGCGCCCAGTACATTCATTCCGGGCTGGTGTCGGTGCTGTTCGGGCTGACGCCGCTGATCACCGGCGTGCTGGCGGTGTTCTGGCTCGACGAGCCGGCGCTGCGCCCGGCGCGCCTGGCCGGCGTCCTGCTCGGGCTGGCCGGGCTGGCGCTGATTTTCGCCACCGGCAGCGAGATACCCGGCGGCCGTGCGGTAGCCGGCATTGCGGCGCTGCTGCTGGGCGTGACCATCTACTCGGCCAGCCTGGTGTGGATCAAGCGCATCGGCGACGACAGCCCGCCGCTCGCCACCACGGCCGGCACCTTGCTGGTGTCGGTGCCGCTGTTCGTGCTGGCCTGGGCGAGCGTCGACGGCACGCTGCCGGCGACGCTACCGACCAAAGCCGGCGCGGCGATCGTTTATCTCGGCGTCTTCGGTTCGGTGCTGGGTTTCGCGCTTTACTACTACGTCATCAAGCACATGGATGCCGGCGAGGTCGCGCTCATCACGCTGGTGACGCCGGTGCTGGCGCTGCTGCTGGGACGCGCCGTCAACGCCGAGGCCGTCGGTCCCCGCGTCTGGGCGGGGGCGGCGCTGATCAGCCTCGGCCTGGCGATCCATCAGGGTCGGCAGACCTGGCGGCAACTCGTGCTGGCGGTGGCCGAACGGCGCACGCGCTGAGGACGCGTGCGGCGGTCTAAGCGGATTGCCGCAGCGCTTCCCAGTCCGCTTGCAGGCGTGCGCACAAGTCCGCGCTGGCCGGCACGAAGGGCCGGCGCACGGCTGCGTTGCAGCGCTGCTGATGGGCGAGCAAGGCCTTCAGCGGCGCCGGATTGGGTTCGGCGAACAAGTCGCGGATCAGCGGCGCCAAAGCGACCGCGATCTTGCGCGCTTGCGGCAACTGGCCGTCTTGCACCAGGCGATACATGCGCACGTGCCATGCCGGCAGGATGTGCGCCGCCGCCGCAATAGTGCCGTGCGCGCCCAGGCACAGCGCGGCGAAATTCTGGTTGTCGTCGCCCGAGAGGACGCGTAGCGGCGTTTCGTGCACCAGTCGCAGCAGGCGCTCCATGCTACCGCCGCATTCCTTGATGCCGGCGATGCGCGCATCGCGCGCCAGGGATTGCAGCGTGGCGAGTTCCACATTTACGCCGCTGCGATAGGGGATGTTGTAGACGAGCACCGGCAGGTCGGACGCTTCGACGATGGCTTCGAAATGCCGTTGTATCCCATCTTGCGAAGGGCGGACATACGTCGGCGCCGTTACCAGCAGACCCGCCGGACGCAGTTGCGCCAGACTGCGTGCCAACGCGACGGCAGCCTGCGTCGCCGCCTGCGAGATGCCGAGCACGATGGGCAGTTCCGGCACCGCTGTGCGCAGCGTGGCGAAAACCGCTTCCTGCTCGCCCGGCGCCAGTAGCGCCCCCTCGCCCGTGGTCGCTCCCGCCACCAACCCGGCGATGCCCGCGCCCGCGAGGTGGCGCGCCAATTGCGCCAGCGCCGCATGATCGATGTCGTCGCCCTGGAAAGGGGTGACGATGGGAACCCAGATACCTTCGAAACTTGTTTGCATGATTTGCCTCGTTTAGAACAGGTTGAAGAAACTGTTCCGCCGGCCCGGTGCCGGTACGAAGCTTGAGGCAATGCTGTTTGCGTGCGTCAATCCCGTCCGGCGATCCGCCCGACGGGATGCGACATCCCCGTCAGCGGAGGAGTCGTTTTTTCGCTTTCAGCCCCGACATGCACGCGCCGGCCAGCGCCGCGAGCGCGGACATGACTTCGGCAGGGTTGGCTGGGTTGCGCATGACGTAGTGCCTTCTAAGCCGCAGCCTTGATCTTGTTCAATCGGCCAAGCTGCTCCAACTCCTGATGCAGCGCCTGCGGACTGAGTTCGAGGCCGTTCTTCCAGCACAACGCCCCGAGTTCGAGGAAGAACTGCCCGAAGTATGTCTGGTCGCGCAGCGGCAAGATCAACGAACCATTTCTGGACAGCAAGGCTGAAGCATCCCAGGTTCCCTCCGAATTGTCGGAAAAGGTCAGCCGAATGCCGAACTCGCCGAGATGTTCAGCGCGGACGATCTTAATCATTGTCAGCTCCCGGGATGGCATTGAGGGGTTCCAATTGTTGGGCGAGTGCCCAATCATCCTGTAGTTCCCGTTGATGTTCAAGTGCCCATTCCTTGACGATGCGAGTCGCGCGGCTCGGTAGTCGGCCGGCGATGACATCTCCCGTCTCGATGGCCACAAATGCCTCGTGGCCCTGATATTCGGCATGGAAATGTGGTGGCGCGTGATCGCCGTGATACATCCGGATGTAGATGCCGAAGAAGTAGGAGATGACGGGCATTACGCGTACCTACTTCCCCTTCGCCCACGAATCCTTCAGCGTCACGGCGCGGTTGAACACCGGCGCGCCGGGCTTGGAGTCGATGCGGTCGGCGACGAAATAGCCGTGGCGCTCGAACTGGAAGCGCTCTTCGGCGTTCGCGTCCTTCAGTGCCGATTCGAGGCAGGCGGTGACGACCAGCTTCGAGTTCGGGTTGATGTCGGCGACGAAGTCGCGCTCGCCCGCGCCCGGTGCCGGGTTGGCGAAGAGGCGGTCGTAGAGGCGTACTTCGCACTGGTAGGCATGGCGCGCGCTGACCCAGTGGATGTTGCCCTTGACCTTGTAGTTGTCGGAACCCGGCGTGCCGGACTTCGAGTCGGCGTGGTAGTTGCAATGCACGGCCGTGACGCGGCCGTCGGCATCGTGGTCGGCGCCGGTGCATTCGACGACGAAGCCGTAGCGCAGGCGTACCTTGTTGCCGGGGAAGAGGCGGAAGTAGCCCTTGGAGGGCTCGTCCATGAAGTCTTCGCGCTCGATCCAGAGTTCTTTCGAGAACGGCACCGGACGCTTGCCCCACTCGGGTTTCTGCGGATGGTTGGGCGCCAGGCATTCCTCTTCCTGGCCTTCGGGATAGTTGTCGATGACGAGCTTCAGCGGGTCGAGCACGGCGATGCGGCGCGGCGCGGTTTCGTTCAAGTGTTCGCGCTGGCATTCCTCGAACACGCTCATGTCGATCAGCGAATCCGACTTGGTGACGCCTATCATTTCGGCGAAGCGGCGGAAGCCCTCGGGCGTGAAGCCGCGGCGGCGCGCGCCGACCAGCGTCGGCAGGCGCGGGTCGTCCCAGCCGTCGACATGCTTCTCGTCCACGAGCTGGATCAGCTTGCGCTTGGAGAGCATGACGTAGGTGAGATTCAGGCGCGAGAATTCGATCTGCTGCGGCAGCGGGCGCGCCAGCAAGCCGCCGTCGGCGAGCTTCGCCAAAAGCCAGTCGTAGAACGGCCGCTGGTCCTCGAATTCGAGCGTGCAGATCGAGTGGGTGATGTTCTCCAGCGCATCCTCGATGGGGTGGGCGAAGGTGTACATCGGGTAGAGGCACCACGTGTCGCCGGTGTTGTGGTGCGTGGCGCGGCGGATGCGGTAGATGGCCGGGTCGCGCAGGTTGATGTTCCCGGCGGACATGTCGATCCTGGCGCGCAGGATGTGGGCGCCGTCGGCGAATTCGCCGGCTTTCATGCGGCGGAACAAGTCGAGGTTTTCGTCGGCAGTGCGAGTGCGGTAGGGACTGGCACTGCCCGCTTCGGTCAGCGTGCCGCGGTTGGCGCGCATTTCGTCGGCCGTTTGCGAATCGACGTAGGCGTTGCCCGAGGTAATCAGGTATTCGGCCGCCTCGTACATGAAGTCGAAGTAGTTCGAGGCGTAGTACTGGTTGCCGCCCCAGTCGAAGCCCAGCCACTTCACCGCATCGACGATGGAGTCGACGTATTCCTGCTCTTCCTTCTCCGGGTTGGTGTCGTCGAAGCGCAGATGGCAGGCACCGCCGTAGTCGCGCGCGAGGCCGAAGTTCAGGCAAATGCTCTTGGCGTGGCCGAAGTGCAGATAGCCGTTCGGCTCGGGCGGAAAGCGCGTGCGGATTTTCGCCGGGTCGGGTTCTCCCGCCTGCTGCTGCGGGCCGGGGCCGGGCTTGCCGCTCCAGCGGCGGTTGGCGTATTTACCCGCCGCGAGGTCGGCGTCGATGATGTTGCGGATGAAGTTGCTGACGACGGTTTTTTCGGCTTCGGCCATGACGGAGATGGGCAATGGTGCAAAGCGGCAATTCTACCGCCGTCGCCCGGCCGTACGGTCACGCATTACCCGCCGCTTCGAGGGCGCGAATGTCGGCCAGTATTTCGGGCCAGTGGGAATACAGCACGTAATGCCCGGCGCCGGGCGTCGTGACCAGGTGTGCGCCCGGTATGCGCGCCGCCAGTCGACGGGCACTGGCAGGCGCCACCAGCCGGTCGGCCTCGCCGTGCCAGAAATGCACCGGCGCCGCAATGTCCTCGGGCTTAATGCCCCAGGCGCCGGCCGCCAGCAGCACTTCCAGCGCAAAGTCCTGCTCGCCGCGCTTCACGCCCGCCAGCAGGCCGCGCGCATAGCTGGCGCGCAGGCGCGCATGCTGGAACACCTGCCGGTCGGAATCGGTGGCGTCCTCAAGCGTCTGCTCGATATAGCGATAGACGTTGCCGCGTATGCCCTTGACCATCACGCGCAACAGGGGCGGCAGCAGGCTGGGCGCGTACTTCGCCACCAGCAGGCTCATGCGGAATGTGGCCGAGTAGTCGCGCATGTCCTCCAGCCGTTCGACGGGCGACATCGCCGCGACGATGAAGACGGAGATGATCCGGTTCGGCAGCGCCAGCGCGGTGGCCAGGGCGTAAGGCGTGCCCGCCGAATAGCCCATGACGACGAAGCGCGCCAGCCTAAGATGGTCGGCCAATGCCGCCACATCGCGCGGCCAGTCGGCAACGACGCGACCCGGCAAGGGATCGGAATCGCCGCTGCCCGGCCGTTCCGGGATGATGAGCCGCATGCCGTGCGCGAGCAGGATGTCGTCGTCGGGATGGCGCAAATGGCGCGAGCCGGCGATGCCGTGCATGAACACCACCGGCAGCCCGTTCGGATCGCCGCTGTCCGAGTAGGCCAGCCAGCGGCCGTCGGCGAGCCGGAATCCTTCCGCCTGTTCTTCGTTCTGCGCCCCGAGCGCCGCAATGCCCGGCACCAGGGGCCGCGCGCCAGCCGGCGCTGCATTCACGTCCAGCCACAAGGGGCTCGCATAAACGGCCTGGAGCAGTTCCGCCTGACGGCGGACGCCGACCTTGGTGAACACCCGCTTCAATTGCGTCCTCGCCGTACCGATGGCGATTCCCTGAACCGCGGCCGCTTCCTCGATGGTACGTCCCAGAGTCATCTGCTGGGTGAGCCGCGCTTCCGCCGGGGTCAGGTTGAAAAGCGCGCACAGCCCCGACTCCGACAAGGCGCGATTCGTCTGGCCGGCGGCCAGAACGATGACGCGGCCGGTGTTCCAGGCGCTGCCCGCCGCTGCCGCCAGCCGGCTCACCCAGAGCGAAAAGGGGGCGGCGCCCTCGTCGCCGAGCAGGCGCAGCGGCTGGTCGGCCGCGTTGTCTTCCAGAGCGGCCCGCAGTGCCTCGGCCAGGGCCGTCGCCGGCCGCGATACCAGTCGTCCCGACTCCACCTTCAGCGGGTGATCGCCCTGCACCAGGGTCAGCATGGCACGGTTCAGGCTGATGACGGCCCCGGCGCCATCGACGATGGCCATGCCCAGCGGCAGGCGATCCATCACGCCTTCCAGGAGATTGCGCTCCTCTTCGGTTGCCGCCAACTGCCGATGAATCTCGTGCGCGCGAACGAAGTGGGGCGCCAGGCAGGCCAGCAAGGAGCGCTCCGACTCGGTAGCCGGCACCGGCATCGGCAGCCCCGGCCCCTGAAACCAGCCGGCGACGATGCGGTGGAGGTCGGCATCCATGGTGCCGGATGCCGTGCCGGTGATCGTCAGATACTCCGCCATGCCTTCCAGCAGACGCGGCCACAGCGACAAGTCCGTCGCGGCCTCGTAGATCAGGCCGATCAGTTCTGACAGCAGGGCGGAAGGGTCGGGCGCGGCAGCAGCGTCTTGAGTCATGCGCGCACTTTACCGTCCAATGCGCTTGCGGCCAAGCGGCCGATGGTGCGTACCGCGCATGTCGTTCCAGTTTCGTGACGTTGCGCGGCTTTTCGCGCAGGCAGCCTCAAACGCAAGCTTGGCTTCCGGTGATTGCCACATGAGCGACCCCGGCCTACAATGTGTAGCAATTGTAGAAAGGATACACACCATGCGCACCAATATTGTGATTGACGACAAGCTGATGAACAGCACCCTTCGGGCGACCGGATTGAAGACCAAACGGGACGTCGTGGAGCTGGGGCTCCGCACCTTGTTGCGGCTACGGCAACAAGAGGAAATCAGGGGTTTTCGCGGGAAGCTCAACTGGCAAGGCGACCTTGATGCCATGAGGGCCGATAAGTGATTCTGGTCGACTCCAGCGTCTGGATCGACTACTTCAGGGGAACCGCAACGCCGCAGGCGGAGAAACTGGATTCGCTGCTTGGAATCGAGCCAATTGCAACCGGCGACCTTATCCTGACCGAGGTACTTCAAGGTTTCGTTAGCGACCGTGACTTCAATCAAGCCCGGAAGCTTATGACTTCGCTGGTGATCGTGGACTTGGCGGGCCAGAATATCGCCATTCAAGCCGCCAGGAATTTTCGGGTGCTGCGATCGCTCGGGGTAACGGTGCGCAAGACCATAGATACGGTGATTGCCACGCGCTGCATCGAAAGCAGGTTGCCGCTGCTGTATAGCGACAGGGATTTCGATCCGTTCGTCGAGCACCTTGGCCTCCGTTCGGCGCTGCCTGGAAGCTGACGTGGAAGTGGCCGGGTTGCTGTAGTTACGAAAGATTGACGTGGATGGCTTTTTCAATTCCTAGCCCACCGCTCTCGTACCGTCTCGCCAAAACCTGCCCTTTACCGAGCGGCGATATAGCCCGCCGAATAGACGAACGGCCAGATAGTAGACGTGACGGAGAGCGAAATGGTGCTCAGTCATGATGGCCAGGAAAATGCCGTCGATTTGGGCGCGACGCAAGGGAACACCAACATCAAGGAACTGGTACAAGGCGTCATGAATGAGCGAGGCATAGTACGTCTTCGGCTTCTGCGTATCGGAATTCGGAACACCGTCCGGCGTACCGACAACGATGTCAAAAACGCAGAACTTCGGCGAGCAGCCGTCCCAGGCGTAGTTCTTCAAAACCCGAATCCGGCCGCCAGGAAGAAGCTCCAATCGCCGTATGCCCTTTCGATCAAAAAACGTCAGGGTATTCGGCCCGAAGTCGTAGGGACTCTGCCACTCGTGATCCTCGCCAAGGACATATACCCACTTCAGCGAGTAAGGGCGCACCATCAGAGGAAATGAAGTCATAGCGTCGCTCAACGTTGGAAGTAACTGGCCTGGCGCGGCCTTTCGCGGCAGGTTCGGCTCACTGAAGGGTACGGATCGTTGTCACAACAGTATTGCGTCAACCCACCGCATTGCCCTGCAAGTACTGGATCAAGGCCTGGAATTGGGACTGGGCCTTGCCCGTCGGATCGATGATGCTGTGGCTGAAGTATTTCTCGACGTTGGCGGCCGTGATCTCCGTGTTGAGCGGGTCGTACGTCGTGCCGTTGGCGCCGCCTGCTGTGTGTCCCATCGTGCGAACGAACGCGATCTGGCTGATGCCCGCAGCGGCTTCGGTGTTGCCACTGGCCACGGCCTTGTCATAGAGCGCCTTTTCGGCCGGGCTGAGATTTGCCATGGTATTGACGAACCCGCCAGCCTTTTGCATGTAATCGAGATCTTCGGCGGTGAGCTTATCGGGAGACTTGCCCTGGGCGGTGATTTCGGCAAGCCTCTTGTCGTTGGCGAAAAGAAAATCCTGGTCTTCCTGAGTTCTGTTCACGGCGCCCTTGGCCTTGATCGCAGCAAGCCGTGCTTCGACCGACTTGTCGGCGTTCGCAGCGGCGGAAGAAGCCGAAGCGGCGGTCGCAGCGGCGAACGCCTCGCGCGCCGCACGGGAAATGCTGACGGTACCGGCAGTATTTGCCGGCGACGGGGTCGCGGTTTGCCGGGGCGAGGACGAACGCGCAATATCGGCAGCGGAGAAAGGGGCAGAAGTGGATTGAACTATCATGGCATGTCTCCGTATATCAAATGCACCGGAGTCAGCAAATGGCATGCCAGCGAGAGGTCGAAAGGCTGCGAATTGTGATGCCAACGATGTGAGTGGCCTGCGCAGCGTCTCGCTCAGGTCCGCTCGACTGCAAAGCTACGCCTTGGCCTGAAATGCCGGATGGAATTGGACATTGCCACGAGCGGAAGATGTGCCGAGTGATAGGGCGAGGAAGAACTCTTGTGGCACGCCCTCAAGCACGAGAGACTGATTGTTCGCAAACCCAAAACGGATGTAGAACGCCGAGTCGCCGACCAGCACGCACCCATCTGCACCGATCTTGCGTAGTTCGGCAAGCCCTCTTTCCATGAGCGCCCGTCCGATGCCGCGGCGTTGGAAGTCGGGTTCGACCGAAATCGGGCCCAGCCCATACCAACCGGCGCCACCATCGCTGATGGTTACCGGCGAGAGCGCAATATGCCCGACGATGCGGCCGGCATCTTCAGCAACGAGCGAGACCGAAAGCGCTTGATCCGCTCGCAGAGCGCGGATGATGAACTGCTCAGTTTGATGGCTGTAAGGATGAGACAGAAAAGCACGTCGAGTGACTTGCTCAATCGCATCTTCGTCTGCAGGTGTTTCGGGGCGGATAGTTGTAGTCATAGAGTAGAGGGCGAACTTTCATCGCGCGGCGTCTCCAGCACCGCCGGGTTGGGCGTCTTGCGGCTCGACTCTCGTGAGGCAAAGACGTCTGAAGGTTGCACGCTTGCTACCTTGCGAATAGCCATGCACGGCTGCTAGGCGGAAGTCTTCTTGCGCGACTTCTTCGCTGGATTGATGGTGGCGGCATCAACTGTTGTGGGGCCATCTGTTTTCGACGGCATCAAACCAATCCGCGAGACACCAATCATTGCTCCTGGGGTGAGGGCATTAGGATCAGGCCCAACAGCCCCCATTCCGATCTGGAATTCGACCAGTAAGTCGAAGTGTCCTTCATGAAGGTCGTAGTGTTTAACCAAAACACCTGCAAGATCGCGCATAGACAACGGTGCCTCGACTGGTGTCGGTGTCCAACTCGTCGCTGGCTTATCAGTGGACATGAGCGGTTCCCCACTGTGTTTGTGTCGATGCACTAGACACAAGCGTCTTCATGGACTCTTCTGGAATGTCGAGCGTCACCCGTACGTTATGGTTAACGACAGCATGAATATTTACAAATGCGTCCAGGGCTCGAACTGCAACGTCATTTAGCGAGACATTATCTGCCAATGCCCGTAGCGCCGCCGCCTTATGCAAGGCAGGAGGTATGCGAACATTGAATTGTCCTCTTAGCGGCTTTTGTGGTTCTCTTCCAAGAGTTGCGCAGGTATCGATGTAATCATCCACCGCAGCCTCGAATTCCGTCTGTAGTTCTGCGGGAGATGCGGCTTCATATGTAACCAAGTCATCAATGAACAGGATCTTCCCACGGCAAACTCGCCGAGCCATATCCAGCTCGGCGGTGCCTTCGTAATCCTTGTACTTAAGAATGTCCATGTCGTCCTCTAAATAAATCCATTCGTTTTCAGATGGTCGATCACGTCGGCAATGCAACCCTTGTCAACATCAGGGGAGGGATGGGGTGCATGGCAGATAATCAACGCATTCTTGGCTTGATGATAGAACTTCCTCCGCGATCCGCTGCCCTTCAACATGGCGTAACCGAGGTGCTCTAAAACGCTCTTGAGTTCATCCCACTTGATGTCGGCGGATGGCGGTGTTGCGCACAACTTCTCCAGAGCTTTGCGATGCTTTGCCATAGTGGATTAGCCGAAGTGGTGCTTCATTGTAACTGAAATATAGTTACAGAATGTGCCGGATTTGACATCGCGCCGCTGCCAGAACGGTGATCCATGAAGACGCTCAACGAATTGAGCCGCCTGCGCGGCTTTTCGCGCAGGTCCGCTCGAATGATGGGCTACGCTGCATTACGTCCGCCCCCTAAAAGCGGCCCTATTTTCCGCAGACATGAAGGCAGTACGCCTCATAACCTGGAAATATTTTGAGCCTGCAAAGTTTCGTGCGACAACTTGGCATGGTCCCTCGGCCTGTAAAGATAGATTCGCAAATGGAACACGAAATGGCTGTCTATCGACTTTGATATACGCGATCACCCTTCCAAGGTATACGCGATATGCGTTTACGTTGTCCCATCGCTCAAGGTGCGGGTCAAGAATTGTTATGGTGGGCAAATTGACGCAGGACGGCTCTTCCCAGCGAGACATAACTGCATCGAAGACCAACGGTACTTCCGCGGTCGGGTTACGTAGCACATTCAATGCTTCTGCCTCGTACGGCCCGAGAGCGACTTTCCGATAAAACGGTTGTCTAGAAACAGACGCGCGCCAAAGGACGGCAACAAAGAAACGAAGCAACAGCTTCTTGTCTATGCTGTCGCCGGCATATCCTCTTCCGCCCTCTACGGAATGAAAGGCTTGGTCGAAGTCGTTGAGCAAGACGTCTATGCCGTAGGTGTCCGACGCAAGAAAATGTGTTTCGCACCCGCCACAAAGAATTTCTTGGTCATACACACCGATAGGTGCCCTTTTCGGAAATTCTCCGGACCTATCCGTAACGACCAACGGCGCAAGGGTTCCCTCCCGCAGCTGTCGAAAGAACGCTTCAGGAATGATGTGCGCCTTAACGAGCCCATTACTCACGCGGCAATACTTGCAGAGCATCATGTGCCGCATAACTATAAGTAGCCAAACATGTCGATTGGCCTTGATACGGGAACTTCTTTCCGCATCTGGAAAGTCCTATCCAAACCTGGACAGATTGCAGTTTCCATATTTAGGCACGCTCCTGTTTGACGCCGTGATTTTTCGTGCCGCCAGCATACTCCGCCTCCTTCAAATGCTCCAGGCATTTTGCGCTGACGCGTACGCGAAGCCGGTGCCAAAATGTGCGCATTCGTATCGCATCCCTGAAACCCTCAGCATCCTTCGGCGCTCAATCGAGGTGGCGGCGACGGCGGCAGGCGCGACGCGACCGACTCAGCGGCTTGTATGGCGTGGAGGGAGCGGCGCGCCTGCCGTCGGTGTCGCCGCCTCGCGCGGCAGCCGACATCGGCCGCGGGAAAGATTTTCCGATCAATCCAGCGAAGGACGAAACTCGTCGCGAATGCGAACCAGCGCGGCGCTCAAGGCGCACGCACGGTACATCGCGATTGCCTGCCTTTCGCCATGCCGATATACTCCGCCTCAGTGGAGATGGCATTCCTCCCTTAACCGCCCCTGGGGCTGATGATGCCTACATGTTCGTTCCCGGTGGGGGGCAGTGTGGGCGTATCCGTGGTTCTCCCGTTACGCACCTGATCCTGCCGGCCGTCTCTTCAGAGGAGTTGGCATGGGTTTGTATTCTGCGATTGCGGTTTTCTGCGGCGCCGGCTTCGGCGCCCTGTTGCGCTGGTGGCTGAGCATGGCGCTCAATCCGGTGTTCCCGACTATCCCGATGGGCACGCTGGCCTCGAACCTGATCGGCGGCCTGCTGGTCGGCGTCGCCATCGCTTTCTTCTCCCACAATACGAGTCTGCCGCCCGAGGCGCGCCTCCTGGCCGTCACCGGTTTTCTGGGCGGGCTGACGACCTTTTCCACGTTCTCGGCCGAGGTGGTGACGCTGCTCGGCCGCACCGAATACCTGTGGGCGCTGGCGGCGGCCGGCCTGCATCTGTTCGGTTCGCTCGTGATGACGGCGGTCGGCATGATGGCCGTCAACGCGCTTTTCGTCAGGACCTGACCACCGCAAACAAGGAGGCATTCATGCAGGGCATTTACCTCAAGTTCTACGTCGGGGAAAACCACAAGTACGCCGGCATCTGCGTCTACGAGTGGTTGCTGGAGCGCGCCAAGGAGATCGGCATCCGCGGCGGCTCGGCGTTTCGCGCCATGGCCGGTTTCGGCCGCCACCACAAAATGCACGAGGACCACTTTTTCGAGCTGGCCGGCGACCTGCCGGTCGAGGTCGGCTTCGTCGTTACCGAGGACGAGGCGCAACTGCTGTTCGATGTGATCGCCGCCGAGGGGCTGTCGCTGTTTTTCATCAAGCTGCCGGCCGACTTCGGCACTACCGGCGGCAGCGGCGGCAGCGGACAATGACCGAAACCTGGGCGCTCGCCGCGCTCTGGCTGGGTCTGGCGCTCGTCGCCAGCCTGATCTCGATCCGGCTGCGCATCGCCACGGCGCTGTCCGAGATCGTCGTCGGCGCCGTCGCGCAATTGCTGATCGGTGCGCTGGTCGGCGGCGCGACGCTGGCCGCCGACGCCTCCTGGGTCAAGTTCCTCGCCGGCACCGGCGCCATCGTGCTGACCTTCCTCGCCGGCGCCGAACTCGATCCGCAGGTGCTGCGGCGCAAGTGGCGCGAATCGATGGGCATCGGCCTGGTCAGTTTCGCCGCGCCCTTCTTCGGCTGTACCGCCGTGGCCTACTGGGGGCTGGGATGGGATGTTCAGGCGAGCTGGCTCGCCGGCATCGCCATGTCCACGACCTCGGTCGCCGTGGTCTATGCGGTGATGCTGGAATTCGGCTTCAACACCACCGACTACGGCAAGACCGTGCTCGCCGCCTGCTTCATTACCGACCTCGCCACGGTGCTGGCGCTGGGCTTCATCTTCGCCCCCTTTACCTTCCGTACATTGATCTTCTTCGGCGTCGGTTTGGGCAGCTTCGTGCTGCTGCCGTGGCTGACGCCGCGCTTCTTCAAGCGCTACGGCAATCGCCCGTCGGAACTCGAAGCCAAGTTCATCCTGTTCTGGCTGTTCGCGCTCGGCGCGCTGGCGGCCTGGGCCGACAGCGAGGCGGTGCTGCCGGCTTACATGATGGGCATGGTGCTGGCCGGCACGGTGGGCAAGGACCATGCGCTGATCCGGCGTCTGCGCACGCTGACCTTCGGTCTGCTCACGCCCTTCTACTTCATCCGCGCCGGCTCCCTGGTGTCAATGCCGGCGCTGATCGCGGCGCCGATGGCACTTGTGGTACTGCTGTTCGCCAAGATGGCGACCAAGATTGCCGGGGTCTATCCCGTGGCACGTTTCTACAAGTCGCCGCGCCAGGAGGCCACCTACACGACGCTATTGATGTCCACCGGGCTGACCTTCGGCACCATTTCGGCGCTGTTCGGCTTGAGCCATCAAGTCATCGATCAGGCGCAGTATTCCTATCTCGTGGCCGCCGTCATCGGCAGCGCCGTGGTGCCGACGCTGATCGCCAATGCTTTCTTTCTGCCGCGCCACTTGTTGCCCGTCCCAGGGGATACCGTCCAAGGAGAGAAATCATGAAGCGTATTCTCGTCGCCTACGACGGTTCCGAGTCCGCCAACAAGGCCTTTGCGCTGGCCCTCGACCTTGCCGCCAAGTACGGCGCAGAGGTTTCCGTGCTGGCTGTTGCGCGCCCGCCGGAGTTCGGCAGCGAGGTGGAAACCGAGGCCGTGACGGCAAACTCGAAGAAGCACTATCGGCAAATCCTGAAGCCGCTGTTCGAGGTTGCGGCGGCGGCCAGCGTCGTCGCGCAGTTCGAGGTCGCGGTCGGCCACCCGGCCGAGCAGGTCGTGCGCCATGCGGAGAAATGGCAGGCCGACCTCATCGTCGTCGGCCATCGCGGCCGCACGTTCTTCGAGCGCTGGCTGGTCGGTTCGGTCGCCAAACACGTTATCGATCATGCGCCCTGCGCGGTGCTGGTGGCGCGCTGAGTCGCGACGAATGGCCCCCGACATAAACACCCGCATCCCGCCCGCCATCTGGGCGCTGGGTTTCGTCAGTCTGCTGATGGACGTCTCGTCGGAGATGATCCATAGCCTGCTGCCGGTGTTCATGGTCACGGCGCTGGGGGCGAGCGCCTTTACCGTCGGCCTGATCGAGGGTGCGGCCGAAGCCACCGCCCTGATCGTCAAGGTGTTCTCCGGCGTGCTCAGCGACTACTGGGGCAAGCGTAAACCCCTGGCCCTGTTCGGCTACGGACTGGGCGCGCTGTCCAAGCCGCTGTTCGCGCTGGCGGCCAGTGCCGGCATGGTGCTGGCGGCGCGGCTGATCGACCGCGTCGGCAAGGGCATGCGCGGCGCGCCGCGCGATGCGCTGGTGGCCGACATCGCGCCGCCCGAAATCCGCGGTGCCGCCATCGGCCTGCGCCAGTCGCTCGATACCGTCGGCGCCTTTCTCGGCCCGTTGCTGGCCATGGGTTTGATGCTGCTCTGGGCCAACGATTTTCGCGCCGTGTTCTGGGTGGCGATCATCCCCGGCTTCCTCGCCGTCGCGCTGCTGTTCTTCGGCGTGCAGGAGCCGGAGCGACCGCCGGGCCACGTCGCCGTCAACCCGATACGGCGCGAGAACCTGCGCCGCCTGTCGGGCGCCTACTGGTGGGTGGTGGGCGTCGGCGCCGTGTTCACGCTGGCGCGATTCTCGGAAGCCTTCCTGGTCCTGCGCGCACTGCAAGGCGGGCTGCCCATCGCCTTCGCGCCGCTGGTGCTGATCGGCATGAACGTGGTCTATGCGCTGGCGGCCTATCCTTTCGGCAAGCTTTCCGATCGCATGAGCCACGGCCGGCTGCTGGCCCTCGGCCTGCTGCTGCTGATCGGCGCCGACATGCTCATGGCCTGGAGCAACCACTGGGCCTGGGTCTGGGCCGGCATCACGCTATGGGGTTTGCACCTGGGCATCACCCAAGGCCTCCTGGCGCGGATGGTGGCCGATACCGCGCCGGCCGATCTGCGCGGCACCGCCTACGGCTTTTTCAATCTCGTCAGCGGCGGCGCGATGCTGGTCGCCAGCGTGCTGGCGGGGCTGCTGTGGGATGCTTACGGTGCGGCCATGACTTTCGTCGCCGGGGCGGCGTTCTGCGTGCTTGCCCTGGCCGCCATCGGCTTGAGGGAAAGGTCGGTGTGAGCGGGCGGCGGCTGCATTCCGCCGCCGGTTGACCGATCGGATTGACAGGCACTTCGTCGGGCGCATAATCGTCTGTGAACGTTCAGATCGAACCACGGCCCCAAGACCCGGGCCCGCCATGAATACCTTGCGCGTACACACCTCCACAGGCGACCGCCGCCTGAACGCGACCGACGATCAGTCGGTGCGCGAAGTGCTTGACGCGACCGATCTGCGCGTGCGCGCCGCCTGCGGCGGCACGGGGGCCTGCGGCGCGTGTACGGTGCGTCTGCTCGGCGGCGAGGTCAATCCGCCCACCGTCGCCGAATTCATGAAGCTGACCCCGGAAGAGCGCGCGGCCGGTACGCGCCTGGCCTGTCAGTTGCGACTCAGGGGCGACGCGGAAATTTCGCTCGACGATCCGGCGCCGCCTTCGCAATGGAAGAGCATTGCGCCCGAGGACCTGATGCCTGTGAACGCCGTGTGCTCCGCGGTGGAGCAGCACATCTACGGCGTGGCGGTCGACCTGGGCACGACCCACATTCGCGTCGCGCTCTGGGATCGCCAGCACGGGCGGCGCATCGCCACGCGCTGCGGGCCCAATCCGCAGTACCTGTTCGGCGCCGACGTGCTGAACCGGCTCGCCGCCGCGCGGGCGCGTCCGGAACGCGCCCGCGAGAT
>OBOI01000269.1_pt1 | contig 19965 bp, 16 predicted proteins | sample 1670151 | NCBI WGS metagenome assembly OBOI01 (sample SAMEA104232303, study PRJEB22302) | sediment metagenome | biome: forest; feature: aquifer; material: sediment | place: USA | collected 2011-08-07 | depth 0.01 m | reverse complement strand
GTCCTGCTTATTAATATCGGAATCATCATCGTGGCCGGACCGAACTGGCCGGCAGGTCTCTCCGCTTCAGGAGAGATGGACCCCGCGCTTGGGCATGATCCAGCCACCGATAACAAAGATCAGCACGAGCATCCCGATAATCTTCGCTACCTCCTGCCACCCCTCCATCACCCACGCCCCATCATCTTTTCTCTTCGCCAACCGGCTCCCTTTGCGCAAGGGAGAACAGTACCAAAAACCCGCCAATAAGGCAATCATCAAACGATCGGCAAACAAGGCCCTCAGCCAATACCCCTTGGCGCACGGCCGAGGTGACGACTTCAGGCACTGCCGCCGACCGAGAACAGAAACCGACCTTGGCGTACCCTCCCGGCTTGGCCCGGCAGGCTCGGCCTCGGCGCTAAGGAAGGAGGTCAACCGCAAACAAAAAGGCCATGCCGAACAGCTCCGGCATGGCCGCAATGGGGGTTAATGGCACAGGGGGTATTCACATCAGGGGGTTAGCAGAGCAAAAGTACCGTTTTTGCTCTGCTGACCTCACACCCGCCAGAAGTCGACGGCCTCGTCGAGGAAGGTCTTGATGTCCGGCACCTCCTCCTCGAAGAACTTGGCCATCTTGTGCAGGAGATTGGACTCGATCTGGCGCACCCGTTCCCGGGAGATGCCGAACTGGTCGGCAATCTCTTGCAGGGTCAGGGGTTCATCACTCAACAGACGGTCGGAGAGGATGCTGATCTCCTTGCTGTTCAAACGCTTCCGCAGCTTGGCGAGGACGGATGCCAACCTTGCCTTGATCTCGTCGTTGGCCACCGTCTCTTCCACGCTCAGGCCGTAGGACTGGATAAAATCCTTCTGCTCGTCATCGGAGTCATCGCGTAACGGGCTCTCCAGGGAGAGGTCCCCGCCCGCCATGCGCTGGTTCATCTCGATGACCTCGCTCTCCTTGACATTCAGCCGCTGGGCCAAGAGCTTGACCTCGGGGTTGAAGCCCTGGGATTCGAGGAGTTTTTTCTCCTTGTTCAAGCTGAAGAAGAGCTTGCGCTGGGCCTGGGTGGTACCGATCTTCACCAGCCGCCAGTTGTCCATGATGAACTTGAGGATGTAGGCCCGAATCCAGTAAGCGGCGTAGTAGGAGAACTTGACACCCCGGTAGGGATCGAACTTCTTCACCGCCTGCACCAGACCGACATTCCCCTCCTGGATCAGATCCAGGAAGTTGGTCATCCAGTACTTCTGAAAGTCCATGGCCACCTTGACCACCAGCCGCAGATTGGCGGTCACCAACTGGTAGGCGGCATCCTTGTCCCCCTGTTCGTGAAACTTGACCGCCAGGGCGTCGGCCTCTTCCCGGCTCAGCAACTTGTACTGGCTGATCTCCTGAAGGTAGCGATGCAACCCGGGCTGGGCAATGGCCGGCAGGTTCGCGTCATCACCCAGGGCGACCAGGGGGCGGATCTCCTCCTGCAGCCCGGAGCCGTTGTCATCATCCTCTATGTCATCCGATTGTATCATGGGTGCCATTATGCGCCCAACAGCCGCAAAGGTCAACTTCTTTCCCAGCCTTGGGGGGCAGGATGCAGCAATTTTCCGCTATGGTTATCACGCCATTTATGATACATATCAAGGTTCGCAAAAACCAAGAGTTAACGGGGAATCGGGATCGCTGCCGTTGCCTGCCCCCTCCCGCCGCCCCCCCAACAAAAGTCAACCGGAGCAGCCACCGAACACCATGAACAATATCCGTAACTTCAGCATCATCGCCCATATCGATCACGGCAAATCCACCCTGGCCGACCGCCTAATCCAGGCCTGCAAGATGGTCACCGCCCGGGAGTTCAAGGACCAGCTCCTGGACAACATGGACATCGAGCGGGAGCGGGGGATCACCATCAAGAGTCAGACCATCTGCCTCCCCTACCGGGGGGCCGATGGCCAGGATTACCTGCTGAACCTGGTGGATACCCCCGGCCACGTTGATTTCAGCTACGAGGTCTCCCGGGCCCTCTCCTCCTGCGAAGGGGCGGTGCTGTTGATCGACGCGGCCCAGGGGGTGGAGGCCCAGACCCTGGCCAACCTCTACCTGGCCATGGAGAACAACCTGGAGATCATCCCGGTGTTGAACAAGATCGACCTGCCCGCCGCCGAGCCGGAAGCGGTGGCCCTGCAGGTGGAGGATGAGTTAGGCCTGGACCCCGAGCGCATCATCATGTGCTCGGCCAAGACCGGACAAGGGGTGGATCAGCTGCTGGAGGCCATCATCAAGTACCTGCCCCCGCCCAAGGGCGATGCCTCGGCCCCGCTCTCGGCCCTGATCTTCGACGCCAGTTACGACCCCTTCCGCGGCACCATCATCTCCTGCCGCATCATCGATGGCGAGGTCAAGGCCGGGGACACCATCAAGTTCATGTCCACCGATACTGCTTACCGAGTGGAGGAGGTGGGCCTCTTTCACCTCACCCGCGCCCCACAAAAAAAACTCTCCGCCGGCCAAGTGGGCTACATCATCGCCGGGGTGAAGACCGTGCGCGACACCTGCCCCGGCGACACCATCACCCACAAGGACCGGCCCTGTGCCGCCGCCCTGCCGGGTTTCAAACACATCCAGCAGGTGGTCTTCTCCTCCCTCTACCCCATCTCCACCGATGAGTACGAAAACCTGGCCGCGGCCATGGACAAGCTGCAACTGAACGACGCCGCCCTCTCCTTCCAGAAGGACTCCTCCACGGCCCTGGGCTTTGGCTTCCGCTGCGGCTTCCTGGGGCTGTTGCATCTGGAGGTGGTGCAGGAGCGCTTGGAGCGGGAGTTCGACATCCCGCTCATCCTCACCGTGCCCACGGTGAGTTACCACTTCTTTCTCAGCGACGGCTCCATGGTGGAGATCGACAACCCCTCCTACTTCCCTGACCCCGGCTCCATCACCCGCACCGAGGAGCCGTTCATCCGCGCCACCATCCTCATCCCGGAGCGTTACATGGGGGCGGTGATGACCCTGTGCATGGAGCGACGCGGAGAGAACACCCACTACCACTACCCCACCCCCGGCCGCATCGAGTTCACCTGCGAACTCCCCTTGGCCGAGGTCATCTACGACTTCTACGACAAGCTGAAATCCATCACCCAGGGGTACGGCTCCTTTGACTATGCCCTGATGGACTACCGCCAGAGCGACCTGGTCAAGCTCGACATCCTGGTCAACGGCGAGCGGGTGGACGCCCTCTCCCAGCTCACCCACCGTGAGCGGGCCCGGGAACGGGGGCTGCACGCCTGCGAAAAGTTGCAGGAGGAGATCCCGCGCCAGATGTTCAAGATCGCCATCCAGGCCGCCATCGGCGGCAACGTCATCGCCCGCACCACCATCTCGGCCCTGCGCAAGGACGTTATTGCCAAGTGCTATGGCGGTGATATCAGCAGGAAACGGAAGCTCCTGGAGAAACAGAAGGCGGGTAAGAAACGGATGAAGACCGTGGGCAACGTGGATATCCCGCAGACCGCGTTTTTGGCGGTGTTGAAGTCGGAACAGAGTTAATGACTCGCCCCATGCCCCACAGACCCAAGCTCTTCGCCATCGGCGACATCAACGCCTTTTTCGGCCTGATGCTGGACAACATGTCGGACTTGGTGATCATGTCCGCCATCCTGATGGGGGTGTTTGGGCTGCCCCGGGAGCTGGTGCTCTACCGCATGCTGCCGGGCAGCGCCGTGGGGGTGCTGGTGGGGGATCTGCTCTACTCGTGGATGGCCTGGCGCTTGGCCCGACGCACCGGCCGCGATGACGTCACCGCCATGCCCTTGGGGTTGGACACCCCCTCCACCTTTGGCATGGCCTTCGGCGTCATCGGCCCCTGCTTCCTGGCCACCAAGGACGCCACCCTCACCTGGCAGGTGGCCATGGCGGTGATCCTGTTGATGGGGGTGTTCAAGATCGCCGTCTCCTTTTGGGGACCGGCCCTTAGGCGGACCATCCCCCGGGCCGGTCTGTTGGGGAGCATCGCCGCCGTGGCCCTGCTGCTGATCGCCTACCTCCCCTTTCTGAAGCTCTTTGCCTCGCCGGTGGTGGGGCTCTTGTCGCTCGCCATCGTTTTCATCTCCCTCCTGGCCCGCTTCAAGCTGCCCTTGCGCATGCCTGGGGCCTTGGCCGGCATCCTCTGCGGCACCGTGGCCTACTACCTCTTGGGCCACTTCGACCTACTGCCCGCGGCCGGCCAGGCGGCCCTGCCCCTACCGGAGTTTCATTTGCACCTGCCGCAACCGACCCTGGGTTTCCTCCCCGGCTTGAGCAGGGCCTGGGGGTATCTGCCCTTGGCCATCCCCTTTGCCTTGGCCACGGTGGTGGGCGGGGTGGATGTCACCGAGAGCGCCGCCGTGGCCGGTGACGACTACAACACCCGCGACATCCTGCTGGTGGAGGGGGTCGCCACCCTGGCGGCCGGGCTATGCGGCGGGGTGATCCAGTCCTGCCCCTACATCGGCCACCCGGCCTACAAGGAGATGGGCGGCCGCAGCGGCTATACCATCGCCACCGCCCTGTTCATCGGCCTGGGCGGCATGCTGGGTTACCTCTCCTTCTTTGTGGACCTGCTGCCCGAGGCGGCGGTGGCGCCGATCCTGATCTTCATCGGCATCGAGATCACCGCCCAGGCCTTTGAATCCACGCCCCAGCTCCACTACCGGGCCTTGGCCATCACCTTCATCCCGGTCATTGCCTACTTGGTGGCCATCCAGTTCGGACAGATGCTGGCCGGGCTGGGCAAGAGCGTGGCCGACCTCTCGGGCGAGCTGTTGGCCAGCTACCAGGCCACCATCATCCTCGGCAACGGCTTCATCGTCACCGCCCTCTTGTGGGGCGCGGCCTTTGCCCATGTGCTGGACCACCGGCCAGGGCGTGCCGCCATCTATGTTGCGGCCTGCGGCCTCTGCTCCCTGTGCGGGGTGATCCACTCGCCCCTGACCAGCGGGGCGCTCTTCTCGCCCTTGGCGCCGCCCTCGCCCATTGCCTGGCACATCGCCGCCGGCTACGGGGTGATGACCTTGACCTTTCTCCTCCTGGAACAGGGCCGCGCGCACCGTTAACCAAAGTCAGGGCCGTCAGGCCCAAGGAGCCACGGCATGAAAGACGAGATCGATTTCCGCCAAATTGTCCACGCCCTCTCCGACACCCTGGATCTGGTGGGGGTCGATGAGGTCCAGCACGGCAAACGGGTCGCCTTCATGGTCATGGAGTGCGGCCGCGGATTGGGACTGACGCGCAAGCAGCAGGACCGCCTCTACCATGCGGCCCTGCTCCACGACTGTGGCGTCTCCTCCACCGCCGTGCACCGCTCGCTGGTCAGCGAACTGGACTGGTCCGGCTCCGAAGAGCACTGCCGGCGGGGCTTCACCCTGCTCTCCAGCCATGAGCTGTTCGCCGATCTCGCCCCCCTGATCCGCCACCACCACTGCCACTGGTCCGAACTCGACCGCCTGGGGTTGGACCAGGAGACGGCCATGATCAACAATCTGATCTACCTCTGCGACCGGGTGGACGCCTTGGTGGCCCAGCACGGCCTTGACGATCTGCTGTTCAGCAACCAGCAGATCCGCGACACCATCAACGCCTACCGCTCCACATTTTTTGACCCTGAGTTGGTGGAGGTGTTCCTCACGGTATCGGCCAGCGAATTTTTCTGGCTTACCCTCCAGCCACGCCACCTGAACATCTTCCTGGCCGAGATGGCCATGGCCCCCAAGCCCCGGGAGGTGGCGCCGGCATCGTTGCTGCGCATCGCCATGCTCTTTGCCGCCATCGTCGACGCCAAGAGCCCCTTCACCGTTGAGCACTCCCTGGGGGTCTCCCGTCTGGCCAAGCACCTGGGCCTGCTGCTGGAGATGCCGGCCACCGCCTGCGCGGCCATGGAGGTGGCGGGACTGCTCCATGATCTGGGCAAACTTCGGGTGCCGGACGAGATCCTCGAAAAACCCGGCCCACTCACCGCCCGGGAACGAGCGACCATGAAGCAACACAGCTTCGAAAGCTATCAGATCCTGCGCCGCATCGACGGCTTCCAGGCCATTGCCGAGATGGCCGCCTGCCACCACGAGACCCTGGGCGGCGAGGGGTATCCCTTCCACCGTCTGGGTACCGCTCTTTCCGCCGAGGCCCGGGTAATTGCCGTGGCCGACATCTTCCAGGCCCTGGCCCAAAATCGCCCCTACCGCGCCTCCATGCCCCCGGCTAAAATCGTCTCCACCCTCCAAGATCTGGCGGAGAGCAACAAACTGGACCGCCTGGTGGTGCGGACGGTGGTGACCAACCTCCCCTCCTGCTGGCAGGCAGCCTCCGCCATCCCCTATCCGGGACTCGATTAGCCCCGCCTGTGCCCGCCCCCTTTGCCGGTCAATCACCCCCTTGCCCGGCATGGGAGGCATATCAAGACTACGCAGATTAATGGCTTTTTATCGCCACTTCGTGCGCTTCGTGGCCTTCGTGGTAATAACCCTTTTGTACCGTTTAGGTGATGCCGTGGGGAGGCGAGCGGAGAGACAGAGGCGGTTTGAAGACCAGAGAGGGGGGAGGAAGGGTAAAGCGCGGAGAAAGCAGGAAGCGGGGCGTGACGCCGCCAAGAATTCGTAATTCGTAATTTCTAATTCGTCATTGCCCTCTCATCTCCCCAACACACACGCCCGGGCAGTGCCGAGGGTGCGCATCTCTCTTGGGGTAAAGGGCATGCCGCCGGTGTTCAGGACATGGACCAGGCAGTCGGAGCAGATGTTGAACTCGGGACGGTGATCCTCGCTCACTTGCGCGATCTCCCAGCACTCCGGGGCCAGAGGGGCACGGGCACAACAGGTTACGTTCGTACAGTTCATGATCGTCCAGCAAGGGATCTTGTTCATCGCCGCACCTCGTGTTCGCTCTTTACTCTTGTGCCCTGTCCGCCATGAATCCCTGCAACCGGGCAATCAATTCATCCCTCCCTTCCCCGGTGAGGGAAGAGAAGAGGAGCCGCTCCCCGGGGGTCACCCCGAGTCCGGCGTCCAGGGCCGCGGCGTGTTGCATGCGCTGGCCCCGGGTGATCTTGTCGAGCTTGGTGTAGACCGGCAGATAGGGCACGCCGATCTGCTTCAGCCAAGTGATCAGCTCCAGGTCCAAGTCCTTGAGCGGGTGGCGGATATCGAGGATCACCACCACGCAGCAGAGGCTCTTCCTGCCCTCGATATAGTCGGCGATCAACCCCTGCCACAGACCCTTGACCGCCATGGGCACCTTGGCATAGCCATAGCCGGGGAGGTCCACCAGATAGAGGGCTTTATCCACAACAAAGTAGTTCAGGCTCTGGGTCTTGCCCGGCTTGGCGCTGACCTTGACCAGGTTCTTGCGGTTCAAGAGCCGGTTCATCAGGCTGGACTTGCCGACGTTGGAACGGCCGGCAAAGGCGATTTCGGGGTAATCGGGCGGCGGCAGCTGCTTTAAGGCATAAGCGCTGATCAGGAACTCGACCTGGTTATAGGTAATCGCCACCCTCAGATGACCTTGTTCAGGGAGTATTCGATGATCCCCTCGGCGCCGCTCCTGAGCAGCTTGGGCACCAGATCGCGGACCTCGTGCTCGGAGATGACCGTCTCCACCGAGTACCACTCCTTCTGGTAGAGGTGGGCGATGGTGGGGGCGTTCATGCTGGGCAGCTGGCCAATGACCCGGTCCAGGTTCTCCTTGGAGACATTCATCTTCAGACCGACGATGTTGTCGGCGCGCAAGGCCCCTTGCAGCAGGAGGGCGATGTTCTGGATCTTCTCCCTCCGCCAGGGATCGGCCCAAGCCTCCTGGTTGGCGATGAACTGGGTGTTGGACTGCAGCATCTCGTGGATGACCTTGAGGCCATGGGCGCGGATGGTGGACTCGGTCTCGGTGACCTCGACAATGGCGTCGGCCAGGCCGGAGACCACCTTGGCCTCGGTGGCCCCCCAGGAGAACTCGATGTCAACGTTGATCCCCTGCTCCTTAAAAAAATTGCGGGTGTAGTTGACCAGCTCGGTGGAGATCTTCTTGCCCTCCAGGTCCTTCAACTCATTGATGTCGGAGTCGCCGGGCACGGCCACCACCCAGCGGGTGGGCTTGCGGCTGACCTTGGAGTAGACCAGATCGGCCACCACCACCACGTCGGACTCGTTCTCCATGGTCCAGTCCAGGCCGGTGATGCCGGCATCCAGTACCCCGCGTTCGATGTAGCGGGACATCTCCTGGGGTCGGCAGATGGAGCAGGACAACTCGGGGTCGTCGATCTCGGGGAAGTAGTTGCGGGAGGAGAGTTTGATCTTCCACCCCGATTTTTCGAAAAGTTCGATGGTCGCCTTCTCCAGGCTGCCCTTGGGAATACCCAACTTCAACACGTTCATTTCTTGTAAACCTCCGCCGGATCAAACACCACCGTATCTTTAATCATGAACCGCTCCCCTTCCAGCCGCCGGAAAAAACAGCTGTGATACCCCTTGTGGCAGGCAGCGCCGCCCAACTGCTCCACCCGGTAGACCACCGTGTCCTGGTCACAGTCCACCAGGATCTCCTTGACCAGCTGCACATGACCGGAGGACTCGCCCTTCAGCCACAACTGGTTCCGGGACCGGCTCCAGTAGTGGGCTCGGCCGGTGGCCAGGGTCTGCTCCCAGGCCTCTTCATTGATATAGGCCAACATCAAGACCTCGCCGCTGGCGTGGTCTTGGGCAATGGCGGGCAACAGGCCGCCGCCCTTGGCAAAATTTAGTCTCTCCATCACCGTCACCTCAACTACGGGGTCACCGTTCGTGCTCAGGGCTCGGGCCCTGTTCTCCTTGGACATGAACTGGATCAGGCAGGCCGTCCTGAACTTACAGTACTCGGTGGCGTGGCGGCAATAGGCCACCTCCGCCGCCATGCGCTCTTGATGTTTCTCGCAGACCAGCGCCATCCTCACCCACCTGCAAAAATGATGGTCGCGCAAGGCCCGCAAACCCGCCATCCGCCAACGGGGTGTCACGTGGTTACCTTCCGTGCCGGCGTCGGTTGCGCGATTTTTGCGAAACCGACAAAAATGCTCCACTTGTCCGTCGGCTACCCTATGCGGAACTCTGTTTTTTGTCAAGGAGGTTCCCAAGGCCACCCCATTTTTTGAGTCCTTGTCCAGAGCCCCTCTTCCGTCGCACAGGGATCCTTTAAGGTAAGCGCCAACGTGTTGGCAACCACAAAGAACACGAAGGTCACGAAGAGATCATGATCCGATATCTTGACTTCATGGGTCGTTTCTTTTTTTGGATTTCAAAATCTCGCTTCTTCAGGTAGTATGGGCAATCTTTACTTGCGCGAGCGGCGAGCCCCAAAGCCACGCAAAATTCCGCCACCAATCAGCCACTACCCGGCACCTTCCACCAGGCACCAGACACATCGCCAATGAGCACACTGAGCCAGACCAAATCCCTCCTTGAGGCGATCCGCGCCGACCTGAAGCGAGAGAAGGAGGGCCTCATCAATTTTTTGAAGAGCCCCAAGATTGCTGACTGGCAGACCATAGACCTCAAAAAAAATCAACCGCTGTTGGCGGCCATCGGCATCGACCCCAATCTGATCAACGCGGCCCTGATCGAGTACCCGAAACAGGCCAAAAAGATCGCCAAGCAGATCAGTGATTTTGACAATGAGATCGGCAACCAGATGGCGGACCTCATCGGCCAACCCGACCTGGCGGAGCCCGCCCTGGCCCAGGCCCAAGCCCTGGAAGAGAGATGCCGGGGTCTGGCGGCCATGAAAGAGGAGCTTCAGGGCAGCACCCACCAATTCATGGTGGCGGACCAGCTCCTGCGTCAGCAGCTGGAGCTGAGGCCGATGCTGGTCATCGCCAAGCTGTTGACCGTTGGCAAGCGGGAGTTTTTTGACGGAGGTATCGCCACCCTCAGCCTGTTGGTGCCGTTCCCCGGCGCGGATGAGAGGAACCAAACCATCCAAGAGATGCGCCAGGAGCCCGGCAAACTGACCGAACGTTTGCAGCGCCTGGACGTGACCAAACTGCCGCGGCTGATTGAAGAGGTCCTCTTCCACCACATTGAGGTGGCAGTGGCGGCAACCAAGGAGGTGGATGAGTTCCTGGTGACCTTGAGCGACCGCCTGACCCGCGAAGTGGAGGGGGTGGCCGTCATCGAACAGGGGCTCAGTGCCCTGCAAGCGGAGAGTCCCGCCGGCCTGGTGGCGGGCATCACTCGCCAGGCAGGCATGGTGGCCAACCTCATCTCCGCCCTCTACCACAAACGACAACTCAAGGAGACGATGACCACGGTCAACGAGGCCTTGGACCTGTTGAACATCTTCCACCTCCTGCTGAAAAACCGGATCATCCCCGATCTGCAAAAAGAGGTGGCCCTGCCGGGCTCACCCCTCTCTCCCATCACCATTGCCGCCAAGATGACCCGCTCTTTCTTCGTGGGCGCCGCGGGCATCATCCGCTCCCTCAAATTGATGATGACCTCGCTGACCGGCAAGGCCGCCATCAATGAGAACGAGTTGCAACTGACCCTGGAGCGGGCGATCATGAACTGTAAGACCTTCTATGGCACCTCCCGGGAGGATCTCAAGAAGATGAAGTTCTATATCGACTCGCTGGTGGGGCAGTACCCCAAGCCCTTCCCCTATAACGAACTGTTCAAACTGACCCGCGCTACCCTTACCACCTACGGCGACGAGGTGGAGAAGTTCATCAACAACCACGAGATCCCGAAAGAGATGCAGAATCTGTCCGCCTCCCCCCTGCCGGCCAAGATTGGCCCGCTGCTCGCGGCCATTGCCCGGCACAAGGCCATCTTTCAAAAGGCCAACGCGGACAACTGATGGTCTCGCCAAAAGTCGTGAAGCTGACCAATTTCAATCTATTACGGGGCGTGCCAGCGTTGGTTGAGCGGTTTTTGCGAAAACGACACAACTGAATTGACCACCACTTACCAAGGAGCATAGTTTTATGAAGATAGAGAGCGGTGATACCGTCGTGGTTGTCTACGACGGCCAACTGGACAATGGCGAAATCTTTGACTCATCCGCCAGCAGTGGCCCCCTGGAGTTCACCATCGGCGACGGCAGCGTCATGCCCGGCTTTGAAGCCGAGATCATCGGTATGGGCCAGGGGGAGAAGAAGAGCTTCCAGCTCGCCCCCGAGGCGGCCCATGGCCCGAGCCAAGCCGAGCTGATCCACACCGTGGAGCGTAGGGTGCTGCCCAACCAGGGGCAACTGGCCGTGGGCATGGTCCTGGGCCTGACCGTTGACCATGAGGGGAAGCAGGAGAAGCTCCCGGCCCTGGTCACCGCCCTTGATGACCAGCACGTCACCGTGGACTTCAACCACCCTTTGGCCGGCAAGACCCTGACCTACACCGTCACCGTGCAGACGATCAAGAAGAACGCCCCTGCCCAGTGAACCAAGAGACCCGGGCGATTCTGAGCATCGCCGGTTCCGACCCCTCGGGCGGGGCCGGCATCCAGGCCGACCTCAAAACCCTGACCATGCTCGGGGTCTATGGCTGCGCCGCCGTGACCACCATCACCGTGCAAAACACTAACGGGGTGACCCGGTGCCACCCCCTGGACCCGGAGTTGGTTTACCAGCAAGTGGCGGCCGTGCTCTCCGACCTTTGGGTCACCCACGTCAAGATCGGCATGATCGGCTCCGAGGCCATTGGCCAGGCCATTGTCCGCGCCCTGCACGGGTTTAGGGGTGAAGTCATCTACGACCCGGTGCTCTTCACCAGTGTCGGCCAGGCGGTGCAAAGCACCGACAGCGTGGCGGGCATCCGCCTGGTGGCGGCCCGCGCCACGCTCCTCACCCCCAACCGCAAGGAGTTGGAGGTGCTCAGCGGCGCCCCCTGCGCCACCCCCGACCAGGCCCTGGCGGCCGGCCGCACCCTCTTCGCCGCCTTCCCCAACCTCCAAGCGGTGGTGGTCAAGGGGGGCCATTTGGAGGAGGAGAGGCAGGAGATCACCGACTTCCTGCTCTTGGCCTCTTCCCCCGAGCCCCACCGTCAGACCCACCCCCGCGTCCCTTCCGCCAACACCCACGGCACCGGCTGCACCTTTGCCTCGGCCCTGGCCGCCCTGCACCAGCAGAGCGGCAGCTACCCCGAGGCCTTTGCCCGCACCGTCGCCTTGATGGACACCCTGATCACCCGCAGCGCCTCCTGGCGGTTGGGCCAAGGCAGCGGCGGCCTCAGTCATCACCTCTACGGCAAATCCCTCACATCATCCTGATCCGGCCGCAATCCGGACAGACCCAGGTCGGGCCGTTGGTGAGCCCCCACTTGTTCTCCTGAAAGCACTCCTCGCAGATCTGAAAGCCGCAGGGGCAGTTCCAGCAGAAGGGCAGCTCCCGCTTGCAGCAGTGGCAGCGATAGCCCTGCCCGCCTCGACGTCGTTTCGAGTATGATTCCTTGGTCATCTCCCCCTTCCCATCCACAATTCAAAAATCGCACCTACTCAGGTGCCCAACGTAGTGCCTGTTGTGTAGGGTGGGCACCGCCCACCGTTGGCAGCCAAGATTTGGTGGGCGGTGCCCACCCTACCCCTTTACCATACGCCTCCCCTCCTCCACTCCAAACTCACCCCCCCCCTCAACTCCGATCCTGGCGATTCAGGAACGGGGCAAACTCCAGCTCGTAGATATAGAGCAGCACCATGGCGAGGCCAAAGAGCAGCGGACCGTACAGCAGGCCGAGCATGCCAAAGGTGTTCAAGCCGCCCAGGATGGCGAAGAAGATGAGCATGGGGCTCATGTTGGCACCGCCCTTCATGAACAGTGGCCGCAGCAGGTTGTCCAGCACCCCCACCACCCCCCCCCCCCACATGACCAGGAACAGGGCCGCCCCCCAGCGCCCGAGGATCAGGAGATAGGCCACCGCTGGCAGCCAGATCAAGGCCGTGCCCACAAAGGGGATGAGGGCGGCAAAGGCCATCATCGACCCCCAGAACAGCCCCGGCAGCCCGGCGAACCAGAAGGCCAGGCCACCGGCCGCGCCCTGGGCCAGGGCCGTGAACAAGGTCCCCAAGAGCACGGAACGCGCCACCGCCTTGATCTTGGCCACCATCTGCCCCTCATGGCTGGCGCTCAAGGGGAGCAGGTGCAGGAGGTGACAAGAGATCCGCTCCTCGTCGCGGACGATAAAAAAGAAGGTGAACAGCAAGAGGCAAAACTTGGCGAGCAAGGCCCCAAGGTTCCCCGCCAGCCCAACCCCCTGGCTGACCAGGAGCGTCCCCACCCGGGAGGTCAGGTCCAGGACCGTCTGGTTCAAGGGTTTGGCCTTCTCCCCCAGTTCGGGGATATATTTCGACAGATCGGGAAGATAGGGGGCGATCATGGCCCAGGCCTTGGTCACCCACGGCAGGGTGAGGAGCTTCTGGTACTCTCCGGCCTTGATCCAGGCGTGGATGGCCTCAAAGGAGACGATGCCCTGATGGATCAGGGAGAGGAAGACCAAGAGCAACGGCAGGACCACCACCAGGGTCAAGAGCAGGCAGGAGCAGAGGGCGGCAAAATCCTCCCGGCCGCCGGTCCAGCGCAGGAGGCGGCGATGGATCGGGCTGAAGACCGTGGCCAGGATGATGGCCAAGAGGATGGTATGGCCATAGGCTGCCAGGAGATGGAGCGAGGTCCCCAGGACCACCACCAGCAGGGCCAGGAGAAAATAGTGGGCCGGATTCCAGCTCGGCCCGGTCTCGGCACCGGGGGGGAGAGGATCCCTCTTGCCGGCGTGGCCCCCTGCCGGCGCTCGTTTTCCCTCTTTTTTGGGCATGCCACCCTCCATCCCACGGTTAAATTTGTCGGTTTCGCAAAAAATTCAGCATAGCCCGCCGCGCCCTGGCTGACAACCGTAAAGATCAAGCCCGCCCTTGTTGGGGATCCCGGCCTACCGCCAGCAGACCGTTTCACCGGCAAACTCCCCTCTGCCCTTGACACTCCCCAGGAAAATGGGTATTCCCACGTAAATTCGCAATCGAGCCATCAACCAACACCCAAACTCGCCACCGGCCGCCGCTTCTCCTTGCCCCCCCGGCCGGGCAAGAGGCGACCGCCTAAACCCGCATCCATGCGCATCGCCTCAAAAATCATCTTCGGCTACCTGGGCCTAGGCCTCTTTGTTTGCGTGGTGGGCCTCCTGGGCTTTCTGGAACTGGGCAAGATCGGCCTTGAGTTTGACCGGGCCTTGAACCAGAGCCAACCGATCGTCGACGCCCTGCGCGAGATGAACGACCAGGGACGGCAGGTCCAGCTGTTGATCCGAGGTCTGGTCATGGACCGGCTCGGCGAACATCAGGGGCCAACCCCCGGAACCGGCCCCCAAGAGTCGCCGAATCGTGACATCGAGCAGGCCTTGCGCGCCCTTGAGCAGGCGTGCGGCCAGCATCGTGAACTGGTTGAGAGCTATTTCCCGGCGGAGATCGGGTTAAGCGATGAGATCAGGCAGCAGGTCGCCAGGATCCATGCCGCGGCCATGGCTGCGGCGGAGCGCACCAGCCACGGCCAGAGCCCCTTGGCCGCCGACTACCTGGTGGTGCAAGAGGCGGTGAGCGCCTTGCGCGAGACCACCCACCAAGGGCTGGACAAGGAGCGGCAGGAGTTTAAGGAGTACCAGCAGTCGATCGACGACTCCGTGTGGCAGCACCGCCAGAATCTCCTGTTGGGGGTGCTGCTGACCATAACGGTAGGCCTCTTGGGCGGGGCGCTGCTGACCCGCCAGATCGCCGGCCCCATCATCCGCCTGCGTAATGCCGTCCGTCGCTTTGGCCAAGGCGACTTGACGCTGCGGGTCCCCCCCGAGGCCACGGACGAGATCGGCGATCTGGCCGGGACCTTCAATGCCATGGCCGAGACCTTGGGCGGCACCATGGTCACCCGCGACTACGTGGAAAACATCATCGCTTCCATGTCCGACGGCATCGTGGTCCTCGATCTGGAGTTTAGGGTCCTCCGTTTGAATGGCGCGGCCCTCGCCCTCCTGGCCAAGGGCGGCGAGGAGTTGGTCGGCACCCCTGCCGCCGGACTCTTCCCCGAGGCCGCCTCCCTGGTGACGGCCTACCGGCGCTACGGATCGGTCCCCGCCCTGGAGAGCAGCCTGACTATCACCCCCGGTCAGGTCCGCCACCTGCGCATCGTGGCCACCCCGCTCACCGAACTTGGCCACAAAACCGGCCTGCTGCTCCTGATCCACGACATCACCCCGCAGAAGATCAACGAACAGCGGTTGCGCACCATGGCCAACTACGACCCCCTCACCGGCCTGGCCAACCGCAACATGCTCACCCTGTTCCTCGGTCAGGGGGTGGCCCGCCTCCCCTGGAGTGGCCGCTTTGCCGCCGTGCTCTTCTGCGACTTGGATCGCTTCAAGATGATCAACGACTCTCTGGGCCACACCATTGGCGACGAGTTGCTGCAAGCGGTGGCGGCCCGCTTCAAGACCCTGATGCGGGCCGGAGACATGGTCTTTCGCCTGGGCGGCGACGAGTTCGTCATCCTGCTGCTGGAGATGGCGGGCCTCTACGACATCTGCCACCTGGCCGACCGCATCGTCCGCGGCATCACCCAACCCTTCCAGGTCGGCACCCACGAGTTGCTGGTGACCACCAGTATCGGCATCAGCATGGCGCCCGTGGACGGCAACGACGCCGTCGAACTGCTCAAGAACGCGGACCTGGCCATGTACGAGGCCAAGCGCCTGGGCAAAAACCGCTTCTGCTTCTTCTCCCACGCCATGGCTGAGCGCACCCGGGAGCGGATGCTCCTGGAGAACGCACTCCACCACGCCATTAGCGCGGGCCGGGAGCTTACGGTCTACTACCAACCCCAGGTCACCATCCTGGGTGAACTCCTGGGCTTCGAGGCCCTGGTCCGCTGGGTGAGCCCGGAGCGGGGCCTGGTCCCGCCGGCCGATTTTCTACCGGCGGCCGAGGAGGCCGGCTGGATGGGGATGGTGGATGAGTGGGTGCTGCGCCAGGCCTGCCAGGCGCTCCATGGTTGGCGAAGCACTTCCGGTGCCAACCTGCGGGTGGCGGTGAACATCTCCAACCAGATGTTCAATCGACCCGACTTCTGTCGTCTGATCGTCCAAGTCCTCGCAGAGAGCGGCCTGCCGGCCAAGGCCCTGGAGCTGGAGTTGACCGAGGCCGTGGTGATGACCGACGTCGAGCGGGCCATCACCACCATGAATGCCCTCTGCGCCCTTGGGGTGGCACTCTCCATCGACGATTTCGGCACCGGCTACTCCTCCTTTGGCCAGCTCAAGCGCTGCCCGATTCAGACCCTGAAGATCGACCGCACCTTTGTCCGCGACCTGGTCAGCGACCCCAACGATGTAGCCATCGTCGAGGCCATCATCGCCATGGCGCTGCGTCTCGGCATCACCTCCCTGGCCGAGGGGGTGGAAACCGAGGAACAGCTGACCATCTTGCGGCGCTCCGGCTGCCAACTCATCCAAGGCTACCTCTTCGGCCGCCCCATGCCGGAAAGCGAGGTGCCGGCGCTGGTAGCCTGCATGCCCATGCTGGCCGATACCCTCTAACTGCCCATGCTCTTTGCCAGGGAGGCCGGGGCCGCAAAAAAACCGTTTGCCTTGCGACCTCGCTTAATGCTACGATTGCCTCTAAGCTCATGCCCCGCTACTCCGTGCGGGGCCAAATATCACCCTGCATGGAGGCAAACAATGCGCATCACTAAACTGCTCTTCCTTGGCATCTGTCTCACCTTTCTCCTTACCGGCTGCGTCACCACCAAACCGGCAGCCACCGCCGAAGAACGGCACGATGTGCTCTACACCTGCAACTGCGGCCCCCAGTGCAAATGCAACTCCATGAGCACCCAACCCGGCAACTGTAAGTGTGGCTCGCCCATGGTCTGGGGCCATGTGGTCCGGGTGGAAGGGGACGAGGCCATCCTCTGTCAGTGTAAAGAGGGGTGCAAGTGCGCGGGTCTGGACGCCAAGGACCCGAGCAAATGCAACTGCGGCACCGCGGTCAAACGGGTGAACCTCAAGGGCAGCGGCCTCTACTTCTGCAATTGCGGCGGCTCGTGCGGCTGCAATACCCTCGCCACCGGACCAGCCTCCTGTAAATGCGGCATGCCGCTGAAGAAGTCCGAATAACGATTCCCCTTAACCGCTGGAAATGGAAGGGCAGGGGCAACCGCCGGTTGCCCCTGCCCTTTGTTTCTTCCCCCACGGACCATGCTCCTCGCCATCGATATCGGCAATAGCCACACCGTCATCGGCATCTTCGACGATGCGGAGATCCGCCACCACTGGCGCATCCGCACCAATTGCCAACACACCGCCGACGAGATCGCGGTCAAGTTGCACACCCTGTTCGCCATGGGCAGCTGCCCACGGGAGGCCATCGACGGTGTGATCATCGCCAGCGTCGTCCCCCAGGCGCAGGCCGGTTGGCTCGCCGTGGCCCGTACCCTGGTGGCCGAACCGATGCTGGTGGACCATGAGACCCCCACCGGCATCCGGCTGCTGATCGATACCCCGGCCGAGGTGGGGGCCGACCGCATCGTCAACGCTGCGGCCGGCTTTGCCCGCTACCAGCAGGCCTTGATCATCGTCGATTTCGGCACGGCCATCACCTTTGACTGCGTCTCGGCCCAGGGCGACTACCTGGGGGGCGCCATCACCCCGGGCATGGGCATCGCCATTGAGGCCTTGGGCAGCCGGACCGCCAAGTTGCCCCGGGTGGAGATCAACTGCCCGCCGCCCAAGGCCATCGGCACCAACACCGTGGCCGCCATCCAGTCGGGTATCCTCCATGGCTACGGCGGTCTGGGGGAGGGGGTGCTCTCCCGCATTAAAGACGTGATCGAGCTGCATTCGCGCGCGGTCATCGCCACCGGCGGCATGGCCCAACTGATTGCCCCCTACGCCCCGTCCCTGACGCGCATCGAACCCTTACTCACCCTGGAAGGACTCCGCCTGATCCATGACCGTTGCCGCCCATAACCAAGGTATCCGTCCCCCCCTGCTCAACAAGGGCGACGCCATCGGTCTGGCCGCCCCTGCCGGGCCCATTGATGAAGAGATCATCCGTCAAGGTCTCCAGCTCTTGCGCGATGCCGGCATCAAAAACGTCAAGTTCGCCGCGGACATCTGCCGCCACGAGAACTTCCTGGCCGGCTCGGACCAGCGCCGCCTGGAAGAGTTGCACCAGCTGTGGGACGATGACGAGGTCAAGGCCATTCTGGCGGTGCGCGGCGGCTATGGCTGCGCTCGCCTCCTGCCCGGTCTGGACTTCGACCTCATCCGCAGGAAACCCAAGATCCTGGTGGGCTTCTCCGACCTCACCATCCTGCTCAACACCATCCACCAGCAGACCGGCCTGGTGACCTTCCACGGCCCCATGCTCTCCACCCTGGTCCGCGACGGCAAGCCCAGCCTGCTGGCCATGCTCAACGAACTTACCGTCCACGCCCAGGAGCACCTCACCCCCAAGGGGCTGGAGATCCTGCGCCCGGGCTCTGCCCAAGGCCGGCTCCTGGGCGGCAACCTCACCTGTCTGGCCCAGCTCCTGGCCACCCCCTACGAACCAGCATGGCAGGGGGCCGTCCTGCTCCTGGAAGAGATCAACGAGCCCGCCTATCGGGTGGACCGAGTGCTCACCCAACTCAGTCTGGCCGGCCGCCTGGACGGCTTGGCAGGGGTCATCCTGGGCGAGTTTACGGGCAGTGACCACCACCCCATGGCCTCCCTGGACCTGGTCTGGCAACGCATCCTGGAGTTGACCCCGGAGGAGATCCCGGTGTGGGCCAACTTCCCCTCCGGCCACGGCCATCGCAATATCCTCCTCCCCATCGGCCGCACCGTGCTCATGGACAGCAGCCGCGCCAGATTGCACCTGCTCGATTGGTAGGGGGACAGCACAAGGAGAGCCCCGGTGACCACACCCCTCCGCCAGACAGTAGATCCCCAACACGGGGTTGCCGAGATCAACTTCCATGCCCCGGTGATCCGCGTCTGCGGGACGGTGGTGATCGGGGTCGGCATCGCCGTCCTGGTGGGCTGGGGCCTGGGCCTGCCGAATCTGGCCAGCCTCGGCACGGGGACGATCCCGGTGGCGCCGAGCACGGCGGCGCTGTTCATCCTCTATGCCACCGCCCTGCTCCTCCGTCTGCGGCCACCAGCCAGCGGAGTGCCGCGGATCGGGTGCGGGTTGATCGCCTGCGGGGGGTCCATTTCCGTGCTGTTGCTGCTCTGCGCGGTTAGTGGGGTGCATCCCGACCTGGAACACGCCGGCATCACCATCATCGACACCCCGGGCCAGGCCCCCATCGGCCACATGTCCATGGTCACCGCGACCTGTTTCCTGGTCACCGCCCTCTCCTACCTCGCCGGGCTCCCCACTGCCCGAACCGCCCCCTGGCGCGCCACCCTGGCCTTCTCTCTGGCAGGGGTGGTGAGCGCGGCCAATTCTCTCCTGCTCCTCGCCTATCTCTACGGCACACCGTTATTCTATGGCGGGGGGGTTATTCCGCCCGCGGCCTTGACCTGCGTGGCCTTCCTGGCCCTGGGGATTGCCCTCCTGGTCCTGGCCGCCCCCCAAGTCCGGATTCCTTGGCTCCACCTGGAACCGACCGCCCGGGCCGCTGCCCTCTTCATCATCGCCTTCGCCCTCCTGGCCACGGGGATCGTCTATGCCGGCTTTCTCTCTTTCAAGAACTACGAAAAGCGCTTCCGCGTCGAGGTTGAGGCCCAGCTCTCCGCCATTGCCCAGCTGAAGGTGAGCGAACTCGCCCACTGGCGCGAGGAGCGCCTCATGGACGCGACCATCCTCTCCCGCAACAGCGACCTTGCCGCCCTGGTACGCCGGTATCTGGCAGACCCCGGCGACCTGGAAGCGGCGCAACGGCTTCAGGGCTGGCTCGATGCATACCACGCCCCCACCCCGTCCTCGCCCTATACGGAGGTCTTCCTGCTCGACCGGGAGGGCCGCGCCCGGCTGCG
>OBOI01000266.1_pt1 | contig 20006 bp, 19 predicted proteins | sample 1670151 | NCBI WGS metagenome assembly OBOI01 (sample SAMEA104232303, study PRJEB22302) | sediment metagenome | biome: forest; feature: aquifer; material: sediment | place: USA | collected 2011-08-07 | depth 0.01 m | reverse complement strand
GGCCCGTCATCGCCGTGACGATCAGGCTTTCAAGCCCCTTTTCGCTGGTATCCGTGGTCATCCAGGCTCCCCGATCAATTACCCATCAATTACCGCGACGACAATTTAACTGTCGATATTCATATAGTTACAAATGCAAAATGCTATTACCCTGGCCTTCCATCAATTACCCATCAATTAAGAATCAGGCCCAGTACGGCACGTACTTCATATACTTTCGGCCCGCATCTTCATCGAAAGGCCGGATCATGCCGGCCTCGACGGTTTCCCGGATGTAGCGCGACACCGCCGACTTGTTCTTCTCCTCAACGCCGAAACGCTCCCGCAGCGAGGCATTGGTCAGGTAGTCCCGCGTAACCCACTTCAGACTGGCGTGCAGATAACACGCCCGTATCCGGTCGGCCTTATCCATCTCGACCAGGGGCCGATGCGCGAACAGCACCACGCGCGTGAAGTCCTTCGGCACCTCGAATAGCGGCGCGGGCAGTTGATACAGCTCCACTTGGAAGATCACCTTGTCGATGCCGCTACCGCGCTCCTCGCAAATGCGGAAGCGGCGCATCAGGGAGGCGATGCCATCGTTACGCGACTTCGGCGGCGTATCGACGAAACGTTGAGTATCCACCAGCGGCTCGCCGGGGTTGGTGATCTCGATGCGGTCGGCGAAAATTTCCACCATCGGCCCCGCACCCGTGACGAAGAAATCCTGATGGATCAGCGCATTCACCACCAACTCGCGAACAGCCAACTCGGGAAACATCGGCACAGTCTTGCGCAGCGCCTGGCCGATCACTTCGTTCGACGGCAGCAACCCGTTCACGAAACCGATCAAACCCTCGAAGCCGCTGGCGTAGCCCTTGCCGCCGACCTGCTCTTTCACCGTCTCGACGCGGCTGTTGCCGCGATACTGGATCACCCGCATCGCCTTGCGCTTCAGCGTCGCGAAATCGTCCAGGCGCTTGGCGAACAGGATGGCGCCGAGATTGGTAATGTTCCAGCCGCCCGCCGCGCAAGGCTCGATCAGCTTGTCGTCTTCCAGCGCCGCCAGAATGCCGGCGCGGTTTTCCGGCAGGGCACGTTCGAGCAGATCGAAATAGGCCGGGTAATCGAGCAGCCGCAGCACCTCCTCGTCGCGCACCCGCTCCGCCGCCACGCCGCTCTCGAACGGCGCCTTGTCGAACAGGCGCCACAGCCCGCGCTCCTTCTCGGGGAAATCCTTGAGCCGCTTCTTGTACGTGCCGACGCGGATGTACTCCTGGCCCTGGAACTGCACCGGCTGGCGGAAGGCGCGCTCAATTTCCAGCAGCACCACCGACAGCCCGTCCACCGTCACCGCGAAGAAGCGGAAATGTATTTTCGGCGCCAGCGATCGCAGCAACCAGTTCTCCAGTTCCTCGTTGCCGACCTTGGCCGCCGCTGGCGAAAAACTCGTGCCGACCACCGCATGGTCGCCGTCGCGCACGCCCCACACCAGATAGGCAAACGCCTTGCCGGCCAGCGCCGCCGCATTCGACAGGGCCGACAGGTACTCGCCGATCTGCTGCGGCTCGGCATCGTTCTCCTTGAACTCCGCCCACTCGGTTTCCTGCGGCAGCTTGCACAGCTCGCGCACCAGGCTGACGAGGTAATCGGCGGGGCGGTCGGTGGGCATGCGGCCTCCTCCGTCAGATCGTCGAGGGCTTCATCCACTTCGGCGTCATTCACTTCCTCGGTAGCTTCGGGCGCTGACTCGGGCAGACGCGCGGCGGCTTCGCGCACGTCGAGCTTGCCGGTGACGACGTCGGCGATCAGGCGAGTACGGTATTCATGTAGCAGGGCAGCCTCGCGCTCAATGCGTGAAATTGGCCCCAATAGCGCGGATATTTGGCTACGCAGCCCTATGACAATTTCCCGTTGTTCGTCGCGGCTTGGAACTGAGAAATAGAATGCCTTCAATGCAGTTAACGGAAGGTTGTTTGCTAACCCATCCGCCCCGCTGATGGCTTGTTCAACCTGAAGTCGATAGTAATGGCTGTTCATTGCCATCACCATGAAATCGACGTCCACGAGTTGATTGAACACTGGGCGAAACGTCTTATCTGACAGAATCAACCGGTATGCCAGAGAATCAACGCGCCCTACTGATCCAACAAGGCTTGGCGAGCCACTTGCCCGCGACACAAGAACATCCCCGCAACCAATTGCTATCGAGCGGTCGAATTCAAAGCCAGGAGGAAGTCTCTTGTGCTGGAGCTCACGGAAAACACCTCGATTTACGCATCCCGCTTTCACGACGCCCCAAGCCGAGCCATCCGCGAGACAGTTCTCAGCTTGCGGACTCACTCCCTGGTCAATCCGTTGGACCAACGACTTAAGCCGTAAGGTTTTCCAATGCGCTGGAATCTGCCCCAGCCAGGGAATGCCGGAATCCTTGAGCGGCACGCCAGGGTCGAGGCCGCGCGTGACGGCGCGGTGGATGATGGCCTGTTTCTGCTCGTTCAGCAGCGCGATGGTCTTGCGCTTGGCCCGGATCGCCTTGTCCAGTTGGTGCGTGGCGTGGTCGAGGAAGCGGACGATGGTCGCTTGCTCTTCAGCGGGTGGAAGCGGCGAGTAGATGAGCTTGAAATGTTCTGGCCGCAAACTCCACATGTCCGACGTAATGCCATACGACCACCGTTCGGCCTCTTTGGCGAAGTCCGGCGTTCGGAACAGGTGGTGGTAATAGTTCGAGCTATTGGCATCGCGCAGTCGCTGCACGACATACGCCGGGCTGATGATGCCGCGCAGATGGGACACTCCGATGGCACCTTGCCATGCTCGCATCTTGTTGTAGGCAATGTCGCCAGGACAAACCAGTTTATATGCCGACTTATCTAGTTTCGAGCTGTCCTTTTTTGAACTATCCGCCAGCAACTCCCGCTGCTTGATTACGCCACGCGTAATCGTTACCGAGAGCATCTGCTCGGTGGGATGCTCGCGCTCTTTGACTTCCTCGAACAATGTGCGATGAGGGAGAACGCTCCAATGCGCCGGCACCCGGCCCAGCCAGGGAAGCCCGGAATCCTTGTAGGCCGCATAGGGCTTAAGCTGTTCGATCACGCCTTCGCCCCCAGACCCAGCAACTCGTCGAGCAGACCCTCTGCCTCCTTCTCGACGGCCAGGATGTCGGCACGGATTTCCTCCAACGTGCGCAGCGGCTGCGGCTTGTAGAAGTGGCGGGTGAAACTGATTTCGTAGCCGATCTTGGTCTTGCTCTCGTCCACCCAGGCGTCGGGCGTGTAGGGCAGCACTTCGCGGCGGATGAAGGCCTCGATGCCGCCGTCTTCGAGCAGAGGCACTTGCTCGGTGTCACGCAGATCGGTGTCGGGTTCGTATTCGACGATGGCCTTCTTGTCGTGCGCCGTGGTCTCATAAAGGCCGTGCAGCGGATCGGCCTTCGCCTTGCGGTGCAACTTGGCGATGACCGGCGGCGCGGTTTCTTCGCGCCAACTGACGGCCTTGTAGATGAGCTTGAGATCGGCGGCGCCCACCTTGCGGTCGGCGGCTTCCAGCGCCCGTTCGACCTGTTCGCGGAAGATGTTGTGATCGGAAAACAGCTCGCCGCCCAAGGCTTCGCGCAGGACGCCGGCGGTTTCCACCAGCGCGGCGTCGCGCGCCCAGGTGGTGGGATCGGCGAGTTTCTTTTTCTTCTTCTCGGGCAGGCCGGCCTTGGCCGGTGCTTCGTCGTCCTCGGCATCCTCGTCCGCGCCCCATTCGGCCAGGCGCGCTTCGAGCGCCTTGGCGATGCGGCGATAGTCGTGCGCCAGCGCGTCGCCGAATTCGTCGTAAAGCGCGGAACGTATCTCGGCATCGCCCGAGGCGAAACGCAACGATTCGACGGCGGCTGGCGTCAGTTGGCTGACCAGGCGCAGCGGGCGCTCGACGGTCACCTTCCAGTAGCCGAAGGCGGCGTTGGCGAAAATCTTCGACTGCTCGCTTTCCTGGAAATCCAGGTAGGTGCGGCAGATGCGGGCGATGTCGTCCTCGCCAAGTTCGCAGTTCTTCTTGCCGAGGTTCTTGCGTAGCGGCTTGTACCATTGCGTGGCGTCGATCAACTGCACCTTGCCGCGACGGTGTTTCGCCTTACGGTTGGAGAGCACCCAGACATAGGTGGCGATGCCGGTGTTGTAGAACAGGTTCAACGGCAGGGCGACGATGGCTTCGAGCCAGTCGCTTTCGATCAGCCAGCGGCGGATGTTGCTCTCGCCCTGGCCGGCGTCGCCGGTGAACAGGCTGGAACCGTTATGCACCTCGGCGATGCGGCTGCCCAGCGCCGACTTGTGGTTCATCTTGTGCGCCATGTTGGCGAGGAACAGCATCTGGCCGTCGCTGGAGCGCGTGACCAGCGAGAGTTCTTCCCCTTCGTGCTGCACCTTGAAGCGCGGGTCGCGCATGCCGTCCTTACCGCCCATGGCTTCGAGGTCTTTCTTCCAGCTCTTGCCATAGGGCGGATTGGCGAGCATGAAATCGAATTCCTGCGCCGGGAAGGCGTCGTGCGCCAGGGTGCTCCACTCGGCGCCACCGACGATGTGCTCGGCGTTCTCGCCTTCCCCCTTCAGCAGCATATCGGCCTTGCAGATGGCGTAGGTCTCGGGGTTGATTTCCTGGCCGTAGAGATAGCTATGAACCTGCCTCTCGCGCTGCGCGGCGAGGCCCTGCAAGCGCTCCTCGGCGACGGTGAGCATGCCGCCGGTACCGCAGGCGCCGTCGTAAAGCAGATAGGAGCCGGCCTCGATGCGTTCGGCGACGGGCAGGAAGATGAGGTCGGCCATCAGCTTGACAGCGTCGCGCGGCGTCCAGTGTTCGCCAGCCTCTTCGTTGTTGTCTTCGTTGAAGCGGCGCACCAGTTCCTCGAATACCGTGCCCATCGCGTGGTTGTCCACGGCAGCAGGCGAGAGGTCGATGTCGGGCGACAGAAACTTCTCGATCAACGTGCCGAGCGCATCGGCCTTCGAGAGCGTGGGAATCTGGTTGCGGAACTTGAAGTTTTCGAGAATCTCCTGGACGTTGGCGGAAAAGCCGTCGAGGTAGGCGTCGAAGTCGGCGCGCAAGGCCTGCTGGCTGCCGCGGTTTTTCAAGTCGCGCAGGGTGAATTTCGAGGTGTTGTAGAAGGCTTGGCCGGCGGCCTTGCACAGGGCCGCGCGCTGCTCGGTGATGCCGGCGTCGTCGAGCATCTTCCTGGTGTCGAGCACGGCCTGCTTGGTCGGTTCCAGCACGGCATCCATGCGCCGCAACACGCACATCGGCAGGATCACGTCGGCGTACTTGCCGCGCTTGAAGAGGTCGCGCAACACGTCGTCGGCGATGCCCCAGATGAAGGAAACGATCTTGTTATGCGTGGCTTGATCCATCGGAAGAGTCGGTTGGTCTATGCCGGCAAAATAGTAACAGGCGAAAGTAGGTTGGGGATATATAGATCAATTGCAAGCGCCGGGCGCTGCGGGAGCTTCGCTCAACGAGCGAGCCCGGCGCCGCTTGTTACTTCTTCGATCGCAGTTGCTCGATCAGCTTTTGCAGGGCGATGCCGCGGTGCGAAACCGCGTTCTTGTCGGCAGCCGGTAGTTGCGCCGCCGTGCAGCCGCGCGTGGGCAACCAGAAGTAGGGATCGTAGCCGAAGCCGCCGTCGCCTTGCGGCTTATCGACGATCTCGCCGTGCCACTCGCCCTCGGCAATGATGGGCTGCGGGTCGTCGGCATGGCGCACGAAAACCAGCACGCAGACGTAGTGGGCGCGGCGGTCGGCCTGGCCTTCGAGGTCGGCGATCAGTTTTTCGTTGTTGCGCGCATCCGACTTCGGCTCGCCGGCAAAGCGCGCCGAATATACGCCGGGCGCGCCGCCGAGCGCCGTGACGCAAATGCCCGAGTCGTCGGCCATGGCCGGCAGCCCGGTGAGGCGGGCGGCATGGCGGGCCTTGGCGAGTGCGTTTTCGACAAAGGTGACGTGAGGCTCTTCGGCCTCCGGCACATCGAATTGCGCCTGCGGCAATACCTCGAAATCGAGCGTGGCCAGAAGCTGCGCAAACTCGCGCAGCTTGCCGGGATTATTTGATGCCAGTACCAGTTTTTTCATATTCAACTTTCACCACGGCGACACGGCGAACACGGCGCATGACGGGTTTGAATTTCCGCCGTGTCGCCGTGCCCGCCGTGGTTCATAGATTTTCCAGGGCTGCCTTTTGGGTAGCGACGATAGTGCGTATGCCGGCGGCGCCGAGTTCAAGCAGCGCATCGAGTTCGGCGCGCGAGAACGGCGCGCCTTCTGCGGTGCCCTGCACTTCGACGATGCCGCCGCTGCCTGTCATGACGACGTTCATGTCGGTGTCGCAGGTGGAGTCCTCTGCGTAGTCGAGGTCGAGCACCGGCACGGCGTCGACGATGCCGACCGAGACCGCGGCGACGAAATCGCGCAGCGGACTTTCCTTGATCTTGCCGGCAGCGACGAGCTTGGTGCAGGCCTCATGCAGCGCGACGCAGGCGCCGGTGATGGCGGCGCAACGCGTGCCGCCGTCGGCCTGCAATACATCGCAATCCAGCGTGATCTGGCGTTCGCCCAGCAGCGCCAGATCGGTTACCGCGCGCAGCGAGCGGCCGATCAGGCGCTGTATCTCCTGGGTGCGGCCGGACTGCTTGCCCTTGGCGGCCTCGCGCGCGCTGCGCGTATGCGTCGAGCGCGGCAGCATGCCGTATTCGGCCGTCACCCAGCCTTGGCCTTTGCCGCGCAGGAAGCCGGGCACGCTGTCTTCGACGCTGGCAGTGCATAGCACCTTGGTGTTGCCGAACTCCACCAGCACGCTGCCTTCGGCATGCATGGTGAAGTTGCGGGTGATGCGCATCGCGCGCAGTTGTTCCGGGGGTCTGCCGCTGGGTCTCATAAGGTGCGTTCCTATCGTGAGTATTTCTGTATGGCGCCGCGGATTTCCGCGATGGCGCGTTCGATGTCTTCTTCGGTCATATCGCGGTCGCGGCTGCGCGGCGAATCGAAGCCTTCCATCAGCGTCGTATGGGTATCGAGCGGCATGGTACGGGTCTCGACCATGGGCACGATATCGTCGCCGTAATTGTCTTCCCAGTTCATGGCGATCAGCGAGAGATTGTCGCTGCCGGCGCCGGCGCGGGTTTCGGCGGCGTCGAGCAAGCGCGGCACGCTCTGCGTGACGCTGGCCTGGGCCAGCACGCGCACCAGCGCCGCGTCGTCGAGCGGCCCCCAGACGCCGTCGCTGCAAAGTGCGACGATGTCGCCGGAATACAGCGGCGTCTTGCGCGAGAATTCGACCTGCGGCGCATGGTCGCCGCCGAGGCAGCTATAGACGAGGTTGCGCGCCGGGTGATGCCGCGCCTCATCATGCGCCAGCAGGCCCTGGTCGATCATGAGTTGCACGCGCGAGTGGTCGCGCGTCTGTGCCTGGATGCGGCCGGCGCGGATCACGTATAGCCGCGAGTCGCCGGCATGCGCCCAGTAGGCGATGTTGTTCTGCACGACGCAGGCGACGCAGGTCGTGCGCGGCACCTCCGGCAGGCGGTGTTCGGTGGCATAGGCGGTGATTGCCTGGTGGGCGTTGGCGAAGCCCCAGGACAGGAACATGAAGGGATCGGGCAGGCGTGGCAGGGACTCGCGCTGGAACGCCTCGGTCAGGAATTGCACGGCGATCTGCGCCGCGACATCGCCGTGCAAATGTCCGCCCATGCCGTCGGCAACCACCATCAGCAGCGCTTCGCGCGAATAGCAATAGGCCAGGCGATCCTGGTTCTCCTTGCGCTTGCCGACGCGGCTTTCCTGAAAGATGGTGAATTTCATGGCTGAGCTTACTGACATGGGTGCCTATTTTCCCATCAATCCCTTGAGCCGCTGGCTCAATGTATCGGCCCACGAGCCGCCATGGGGTACCGCCGCGCTGTCCGACAGCGCCTTTTGCAGGGCGAACACTGAGAGCGGGCGTTCGAGATAGTCGAGATTCAGACACCAATCGACGGTTTCCAGAAGCTGCTGCGAGTATTTGCCGGCCCAGCGCTTTGCGGCGGGTTCCAGTTCGTCCCTGGCCAGCCGGGCGCTGGCCGGTGGCGGCGGCGTGCCGCCGAGCGTGGCGTAAATGCTGGCGCCGACGGCGTAGATGTCGGTCCAGGGGCCGAGCTGGTCGGGCGCCTCGTATTGTTCCGGCGCCGCAAAGCCGGGCGTGAACATCGCTTTCAGGTTCGGGCCTTCGGCGTTCAGCGCCTGGCGCGCGGCGCCGAAATCGAGCAGTACCGGCGTGCCGTCGCTACGCAGATAGATGTTGGCCGGCTTGATGTCGAGATGCAGCAGTTTCTGCGTATGAACTTCCCGCAGGCCATTGAGCAGCCGCGTGAAGACGCGGCGCACGAAGCTTTCATTGATGGCACCTTTGGCCTTGCGGATATGTTCGTGCAAGGTGCGCCCACGCTCGTACTGCATGACCATATAGACGGTCTCGTTGGCGCGAAAAAAGTTGAGCACGCGCACCACGTTGGGATGGCTCAGATGGGCGAGCGAGCGCCCCTCCTCGAAAAAGCACTTCATGCCGTGGCGGAAGGCGCCGAGGCGCTCTGCGCTGACCACGGGAACGACGCCTTCGGTACGCAGCGCCAGCGAACTGGGCAGGTATTCCTTGATCGCCACCGGCGTCTCGTTTTCATCGTAGGCCAGATAGACGATGGAAAAGCCGCCCAGCGACAACTGCCGCGCGATGCGGTAGCGGTCGAGCTGGAAGCCCGAAGGCAGGGGCCGGTTGACCTGGGGTGACGGCATGGATTGTGGGTGGGCGGCGGCGTGCGCGTCTGGCGGCGCAGTCCACAGTTTATACTCGCGCCATTCCACGAACAGGCGGTGCGGCGTGAAGCCGCGCCAAATTCAATCATGACCATATACAGCATGACCGGCTACGCGGTCGGCACCCGGGAACTGGGTCCGGCAGCGCTTCATCTGGAACTGAAGAGCGTCAATTCGCGCTTTCTCGACATCACGTTCCGCTGCGGCGAGGAATTGCGTTTTCTCGAAATGCCGCTGCGCGAAAAGATCGCCGCGGCGCTTTCCCGCGGCAAGGTGGAGTGCCGCCTCAACCTGGCACCGCAAGCCGCCGCGCCGCGTGAGCTGGCGCCCAATCTTGCCCTCGTCGCCCAGTTGGCGAAGCTCGAAGCGGCCGTACGCGCGACCTTGCCCGGCGCCGCACCGTTGACCGCCGCCGAGATATTGCGCTGGCCCGGTGTGATTGCCGACGAAACCGTCGATCCGGAGCGCCTTCAAGCCGAAGCGCTCGGCCTGGCCGACACGGTGCTGAAAGACTTTTTGGCCACGCGCGGACGCGAAGGGGCCAAGCTGGCGGCGATGATCCTCGACCGCGTCGCCCGCATGCGCGAACTCACCGCGCAGGTGGCGCCGCTGCTGCCCTTGTCGATTGCCGACTACGAGGCCCGGCTTTCCGCCAAGCTGCGCGATGCGGTGGCCAATCTCGACGAGGAGCGCATTCGCCAGGAGATCGGCCTCTTCGCCACGCGCATCGATGTTGCCGAGGAACTCTCGCGTTTGTCCACCCATCTCGACGAACTGGAACGCATCGTCGGCAAGGGCGGCGCCGTCGGCAAACGCCTCGATTTCCTGATGCAGGAGTTCAACCGCGAAGCCAATACCCTGGCGTCGAAATCGGTCTCCGCCGAAATCACCGGCATCGCGCTGGAACTCAAGTTGCTGATCGAGCAGGTGCGGGAGCAGGTGCAAAACCTGGAGTGACGCCGGGGGCGGCGCGTTCAGGCCGCCAACCGCTCTTCAGGACTGTCTTCGCCTTCGCCCGGAAACAGGGTCATCAGGCCGGTGTTGCCGTAGGCGCGAAATCCCATCGCCTTGAAGAAGTTGCCGGACGGGCGCGTCGCGGCCACGATCACCGCGTCGGCCTTTGCCACCCGGAAGAACTCGTTCAGCAAGGTGCGACCGATGTTGCGGCCGACGCAGTCCTCATGGACGACGATACTGGCTACCACCGCGATGCGCGGATGGCCGGCGGCACCCAGCGAGCGCATCAGGCGTTCGCCGTCGTCGGTGTCGAGTGCTTCGAGGAAGATGCGCCAGTCTTCGCGGTCGTGGCTGCAAACGAAGCCGCGGATGGCGCCGCGCAGATCGTGGACTTGGATGGAGGAGTACATGGTCGTGGTCGGAGGAGGGTTTCTTGACTGAATTAACGGCCGCGACTACGCTGTCTTTAGTGCAGTGCAACATTCCGCTTTCCCCTTGTCGCTGCGGTATGATCGCCCCTCTCCCGATTTACGGTTCCAGGCAATGAACGTCGGCAGCCTTTTTGTCGTTTCCGCACCTTCCGGCGCGGGCAAGACCACGCTGGTCAAGCTTCTGCTGGAGCGCGATTCCCAGGTGCGTCACTCGATCTCCTACACCACGCGGGCGCCGCGGCCGGGCGAGCAGAACGGCCGCGAATACCACTTCGTCGACATCCCGGCTTTCGTCGCCATGCGCGACCGCGGCGAGTTCCTCGAATGGGCCGAAGTGCATGGCAACTTCTACGGCACCTCGCGTCCCTGGCTGGAAGCGCAGATGCAGGCCGGCCAGGACATGCTGCTCGAAATCGACTGGCAAGGCGCGCAGCAGGTGCGCAAGATGTTTCCGGAGTCCGTCGGCATATTCGTCATGCCGCCGTCGATTGCCGAACTGGAGCGGCGCCTGCGCGGACGCGGGCAAGACGCCGAGGAGGTCATCCAAAGGCGCGTGGCCGCGGCGCTGGGCGAAATGCATCACGTCGGCGAGTTCGATTTTGTTATAATCAACAATAACTTGCAGGAGGCGCTGGAAGACTTGAGCGCCGCCGTGCGGGCTTCCCGCCTGCGTTGCGCGCGCCAGGCGGCCCGCCACCCGGAAGTTTTCCGTTTCCTGAATGCCCAATAGAAGGACAGATCATGGCCCGTGTCACCGTCGACGATTGTCTGAAAAGAATCCCCAACCGCTTCCAGCTCACTCTGGCTGCGACTTATCGTGCCCGCCAGATCACCATGGGCAGCACCCCTCTGGTCGAAGCCGGCCGCGACAAACCGACCGTGCTTGCCCTGCGTGAGATTGCTGCCGGCCTGGTCGGACTCGAAGTTCTCAACCGCGGGCAGGCCTGACCCGCACGATGCGGACGGGAAGAAGCGATGTTTGCGCCTCTTCCGTCTGCGCCTGATTCCGCGGCGCCACCCGGTGCCGACGAGTCATCCCTCGTCCCGCTCGACATGCATCCGCCGGTGGATCTGGCGGATGACCTCGAGCGGTTCATGGGCCGGATCTCCCGCTACCTGAAACTCGAGGACATCGCCCGCGTCGAGGCGGCCTACTGCTTTGCCTACGACGCTCATCGCGGCCAGCTTCGCTCCAGCGGCGATCCCTATATTTCGCATCCGCTCGCCGTGGCGACGACGCTGGCGGAATGGCAGCTCGATACTCAGGCGCTGATCGCTGCGCTGCTGCACGACGTGATGGAAGACACCGCCATCACCAAGGCGCAGATTGCCGAAAGCTTCGGCAAGACGGCCGCCGAACTCGTCGATGGCGTCTCCAAGATCGACAGGATCGAGAACCAGTCCTACGAAGAGGCCCAGGCGGAGAATTTCCGCAAGATGCTGCTGGCGATGGCGCGCGACGTGCGCGTCATCCTCGTCAAGCTTGCCGACCGTCTGCACAACATGCGCACGCTCGATGCGGTGCGTCCGGACAAGCGCCGCCGCGTCGCCCGCGAAACGCTCGAAATCTATGCGCCTATCGCCAACCGGCTCGGCTTCAATACGCTTTACCGCGAATTGCAGGAGTTGGCGTTCCGGCATCTCTATCCGATCCGCTATCGTGTGCTGGCCAAGGCGCTCAAATCGGCGCGCGGCAACCGCCGCGAGGTGGTCGGCAAGATACTCGAAGCGGTGAAGCGGCGCCTGCCGGAAGGCGGCATCGAGGCCGAAGTCATCGGACGCGAAAAGCATCTCTTCAGCATCTACCGCAAGATGCGTGAAAAGCACCTGTCCTTCTCCCAGGTGCTCGATATCTACGGCTTTCGCGTCATCGTCAAGGATGCGCCGACCTGCTATCTCACGCTGGGCGCATTGCACGGCCTTTACAAGCCGGTACCGGGCAAGTTCAAGGACTACATCGCCATTCCCAAGGCCAACGGCTACCAGTCGCTGCACACGACGCTGATCGGCCCCTATGGCACGCCGGCCGAAGTCCAGATCCGCACTGCCGCGATGAACCATGTCGCCGAAACCGGTGTCGCTTCGCACTGGCTCTACAAGGACGAACACTCGCTGACGGAGTTGCAGCGCACGACGCACAAATGGCTGCAATCGCTGCTCGAACTGCAATCGGCCTCGAACGATTCCGCCGAGTTTCTTGAGCACGTCAAGGTCGATCTCTTCCCCGGCGAAGTCTATGTATTCACGCCGCGCGGCAAGATCCTGGCGCTGCCGCGCGGCGCGACGCCCGTCGACTTCGCCTATGCCGTGCATACCGATATCGGCAACCGCTGCGTCGCCTGCCGCATCAACTTCGAATCGATGCCGCTACGTACCGAGCTGCGCAACGGCGACCGTGTCGAGATCATCACCGCGCCGCTGGCGGCGCCCAACCCGGCGTGGCTGGCCTATGCCCGTACCGGCCGGGCGCGGGCGCAGATCCGGCACTTCCTCAAGACCAGGCAGGGCTCGGAATCCACGGTACTGGGCGAGCAGTTGCTGGCCCAGGCCTTGCGCGCGATGGATGTCGACATCCGCGGCATCGCCGTCACGGTCTGGGACCGTTTCCTGCGCATCTGCGGCGTCAAGTCGAAACAGGATGTCCTCGCCGATATCGGACTGGGCAAGCGCCTGCCCGCCATTGTCGCCCGCCGGCTGGCGGGAGGGATCGATGTCGGCACGGGAGCGGCGGGGCCGGCGAAGCCCATGAGCACGATCCTGATTCACGGTACCGAGGGCGCGACCGTGCAGTTGGCCAAGTGCTGCCGCCCGATTCCCGGCGATCCCATCATCGGCCTCATCCGCAAGGGTCAGGGCCTCGTCGTGCATACGCACGACTGTCGGGCGCTGGCGCGGCTGCGCCGCGAGCGCGACTCATGGGTCGACGTCGACTGGGCGCCCGATATCGCGCGCAGCTTCGAGGTCAATATCCGCATCATCGCCAGCAACCAGCCCGGCGTTCTGGCGAAAGTCTCCGCCGCGATTGCCGAAGACGATTCGAACATCGTCAACGTCAGCATGGACGACGACCAGGCCGCCACGACCTCGCTCTACTTTACGCTCCAGGTTGCCAACCGCATCCACCTGGCGCGCATATTGAGAAGCCTGCGGCGAATTCCCGAAGTCGCGCGCATCACGCGGCTCAAAGACTGATCCACTCAAGGAGACGCCTCATGGCCAACTACGAATCCGACCACACCCGCTTCATGCGCGCATGGCTCGAACAGAACCCGCAGGAACTCGAAGTGCAAAAGAGCGGCCGTGCCCTTTGGTGGGACAAGCCGCCGCTGGACCCCGATGTACAACGTCGCCTCGACGCCGCGAACGTGCCGCGCAAACCCTACTACTACGATATCGATTGACGAAGAATTGACGATGCGGGAACTCTGCGCCATCATTGGCTGTCCGTAGTCCATGATCGGCACCGAAATACGGAATCGCTTTTACGTACCAAAATCAAAGAGGATCGCCATGAAAGACAACCTGAATCAGTCCCGTCGCAACATGCTCAAACTCGGTGGCATGGCCATTGCCATGATCCCTGTCGCCGCCTTCGCCGCCAAAAACGAGGGCTTGCGCACCTCGATGAAGTACAAGGACACGCCCGAGGGCGACAAGGACTGCTCCAACTGCCTTCAGTGGGTCCCCGGCAAAACGCCGAAGGATCTGGGCGGATGCAAGATATTTGCCGGCGACACGGAAATCAACCCGAAGGGCTATTGCGTCGCCTGGGCCAAGCGCCCTTAAGTTCAGCGCAGTCACATCGCCAGGCCGGCAGGCCGTTTCCGGCGAATGGTACGACGGGCACGATGTGCCCGTCGTGCATTTAATTGGCATAGCGGTTGAGCGCAATGCTCGACATGAGAAAAACTTGACGTCCGTCAAGCCGCTTTTACGGCAACCTCACTAGCATGGCCGTCATACCCTCGATCCCAAGGGGGTTGCGGGAAGACGCTGATGAACATATCGAGCGCAATCGTACATGCCAAGCCCGGCGCCGCCGGGCTTGTGCGCACCGGACTCGGTGCCCTCGAAGGCGTGGAGGTTCATGCCGTATCGGACGAGGGCAAGCTGATCGTCACGATCGAGGCCGGCGACGACCGCATCACCACCGCCACCTTCGAGTCTATCGGGCAGATGGCGGGCGTGTTGTCGGTGGCGCTGGTCTACCACCAGACGGAATCCGACCCGGAAACGTATATCTCAGCGGAGGCATAACCCTCGGGTTGTGCCGCAACTACAAGGAGGTCTGCAATGAAACTGACGCGGCGTGAATTCATCAAGTCGAATGCGGTCGTAGCGGCGGCCGGCGTGGCCGGCATGTCGGTACCGGGCGCCCAGGCGTTCGCCCAGTCCAACGTACAGGACGGCGTGCGTTGGGACAAGGGCGTCTGCCGCTATTGCGGCACCGGTTGCGGCGTGCTCGTCGGCGTCAAGGACGGCCGCGTCGTTGCGACCCAGGGCGACCCCGACGCGCCGGTAAATAAGGGCCTCAACTGTATCAAGGGCTATTTCCTGTCGAAGATCATGTACGGCAAGGACCGCCTGACGCAGCCGCTCTTGCGCATGAAGGACGGCAAGTTCGCCAAGGACGGCGAGTTCAAGCCGGTATCCTGGAACGAAGCCTTCGACATCATGGCGGAGAAGTGCAAGGGCACGCTCAAGGCCAAGGGCCCCACCGCCGTCGGCATGTTCGGCTCCGGTCAATGGACGATCTGGGAAGGCTACGCCGCCGCCAAGCTGTTCAAGGCCGGCTTCCGCTCCAACAACCTCGATCCCAATGCGCGCCACTGCATGGCCTCCGCGGTGGTCGGCTTCATGCGCACCTTCGGCATCGACGAGCCGATGGGCTGCTACGACGACATGGAGCACGCCGATGCCTTCGTGCTGTGGGGCTCCAACATGGCCGAGATGCACCCCATTCTCTGGTCGCGCATCACCGACCGGCGTCTCACCGCCAAGCATGTGCGGATCAACGTGCTCTCGACTTTCAGTCACCGCACCACCGAGCTGGCCGACAGCGAACTGATTTTCAAGCCCCAGTCCGACCTCGCGATCCTCAACTACATCTGCAACTACATCATCCAAAGCGGTGCGGTGAACCAGGACTTCGTCAAGAAACATGTGAATTTCGCCAAAGGCGTTACCGACATCGGCTACGGCCTGCGCCCCAACCACCCGCTCGAACAGGTGGCCGGCAACAACGGCTATCCGGGACCCGACGGCAAGCCCAAAGGCGACCCGATGAAGGCCACGCCGATGAGCTTCGACGACTTCAAGGCCTTCGTCGCCGAATACACGCTCGACAAGGCGCACGAAATTTCCGGCGTGCCCAAGGACAAGCTGGAGGCGCTGGCCAAGGCCTACGCCGATCCCAAGACCAAGGTCATGTCGATGTGGACCATGGGCTTCAACCAGCACACCCGCGGCACCTGGGCGAACAACATGATCTACAACGTCCACCTGCTGGTGGGCAAGATTTCCGAGCCTGGCAACGGCCCGTTCTCGCTGACCGGCCAGCCTTCGGCCTGCGGCACGGCGCGCGAAGTGGGTACTTTCGCCCACCGCCTGCCGGCCGACATGGTGGTGATGAATCCCAAGCATCGCGAATTTGCCGAAAAGCAGTGGAAGTTGCCGGCGGGAACGATCCACGACAAGCCCGGCTACCACGCCGTACTGCAAAGCCGCATGCTCAAGGACGGCAAGCTCAACTTCTACTGGACCACTACCACCAACAATATGCAGGCCGGGCCGAACATCAACGGCGAAACCTATCCCGGCTTCCGCAATCCCGACAACTTCATCGTCGTTTCCGACTGCTATCCGACGGTGACGGCGATGGCTGCCGACCTGATCCTGCCCTCGGCGATGTGGATGGAAAAGGAAGGCGCCTACGGCAATGCCGAGCGCCGCACCCAGTTCTGGCGCCAGCAGGTCAGGGCACCGGGCGAGGCGAAGTCGGACTTGTGGCAGTACATCGAGTTTGCCAAGCGCTTCAAGGTCGAGGAAGTCTGGCCGGCCGAGCTGATTGCCAAGATGCCGGAGCTCAAGGGCAAAACCTTGTACGACGTGCTCTACGCCAACGGCCAGGTCAACAAGTTCCCGTTGTCCGATACCGCTCAGGGCTTTGAAAACGACGAATCGAAGGAACTCGGCTACTACCTGCAAAAGGGCTTGTTCGAGGAGTACGCGGCCTTCGGTCGCGGCCACGCCCACGATCTTGCGCCGTTCGACACCTATCACAAGGCGCGCGGCTTGCGCTGGCCGGTGGTCGACGGCAAGGAAACGCTGTGGCGCTTCCGCGAGGGCTACGATCCCTATGTGAAGAAAGGCGAGGGCGTCAGGTTCTACGGCAAGCCCGACGGCAAGGCGGTGGTCTTCGCCCTGCCTTACCAGCCAGCGGCCGAGATGCCGGACAAGGATTACGACCTCTGGCTATGCACCGGCCGCGTGCTGGAGCATTGGCATACCGGTACGATGACGCGGCGCGTGCCCGAGCTTTACCGTGCCATGCCGGACGCCTGGATCTACATGCATCCCGAGGACGCCAAGAAGCGCGGCCTCCAGCGCGGCGATACGGTCAAGGTAGCCACCAGGCGCGGCGAGATTTCCACTCGCGTCGAGACCAGCGGTCGTAACAAGCCGCCACAGGGCCTCGTCTTCGTGCCGTTCTTCGACGAAATGCGTCTGGTTAACAAGCTGACGCTGGATGCCACTTGCCCGCTTTCGAAGGAGACCGACTTCAAGAAGTGCGCGTGCAAGGTGGTCAAGGCCTGACGGCGCGCGTGCCGCGCAGGGTAAGAGCCCATGAACAGCGATTGCCCTGCCTGCACGCACGACGCACTCCTTGCGCTTGCTGCTGCTTTCGATATCGCGCCCGACCATGACCACCGCCCGCCGCCAGTTCATTTTCGATGCCGCACGCATGGCGTGCGGGGTCGGCCTGCTGGGTCTCGGTCTCGGTCTGTACGTCAAGCAGGCGCAGGCGCTGCCGTCGGTCGTCTTCCGTCCGCCGGGGGCAGGAGCCGAGAAGGACTTCCTCGGCGCCTGCATTCGTTGCGGCCTGTGCGTGCGCGACTGCCCGCCGCAGATTCTGGCCTTGGCGAAACCCGAGCAGCCGATTGCGACGGGCACGCCCTATTTCATCGCCCGCAGCGGTCCGTGCGAAATGTGCGAGAACATCCCCTGCGTCAAGGCTTGTCCGACCGGGGCGCTCGACCACAAGCTGACGGACATCACCAAGGCGCGCATGGGCCTGGCGGTGCTGGTGGACCACGAGACCTGCCTGAACTTTCTCGGCTTGCGTTGCGACGTTTGCTACCGCGTCTGCCCGCTGATCGACAAGGCGATCACGCTGGAACCGCGCCACAACGAGCGTACCGGCCGGCACACGATTTTCGAGCCTGTCGTGCATTCGGACGCCTGCACCGGTTGCGGCAAGTGCGAAGCGGGTTGTGTGCTGCAAATCGCTGCGATCAAGGTTTATCCGACCGCGCTTGCCAAGGGCGAGCTCGGCAGCCATTACCGCATCGGCTGGGAGGAGAAGAGGAAGGCCGGCGGCAGCCTTGTCGCCCCGGAGATCGAGCACCAGTACAACATGCCCGAGGGCCTCAAGTACGAGCATGGCAAAGGCCTGGCGCCATCCGGTCCGCCGCCGGCTCCCGGTGTCGGCGTGGATGCGTTGCGCGTGCCCAATCCCGGCCGCAATGCCGCACCGCTTGGCGGCGTGCCGCAGAATATTCCCGGCGGCGGGCTTGCCGACCGGCTTTCCATCGAGGCGCCGCGATGAATGCCGGTCGTATCGGCGCGGATGCCATCGCCGCCAAAGGCCGCTGGGGCGCCCACAAATGGCTGATCCTGCGCCGCAGTTCGCAACTGGCGATCCTCGCCCTGTTTCTCGCCGGCCCCTGGTTCGGGCTCTGGATCGTCAAGGGCAATCTCAATTTCAGCTACACCCTCGGCCTGCTGCCGCTGACCGATCCCTACGTATTGCTGCAAAGCGTTCTGGCCGGGCACCGCCCGGAAAGAAACGCGCTGATCGGCGTGGCTATCGTCGCCGCCTTTTACCTTCTCGTCGGCGGTCGTGTCTTCTGCGCCTGGGTATGCCCGGTCAATCCCGTCACCGACCTTGCCGCGTGGCTGCGCAACCGTCTCGGCATCAAGGGCGGTGCCCATATTTCGCGGCACGCCCGCTTCTGGATACTTAGCATGACGCTGGTCCTGGCGCTCGCCACCGGCAGCATCGCCTGGGAACTCGTCAATCCGGTCTCGATGCTGCATCGCGGCCTGTTCTTCGGCCTGGGCCTGGCGTGGACGGTGGTGCTGGCGGTGTTCCTGCTCGACCTGTTCGTCATGAATCGCGCCTGGTGCGGGCATCTTTGTCCCGTCGGCGCCTTCTACAGCCTGCTCGGCCGGCGCAGTCCGCTGCGGGTTGCCGCAACGCGCCGCAGCGCCTGCAACGATTGCAACGACTGTTTTGCCGTCTGCCCGGAGCCGCTGGTCATCAAGGCGCCGCTCAAGGATGGCGACAAGGGCGTCGGACCGACCATCGTTTCGGCGCAATGCACCAATTGCGGGCGCTGCATCGATGTCTGCGCCAAAGACGTCTTCACCTTCGGCATCCATTTCGCCAGACCCGTTTCAAACCAGGCCGGCGCCACCCAGGCGGCGTCGAAATGATCAACGTTTTTTCCTCCGTGGGGAGCGCATCATGAAGAAAATTGTCACCATCCTCCTGGCATCATTGCTGACTTCCATCGTCGGTTGCGCATCCTACGAACCGGTCGCCTTCATGCGCGGCAGTAGTATCACCACCGCCGATACGGCGCCGGACCGCAAGCCATATGCGGAACGGCTGCCGGACGCCAATCTGGCGACGCTCATTCCGCGTACCTTCAAGGGGCAGCCGCCGCTGGTTCCCCACACCGTTGCCAAGTACGAACCCATCACGCTTGAAGAGAATGCCTGCCTCGATTGCCATATCACGGACGACTTCAAGGGCAAGAAGATGCCGCGGATCGGCGACAGCCATTTCTCCAAGACACGCAAGGAGACGGACGGCACCGCGGCGGTGAGCATGGAGCGTTGGCAATGCAACAGTTGCCATGTCCAGCAGGTGGATGCGCTGCCACTGGTGGAGAACACCTTCGTCGGCAACAAGTAAAGATAGGCTGGCCGGCGCCAGGTGCCGGCCGGCACGCAGCGTTTTCGTCGCACAACCAGGAGATAGCAGCATGAAGTACCCGATTCACAAGCTGGCCCCGGCCCTCAGCCTTGCCATTGCGGCACTGGCGTTTTCCGGTAGCACCCTCGCCGTCGACGTCGACGCCGCCAAGGCGCTGGCCAAGCAGAACAACTGTTTCAAGTGCCACTCGGTGGAAAAAGAAAAGGACGGCCCCGCCTACAAGAAGGTTGCCGAGAAATACAAAGGCAAGGCCGATGCCGAGAAGCGGCTTATCGAGCACATCACCTCGGGCGAGAAGGCCAAGTTCCCGGACGGTCACGAGGAAGAACACAAGATCGTCAAGACCTCGCCGCCCAAAGACATGGAGCAGGTCAAGAACCTCGTGCAGTGGGTACTTGCCCAGTAGGTTGTCGTGCCGTCCATCGGAGGTCATGCGAATCGCAGCCTCCCAGACCCAGTGGCTGTGTAAGCAATAATGCCGATGGACATGAAGCGGGGCGCGCGGTACGGCGCCCCGTTTTCTTTTATCTCAAGAACGGAGTGAATCATGTCCGATAACGATCCAGGCGCCATGAAGCGCTGCTGGACAGCTTTAA
>OBOI01000263.1_pt1 | contig 20059 bp, 18 predicted proteins | sample 1670151 | NCBI WGS metagenome assembly OBOI01 (sample SAMEA104232303, study PRJEB22302) | sediment metagenome | biome: forest; feature: aquifer; material: sediment | place: USA | collected 2011-08-07 | depth 0.01 m | reverse complement strand
AGCACAGTGGTGCTCCAAATAGTTTTGATCATCGATCCCTCCTTTGGAACGTGCGACGTTCCTTTGGGGCGTTTGACGTTCCCTTGTTGTGCGGGAGTGTACACTACCGGAAGATATTTGACAAACATAAGTAGGTATTCACATTTGCGTCATCCTGGTCTTAGTCAGGATCCGAGGAGATATATTTGCTGGATTCTGGCCAAGTCCCGCAGCGTGCGGGATCCCGCCCGAGGCGGTGACCAGAATGACGAAATAATTCAGAGTAAACAAAGAAGTTAAATAAATGTCACAGATTTATACCATATGGTATAAATCTGTGACATTTTATTTATTGAGGATTATTCTTGAGAATCGACCGAAATCTGTTTTGTGCGGCTACGGTGTCCGCGTTCAATGATAATCGTTGTTTTTGCAACGTCAAAATGCTCGGCTAGTAATTCAATGAGTCGTTTGTTGGCCTCCCCTTCTTTGGCCCGCGCGCGTACCCAAACCTCGAGGGTAGCGTCGGGGCGCTCCACGATCTTTTCTTGCTTGGCGTTGGGGTGGATGTGGATAGTAATTTTCATAATAGTACGAATTAAACCGAATCACGCCCGAATAAAACCGAATACTAATCAAACGGTAAATTCGGAGCGATTCGGATGGTATTCGGATAAATTAGTACTGTGGCCTGCAGGCCACTATGGACTTTTCTTGCGCGTTGTGCTAGAGTATACTGTTATTAGGGTCAGTACAAATTGATCCGAATAACGCCCGAATAGATCCTAATTAAGTACAAATAGGTCTGAATCTATGGCGAATTTATCCGAATACGATTCGGATCGATTCGGACGTGATTTGGATTAATTCGTACACTATGCGCACTCCCCGCGGTTACGCTTCGGTCATCCTGACCATCATGGTGCTGGCAACGTCGGCCTATTTTGGCACGCTCGGCCAGCAGTCGGTTTTTACGCCCGAGACCATCAGAAGCCAACATCGGGAACCTTCTGGGCCTTCTACGCCGCCCACCGAACAATCCAAAATCGTCCAGGTGGTTGTGCCCGCATTGGAGCCCACTATCCCTAACGAAGAGCCAAAAGAAATAGATACGACGACGTTGCCACAACAACAACCCGCAGCGGGAGAAGTATTGGTGAAGCGCGTGGTGGACGGCGATACGATCAAGCTCGAAGATGGCCGAACCGTCCGATTGATTGGCGTGGACACCCCTGAAACCGTTGACCCGCGTAAAGAGGTCCAATGCTTTGGACCAGAAGCCAAAGAGTTTACGACAAACCTGCTCGATCGCCAATGGGTGCGATTAGAAACAGACGTGAGTACCACCGACAAATACGGCCGGACGTTGGCGTATGTGTGGCGCGATCAGGTCTTCGTCAACGACCTGCTCATTAAAGAAGGTTTTGCTAGAATTCTGACCATCCCCCCGGATGTCAAATACGTCGATCAGTTCAAGCAGTCAGAATCTGCCGCCCGGATCCAGGAGAAAGGACTGTGGGGGGAATGCGAACAATAAAGTACGAATCGATCCGAATACTACACGAATAGAACCGAATCTTTCACGCGTATTCGGATATATTCGGGCGTAATTCGGATCAATTCGTACTTGTTAATACCCGTACCTATCCACAATCTTGCCGGTTGAATCGCGCAATGTCACCACATCATGGTCAGCAGCCAATAACTGGCCGGTGTTGCCCACAAGGCCTAAAAAGAGGCGCCATTCTTTTTGGAAGAACTCCGGCTCAAACCGATGGTCTCTACGGCAACCGGCATAGTTATAATGGTCCACCGCAAACTGGATACATTCTTTGCCCAGGCGATTCTGGTCTGCCCCCTCCAACATTGGCGGGGGCGTACACGACGTAAGGCCGGACAGATAATCTTGACAAGTCCTCGTAAGATTGCGGGTGATCGAAACGGACGGCACCGGACAACTTTGGCTTAAGGACGGGCTAAAGGGTTTTAAGCGCTCCAAAAACCCGATGCAAGTGTTCGTACGGAAATTCTTCCCCACCGGGCTGCGGCCGGCATTGACCACCACACGCCCCCCTGGCGGCACCACCAGGCTTTGCGTAAAACTATTGTCGCTCGAATAATCGTCGACAACCTGCTCCAATCCATACCGCGAGTGCCGCTCGTTTTCGAGGGTCCAACCGGTAAAGTTAATCGCCGCCTCACCGCCCACCAGGATGGTCACATACTCTGTGGCGGGGTCTTCAGTCCCCACTGCTGCGGATTCGATCTTGGCCGTTCCGGTCACGACGGAAGCGCCGACGCGGAAATTACGCCACGCCGGCGTGCGATCTGTAATGCCCTGCGTGTCTTTAGCACGGACAAAAAAGACATACTCCTGCGGCAACATGGGCAGTGTCACACGCCGCTCCACCGTAGCACCGGCATCCACCCAACTTGTCTCATACCCTTCGATTTTTGTTTCATACGTCACCGCGGTACTGCCATGGGAGTCCCCCCGAAAACCAAAAATAATATCAGTTGATTCGGTGGTGGAGCCGGCCGAGGGGCCGATCGTAATCGTTGTCTGGGGTCCTTGAGAAATCGCAGTGGTGACTGGCGGACCGGATGGGATAGACGCCAATGTTTCGTTAGAAATCCACAAGAGGTTCTGGAGCCGGAGTCCACTGTCAGTGATCAAACTCGGCCGCGTCACCCAGCGGCGCACCCCCTCAATAACAACATAGACGCGGGGGTCGGTGCCCTTGATCAGGGTATTGTCCGGGTATCCCCCATTGGCAGTCACTACACTGCCGCGCGGGTATTGGATCAACTCTTGGTCGCTCAAGCGCCGCAACATGTTCCATCGGTATCCCAAGGCTCGGAAGTCCAGCTCGCTTTGGATCCAGAGGCGCTGCCCATTGGACACAATATACACCCGCGGGCCGCTGCCTTTGACCAGCGCGCCGTCTTCGACCGCCGCCGAAGCAACGCTCGGCGCGCCCAGCAACACGATCCCGAACATGCTCGCAATAATCAACCCTTCAGAGAAACGCATAATAGTGTTACCCAACCAACTCATTCACCACTTCCCAGAGCGCTTTCTTTTGCTGCAACTCTAATGCCAATGGCGTCTGCCGCTGTTGGCCTTTGAGCTGATCCATTCGATCCTGCATGCCTTCGATTTCTCCCTTTAATTTACTAAGATATTCCGATGCTTGAATCGGATTCCCTTGTTTCGGGATAATCATTGCGTCTTCTCCACGACCTTGGATGGTATTTTTGGCGGTGAACGCGGTTTTTATGTTCTGCTCCATCCATTCTTTCGCCGTCAACGCTCCCTGCTCGGGAGACGGTTGCGTCTTCCTTCCACGATCAAAAAATCCCATACGATAAATAGGTTAAGAAATAACAGTTTTTAATAGCGCCCCAATCCCATACGCGGCCAACGCCGCGACGGTTCCGACGGAGAGCATCTGCAACCCCGACCGCCACCACTCCACCGCTGTCACGAGTGATCTTAGTGCGCCCACCGTGAACAACGAAAATGCCGTTGAAAAAATCGATACGATAAAATACCGCGAGGGATCCAAGGGGAATAAATAGGGCAACAACGGCAACAACCCAGCAACGGCAAACGCCACAAAGGTAGTGAAACCGTTGCGCCAGGGCGACTCATTCTCATCCGGGTGTACCCCAAATTCCCAAAGCATCATTTCATCGACCCAGCGTTGCTTATCGCTGGTGATGTGATCGACAATGCTCTCAAGTAGTTTTCCGCTAAACCCACGATTCCTATAAATATCATGAATTTCCTGCCGTTCGTCCTCGGGAATATAGAGTACCTCCCACTCTTCTTTTTTGCGGGCTGCTTGCTCGTACTGGAGGCGGGACTGGCTACCCAGATAGTTGGACATGCCCATCGAAATCCCATCCGCCACCAGGTTAGCAAACCCTAAAATCAGGACAACCGATCGGCTCAAATCGGCCCCGGCCACACCGGCGATCACGGCAAAGGTGGTAATGATCCCGTCATTGGCTCCGTACACGATATTTTCTAATAATTTGCCAGCGCGCTCCCTCAACACGGGTCTCCCCTTTAAGCGCCCTTGATGTTCTTGAGCGTGCTCGCGTCGGGCGATTTCAATCTTTTTTTTGAGTGCGATTTCCATATAGTAGTACTGTGCCACAACACGCTTGAAAAAGCAACGGATTTCGGGTATAGTCAAGATCACAAAAGGGTCAGATCGCATTGCTGCGGGATCGTCTAGCGGTAGGACAACGGACTCTGAATCCGTTTACCCTGGTTCCTCGCCTGAGGCGAGTCCGCCTTGGGCGGAGAATCCTTCCTATGTATTTTGTATACATCCTGAAGAGCCTTTCCCATAATACAAGATATGTCGGAGTGACTGATGACGCCGAAAAAAGACTTCGAGAGCATAATACAGGAAGATGTCGATATACAAAGGGCCGACAACCATGGAAAGTTGTTTATAGTGAGATGTACACTACACTTGGTGAAGCAAGAAAAAGAGAGATCTTTCTCAAATCTGGACAAGGAAGAAAATGGTTGGATAAAACATTAACAAAGTAACACCCATTGCTGCGGGATCGTCTAGCGGTAGGACAACGGACTCTGAATCCGTTTACCCTGGTTCGAATCCAGGTCCCGCAGCAATGGGTGTTACAACTACTGCGTGCTCCTCACCTGAGGCGAATCTCAACCAGAGGGGTCAAAACTGAGCATCTGGAAAATTCCTAAACAATCTTCTATACTACTACGTAAAGAGTAACAGCGATATTCACCCTCGCAGGAAAACGGCTGAGGGCATGATTTATTCACTTTTTATCGTTTTATGGCCAGTCACACGTTATTCGATGATGCGAAGGCGCGACTCAAAGACGCACTCCAGTACGCAACAATTTCCGAAGATGTGATCGAGCGGCTGAAAGCCCCAAAATCAACCCTGATTGTTTCCATCCCAGTGCGGATGGACAACGGCGAGCTCAAGGTGTTTACCGGCTATCGGGTACGGTATGACGACACCCGTGGCCCCACCAAAGGAGGGATCCGCTACCATCCGAATGTGAACTTAGAAGAAGTCGAATCGCTCGCGTTTTGGATGACGTTCAAATGCGCGGTGGCCAATCTCCCGTTTGGCGGAGGCAAGGGGGGCATTGCGGTGGACCCCAAATCGCTCTCACGGTTTGAGCTGGAGCGCTTAAGCCGCGGCTACATCGATGCGATTGCCGACTTTATCGGTCCGGATATCGATATCCCCGCCCCAGACGTCTACACCAACCAAATGATCATGGGCTGGATGTTTGACCAATACAATATTATTCAGCGCAAACAGGTCCCGGCCGTGATCACCGGCAAACCCTTGAGCATGGGGGGATCTTTGGGCCGGGATGCTGCCACGGGATTGGGGGGCTATTTTGTGATCAAGACGCTGTTGCCCAAGCTCAAACTCGCTAAGAAAAAACTGACGGTCGCGGTGCAGGGGTTTGGCAATGTCGGCGCCCATATCGCCGAAATCCTTTCCAACCATGGGTTCAATGTCGTTGCAGTGAGCGATTCTAAAGGGGGCATTTACTCGCCCAAGGGGCTTGATATCAAGAGCGTCCGGCAGTATAAGGAGTCAACGAAAGATTTGAAAGCGGTCTATTGCCAAGGGACGGTCTGCAATATTATGCCGGCAAAAACCGTGACTAATGAACAGTTGCTGACGCTGCCGGTGGACATCTTGATCCCGGCTGCGCTGGAAAACCAGATAACTGCCAACAACGCTCGTAAGATCAAAGCGAAGCTGATCGTGGAATTTGCCAACGGCCCCACCACTCCCGAGGCTGACGAAATTTTACATCGTCGAAAAATTACCGTGATCCCCGACATTCTTGCCAACGCCGGTGGGGTAACGGTGAGTTATTTTGAATGGGTCCAAAATCGCCTGGGCATGTATTGGACGCTGGAGCAAGTCAATACCAAGCTCGAAGAAATGATGACGCAGGAAACAGAACACGTCTACCGTATCGCGCAAAAAAACAATATTTCGTTGCGGACCGCCGCCTACGTGCATGCCCTCAACCGCATTGCCGAGGCCATTAACGCGCGCGGAACCAAAGATTATTATTTGGACGGTGCGCCAAAACCCGCCTAGATTTTTACAATATGCAGGAACTATCTTGTATGCTTAGTAGTTGGGTTGTCAGCGATTGTTTTATTAGTGATGTAAAAATTTAGGCGGGTATGAAAATTCTTCCGACGATCGCGCTCACCTTTGACGACGTCTTATTGGTCCCACAAGAATCCGAAGTCCGGCCTTCGACCGTGGATGTCGGCACAACGCTCACACGCCGAATCCGTTTAGACATCCCGTTGCTCTCCGCCGCCATGGATACGGTTACCGATGCGCGAATGGCCGCCGCCATTTCGGCCGAAGGGGGTTTGGGAATCATCCACCGCAATTGCACGATCGCAGTGCAAGTTGCCATGGTGAACCTTGCAAAAAAACTCGGGGCAAAACGCATTGGTGCGGCGGTTGGCCCGCACGATCAAGATCGAGCCCTTGCATTAGACCGCGCAGGAGTCGATGTGATCGCTATTGATTGCGCATCGGCGCACAAGCCGTCGATTGCCAAAAGTGCTCGACAAATCAAAAAACTTGTGCGCGCTGATTTGATTGTGGGCAACATTGCCACCGCCGCAGCCGCTCGCTCGCTCGTCGGCATCGCGGACGCGCTCAAGGTGGGGGTCGGCCCGGGATCCATTTGCACCACGCGCGTGGTTGCCGGTATCGGTGTACCACAGCTCTCCGCCATCATGGATGTGGCGGCAGTGGCGGGCCCCAAACGCATCCCGGTGATTGCCGATGGCGGGATCCGATATTCTGGCGATATCACCAAAGCGTTGGCTGCCGGAGCATCCACCGTAATGCTCGGCTCACTGCTGGCGGGCACGGACCAAGCGCCCGGCAAAATCGTTACAATCAATGGGAAAAAGTTCAAACGCTTCCGCGGCATGGGGTCCATGGGCGCTATGACGAGTCTTTCGGCAGACCGCTATCAGCAGCATGATGCCCAAAAGTACGTGCCCGAAGGCGTGGAGGCAGTGGTCGAATATAAAGGGGCACTGCACGAGGTTGTGTTTCAACTCATCGGCGGATTGCGCGCGGGTCTCGGATATGTGGGCGCCAAAACCATTGGTGAACTCCAAAAAAAAGCCGTCTTTATCCGCATTACCGAAGCAGGGAAGCGTGAAAGCCACCCCCATTCGATTATCCTCGAAAAAGAAGCGCCGAACTACTCATGACTCCCTATTAGAAATTAGGAATTAGAAATTTCGTGACTATGCCCTTCCAACGCGCCCAAGACCCCACCAAGCGGATCCCGTTGGCGGAACTCCATAGCCATCTCGGGGGGGCGGTCGACTCCGCAATCCTCTGGACCCTAGCGAACCAGCAAGGGATTAAACTGCCCACAAAAAATTATTGGGAGTTTGATCGCATGGTCACCATCAACAAAGAGAAGAAGCGCTTAGACGGCGTGACCGCGCTGGATAAAGAGAAGTATCATTGGACAGAATTAATTCAATCATCCCCATTGGCCATGGAGCCGACGGTCCACGAAACGCTGGGTGGTGCCTATCGCGCCAATCATGTGGTGGTGCATGAAATCCGCTATAACCCCATGAAGCGCAACCGCGGCGGGGAGCGGGACCTTGATCATATAATCCTCTCTTCTATTCGCGGGATGGAACAAGCCACATTGGAATACGAGGAGATCCGCGCGGGAATCATTCTTTTGCTCGACCGCACCTTCCCATTCAAACTGAATGAAATTATTTATCAAAAAGCACTCAAATACCAGCACCGAGGGGTAGTCGGCATCGACATCGCGGGTCCGCAACACCATAATTTCCGCATGCAAGAGTATGCGGATCTTTTCCAAGACGCCAAACACCGCGGCCTCGGAGTAACAATCCACACGGGAGAAGAGGGCGATCTTTCTGAGATGAAATTTGTGGTCGAAACTATCCAGCCGCAGCGGATCGGCCATGGGTTCCTCGCGGCACATGACCGCACACTGATGCGCAAACTCGTGGAGCAAGGGATCGTCCTCGAATTATGCCCGACATCGAACCTCAATATTGGGACGATCTCCAGTATTGCGAAGCTGCGCAAAATGTATCGGGCCTTGTATGAGCAGCGGGTGAAGCTCACCATCAATACTGATGGCCCGGAGATGCATGGGACAACGCTTTGGAAAGAGTTTAACTTTTTGTTGGACAATGGCGTATTCACCGAAGAAGAACTTTCTGAACTGCGCAGCAACGCCATGAAAGCGACGTTTGTGCCGGCCAACGGAGCGATGGCGAATATTTAGGGCATGGGTATTTGACACATTCACGTCGGATCCTGGTCAAGCCAGGATGACGGACACGTCACACCTCCTTAAGGAAGGCTTCAACAGGCACTGTCGGTTCCGGTGGCAACTCCAGCATCGACTCGGCCACGGCCATCAGGATTGGCAACATCAAATCGGGGGACGACGCAACTCCCGCCCGCCGCCGAAGGAAGATATCCAGTGTCAAAAGAATTTGGGCAATATTTTTTTTCTGGACAATAGCATCCAGAATTTTTTTTCTTTCCGGCGAAATATTCTCAACCGGAATGTATTCTGCAGTAAGCAACCCCTGCCGGAATAATTCGATCATTCCATCCAACAATCGTACCGCCTCTCCCCCCTCCTGCTGATAGCGCTGGAGGCTCGCCATGGCATCAGTGGCATTGCCGGCGGTCATTTGCCCTGCCAACGCGAGGATATCCGATTCAATCACGCGGCCGACGACCAATTCCGCGATGTCCATGCTAATTGTGCCTTCTGTTTCCAACGACAGCACTTGCCCAAGTAATGACTCCGCGTCCCTCAGACTCCCTTCCGACTGGTTGGCAATGGCTTGGAGCACTTCCGTGTCGACCATCCGCCCCTCTGCCGTGACAATACCCTGGAGACGATCGATAATATCCGCCGATCGAATGCGGTCAAAATGGAACCGCTGGCATCGTGACAAAATCGTTGCCGGAAATTTGTGGATCTCGGTCGTGGCTAAAATAAAGACAACATGATCGGGGGGTTCCTCAAGCGTTTTCAGCAGTGCATTAAACGCCGACAACGAGAGCATGTGCGCCTCGTCGATGATAAAAATCTTCTTCTTCCCGCCAGCAGTGGCCACGCGGCTGGCAGAAATAATATTTTCACGCACGTGATCAACCCCGGTGTTGCTGGCCGCGTCAATTTCAATCAAATCCAGAGAGTTCCCATTAATCATCGCGATGCACTGCGCGCAGGTATTACACGGTTCGACCGAACCACTCTCCCTATCACTCGCACGCTCGGTGCAATTGAGCGTGCGGGCAAAGAGCCGTGCAATCGTTGTTTTGCCAACCCCGCGGACCCCAGAAAAACAATACGCGTGCCCGACATGATTGGTGGCGATTTCGTTTTTGAGCGTCTGAACCACGGCGCGCTGATTGGTGACGTCGGCAAACTGCTGCGGCCGATATTTGCGATAGAGAACGGACATGAGCGAAACGATCAAGAATGGACGTCGGGCAGGAGTGACGAAAAATCATTATCCAATGGGTCGATGGTCAAGAGGGAAGATGGCGCAGGGGATGCCGGTGCGGCAGCGGGCGCTTTAATAATGTTTTCCACAGCCGCCCACGGGCTCATGCCGCCGCGCGGCACCAGCAACACCACCTCATCGCCCGGAGCCCCATGGTAATAAGTAATAGACGCGCCCAACACACGGTAGGTGCGGCCGGCAGCGGTCACACTCATCCCCCCATCCGCGCTATGGGATTCGAGCACGCCGACGCGCCGTTCTCGCTCCACCGGTCCGATTTGTTTATAGACGAATTGACCGTTCCCCCGGATGATAAGCTTTAATCGGTCCCCTTCCACAAGTTTGGATTTGGACGCATAATTCGGCGGCACCGGATACTGTTTGGTATCATCCCCAATCATGGCATACCCATTGAAGACCCCTTCCACAACACGATCCGCAGTGAACTGCTCAACCATTCCCGATCCTGCAGGAAATACGGTGGAGGTATACGCGGCATCGGGCGATGGAGCGACACTGCCCATTTTGGAAAGGGCATCGCGCACCTGAACAATAAGAGCGCTCGCATTATCAAGCAGTTCCCGATATTTCTGGAACTCATGATGATGCGAGCACTGTGGGGGGGCGATCGGTGATGACGAAACTGGGATCGAAGCATCGGATGTTGACGGAATTGTATTTTGATCCATATTTTTGTTTATTCATTTATTAGTTCATTCATTTTGTTTTCGTAGTATAGCGCTGGAGCGAACCCCCGTCAACGGTTTACAGTTTCCAGCTTACGGCGTCGTCGGCGGGGGGTTCGACCGGCTCTGTTTTGAGGGTGCGCTCAAGGATTTCCTGTTCCACAATCCGGCGGTCGCGCCCATACTTTAATCGGCTCAATTGCCGCACCGCTTCGGCAAACTCGCTATTGCCGGGACCAAGGGGCAAGCTCTTCATCGTAAACGGCCGCGACCCCTGGTTGCGGATAAGCAACTTCACATAGGCATGATAGGCTTCGACATTGATCATGTCATATTTGTTGAACGTCGGAGCAAACTCTTTTTCCAAAATTTCAGCGTCTTCAATACCGATGCGGAAGCTCACCATGGTTCCGGCATTGCCCAGTACCGCATCGCGGATCTTGGTTTCCTGCCGCTCCACGAGCTGCCCCATATACTGGTGCGCGATCACCAAATTCAACCGATACTTCCGCGCCTCGGAGAGGATCGTCGCAATGGAGTCCGTAATAAAATTCTGGAACTCATCGATATAGAGGTAGAAATCATGACGGTCTCGTTGCGGTACATCGGTGCGGGAAAGGGCTCCCATCAAAATCTTGCCCACCATAATCATGCCGATCAAATACGCATTGATGTCACCCAACCGCCCTTTGCTCAAGTTCACCAAGAAAATTTTCTTTTGGTCCATGAGGTCGCGGATATTAAAGGCGCTCTGCTGCTGGGCGATGATCGGCCGCATCATGTCGTTGGCTACAAACTGCGTGAGCTTGGAAGTAATATACGGGACCATGTTGGCAAGCGACGCTTCACCACCCGCCTTTTCGGCTTCTTTGGTCCAAAAATCTTTGACCACCGGGTTGGCGCAATGCGCGAGTTTATATTGCCGGAAATTTTTATCCGCCAACACCTTAGGGATCTCCATGAGCGTAGAGCCGCTCTCGGGGTCCTCCATCACCAATAACATCGCATTGCGCATGTATTGTTCAAACATGGGCCCTCCGGTTTGTTTGAGGTCATAGAGCTTATCAAAAATCTTGATCATCTCGTTGATCACGAATGTCTTTTGTTCCGGGTAGCGCGCATCAAACTCCAACAGGTTAAGCCCCATTGGGCGCTCCACATCGCCCGGATTAAAATACACCACATCCTCCGCTCGCTCCGGCGGGATCCGCTCCAAAATATCTTCGACCAACTCCCCATGCGGGTCGATCACGCCCAGGCCGCTACCGGCAGCAGCATCTTGGACGGCCATGCGTGTCATGAGCACAGATTTCCCCACACCAGACCGCCCAATAACATAAATGTGCCGTCGTCGGTCATCGGGCAGAATCCGAATCGTTTTACGCATCCCTCGAAAGTCCGATTCGCCCAAGACAATCCCTTCGGTTGGCACGTCCACCGGCGGGGCCGCCTTCTTGGCAGCCAACCATCGGATATTGGGGGTCTCCGTCCCCGGCAGAGGGAAATGCACAATACTGGCAAATTCCTCACTGTTCAAAACCGCGCTCTGATGCGGGTTATGAATCCGGTAAATAAAATCCCGCACAAAAGCTTCGAGTCGGAAGGGTTTCTTGAGCTGCAAGGCATTGCCGTATTCAAAAATCGTATATTGGGAGAATGCGCTCATAATGTTTTCGAGCTGCCCTTGCGCGCGCCCAATGGTCGGAGCGCTCACCATCAAACGAATCGTGGTGGAGATCCCGACCTTGGAAATTTTTTCTTCAATGCTCTTGACAACCTCTTCTTCTTTCGGCGAAAGACGACTGGCTTCGTGGGTGTTGGGTTCATCCTTTTTTTGCGTAAATACTTTAACGACTCCCGCGAGCTCTAACAGGACCCGCAAAAAAATTGACCGCTGGGACAGCCGGACGGCTTCGGCCAAATGCGTGCCCTTCTGCATTTGGTGGATGAGTCGCTTGCCCTTGCGGCGCCAGGATCGATTGGCCGCAGTCAACACGAGCTGGACGACCGCACCTTCGTTCTCTTCCATGCGGCTCAACACGTTGGTGATGGCGTTGAGTGGATCAGAGTCTAGGGTTCGGTAGGTTTTGAACGGGAAAAACGGTTCGCGTTTTAACTTAAGATAGCCCGCGGTCACCACGCCGCGCGCTTGAAACATATTGTAATCCGGAACCACTTCGACGTTGGCTTCGTGGTACTGCGCGTGGATATGTTCCGTCACGACCTCGGCCAAATGGATTGGGACGGCGACGTAAAACGAAATCAATTTTTGGTGCGCAACAATTTCGAAAGAAAATGGCTTGGTGAGCCGCCACCACCGAGGGGGGCGGGTAAGCGAAACAAGCGTGGCCATCAATGTTTCGGCCACCGCGATCTGTTCGCGCAACTTATCCTGGGTCATTTCCTGTGGCTGATGACTCGCCGCTTCTTTGGGCGTGGTCACAATCATCACCACCGTATGGAACGCCTGGCGTCGCTCAAAGCGCCCAATCACAATTGTGTGGGCCACGATCGCGATAATCACCAACATAATCGCTACCACCAATGCGATGGTCGCGTACACAAAAGAGCTGGCATCCGGAGAAGAGAATGCGAATTGTTGTTGAGCACCCAACGCTAACTGCAACAAAAGAGCGAACATTGGACGGGATCATCATCGCGTCATTCTGAACTTGATTCAGAATCTCTGTCAAAAAACGTTTGAGATTCCGGGTCAAGCCCGGAATGACGAAAATGGTAGATGGTGTAATCCAGAATCTTTCAATCTTATTTGAAATCTGTGCGACGAAGTTCGAGGAGCTGGTCGGTTTTAATCTTTGCTTCCTGTTCGAGAAAAAAACGATTGACTCCTGGGATCATCCCGAGCCATTTGCGGATCAGGTCGGCGATCTGCCGCGCGGCAGCGCGAGAATGCTCTAGTAACAGTTGGATGGCCGCGGCGATGCGTTCCCCTTCTTTACGGAAGATCGCCTGAACAGCCGGAGGCATGGTATTGTATTCGTCTTCCAACCCTTCAGAGAGAATCGACTCGATTTGCGCAATCTCTTCATCCACCGCAACGCTCGCGGGCGTTGTGGCGGGGGTGGACGATGGGACTGAAACAGTGGACGGGAGCGAGGTCGCTGGAGCTTCTGTGGTGGCCCGAGACTCAACTTCTTGCTGTTCTTGAATGGGAGGAGCTTCGCTAGGCGCAATCGGTGCTGGTCGCCCTTCTTTAAAAGAGGGCGATGGGGCTGCTGCAGGCCTTGTAGGAATGGGGCGCTGTTCAATACGAGAATGCAATGGTTTGGAATCTGGCATATGATTTGTATTATAGCATTTTCCTGTCAGTCCAGTCTATGCTATACTGGGCAATAATGACCTTCTTCGCTATGGCCACCAAACCAACAGAAACACGATCCATCATCACCCCCACTCTGCGTTGGATTGATGTGCCAAAACCCAACGTCGCGACGCTGAAAAAACTCCAAAAAGAATTCCAATTCCATCCGTTGGATATTGAAGACTGCATGCAAGCCAATCAATATCCTAAATTGGATGGATACCCCCATTATCTCTTCCTTGTCCTCCATTTCCCATCATATTCCCCACAAACCCGCCAGATCACCGCGACAGAAATCGATTTCTTTATCTACCCCAATGCCCTCATCACCGTGCATGAAGACGGTGTCCACAACAAAATCGATGATCTCTTTTTACAGTGCTCCAAGGACCCCCAAAAACAAACGCAGCTCCTGCATGGCAACCCGTCGATCTTACTGTATACATTACTGGAGGCACTGCTCAAAGACGTTTTCCCCTTGCTTGGTCATATTCGCGGCGATTTGCAATTTATTGAACGCCAAATCTTCGCCGGATACGAAAAAACAATGGTGCAGCACATCTTGCAAGCCAAACGCAACATTGTGAACCTCCGGTCCATCATGCAGTCGCACGAATTTGTCATTCAAAAATTGATTGTCAAATCCGAACCGCTCTTCTCCACAGCGCAACTGCAAGTGTACTATAACAATCTGGTGGAGCATACCAAAGACATCTGGGCGATTTTGCAGAACGAAAAAGAAACTATTGAGGCGCTCCAAGAAACGAATGAATCGCTCATTTCATTCCGTCTCAACGACATCATGAAACTCTTAACCGGCATGTCGGTGGTGCTGCTGCCGGTGACGCTCATTGCTTCGGTGATGGGGATGAACGTTTCATTGCCGTTTCTGGAGTCGGCCGCCAATGGATTCTGGTACATCGTCGGATTTATGGTCGCATTGGCAACCACGATGGTTCTGTACTTCAAGCATCGGGATTGGTTGTGAGGGGATACGCCAAAAACAATATGTCATTACGTCTCTACAACACCTTAACGCGTAAAAAGGAACTTTTCCGACCTCGAACGGGCAAAACGGTCAGCCTCTACACCTGTGGGCCGACGGTGTACAACTTTGTCCATATCGGCAACCTCCGTACCTACGTGTTTGAAGATTTTTTGAAGCGTACCCTCCAAGCCCAAGGGTGGCGCGTCAATCACGTGATGAATATCACGGACGTCGGACATCTCACGGATGACGCCGACAACGGCGACGATAAAATAGAACGGGCCGCCACAGCGCAGGCGATGTCGGCTTGGGATCTTGCGGCCTTCTATACTAGGGCGTTTGAACACGATATCGCGCGCCTGAATATCCTCCCGCCCACCCGCTGGTGCAAAGCCACGGACTACATCGCCGAACAAATTGCACTGATCAAAAAATTGGAGGCACGTGGGTTTACGTATCGACTCGAAGACGGAGTCTACTTCGATACCTCAAAATTCCCCACTTATGGCTCACTTGCTCACCTGAATCTCAAAGGGCAGAAAGCCAGCGCGCGCATTGAAATGATCCAAGGCAAACGCAGCCCCAGTGACTTCGCGCTGTGGAAGTTCTCTGGCATTGCCGGGAAGCGTCAAATGGAGTGGCTCTCCCCTTGGGGCATCGGATTCCCCGGATGGCATATTGAATGTTCCGCGATGAGCATGGCGCTGTTAAAAACACCGATTGATATCCACTGCGGGGGCATTGACCATATCCCTGTCCATCACACCAACGAGATCGCCCAAAGCGAGGCCGCGACGGGCAGGCGTCCGTTTGTGCGCGTTTGGATGCACGGGGCGTTCCTCACGATCAAAGCAGGGAAAATGGCGAAAAGCGAAGGGAATTTCCTGACCCTCACGACGCTACTCGAACAGGGAGTCGGGCCGCTCTCTTACCGCTATCTGCTCACCACCGCGCATTATCGAAAAGCCCTGGACTTTAGTATGGAAAGCTTGCACGCGGCTCATGCATCGTATCAACGGCTCAAAAATATACTTGAGCAACGGTCGGTGCTCGCGACTCCTCCTGCGAAACGACCATCCTCCGTCGCCAAAGGCTATTGGAAAAAATTTCTCTCGGGTCTCAATGATGACATCAACCTGCCCGAGGCCATGGCGGTGCTCTGGAGGGGTGTTCGTGACCGCCAATTGAACACCAACGCCGCATCCCTCCGATGGTTCATTGAGCAAACCGATACGGTGCTGGGCCTTGACCTGTGCGTCCCCACAAGCGCGTCCGCCCCAATCCCGTCTGATATCCAAATACTCATTGAACAGCGCGACCATGCGCGCCACAACAAACAATGGCAGCGGGCCGATGACCTGAGGCAGGTGATCGAACGGGCGGGCTATCACATCCAAGACTCCCCCAGTGGCGCCCGCGTTATATTCCGGAGCCCTCCGGCAATGCTCTGAGCACTGTCAGAGACTCCTGTTTAAACGATTGAAATGTCCCGCCCACAATGGCGTTGCGGATGTCGGCCATAAGCGTATTAAAAAAGAATACATTATGAAACGTTGCCACTTCTCCGGCAGCGGTTTTTTTTGTTTTAAACAATTGGCGCAATTGTTCGCGCGACATCGCATCCGCCCACATACAGCAGCGCCCTCGGCAATCGGGGTCAAGCCGGCGCGCGTCATGCTCATACAGCGGCCGTGTGATATCCAGGCGTCCCCGACGAGTCCAAATCCACCCATGTCGCGCTTCGCGCGTCGGCACAACGCAATCAAAGGTATCAATCCCCTGCTCCACCGCCCTGAGGATATCTTCGATGCGGCCAATACCGAGTAAATGGCGGGGTCGGATTTGGTCCAGGTGCGGGATCACCCAATCGAGTTCCTGATAGGTCTTGCGCTTGGTATCCCCATACGAGTCCCCAAAGGACCCCCCGATGGCGATCCCGTCAAATGCCATAGCGTTGATGGTGCGCGCACTCAACTGCCGCAAATCTTGGAATCGGCCGCCCTGGACAATGCCGTAAAGCAGTTGGTTCGGATGCGCCACGTCCGCGCACCGCTGCGCCCATCGATGCGTGCGTTCCATTGCCTGGCGAGTATACTCGTAACTGGCCAACGGCGAAGAACATTCATCAAACGCAAAAATAATGTCGGCCCCGAGATATCGCTGGATTTCCATTGAAAACTCTGCATCAAGATAGCTCTCGGTGCCGTCAACCGTAAAAAATACCCCTTCCTCGGTAATGCGATTCAACCGCGGCCGCTTGGGGCGATCCGGTAGCTTCCAGTGTTTGCCAATCCCTTCTTCCCGAGCACTGCCAAAGCTGAATACCTGGAATCCTCCGGAATCGGTCATCAGCGGATGAGGCCAGAGCATATCAGCATGGAGCCCCTGATACTTTTGGAGCCCTTCCTCCCCGAGTTGCTTCCAACGATGATAGGTGTTGACCATGAGCACTGTCGTTGCCGCTCTCTCGAGCCCTTCCACATCGATGCACCGCACCACACCATGGGTGCCCACAATTGCATATGCGGGGGTTGGGAGCTCTCCGTGGGCCGTGTAGATAACGCCGGCACGGGCACGGCTGCTGGAATCCTGCGCAATAATTGAAAAATTATCCATAAAAACGAAAAAACTCTGAAAGTAATTCCAGAATCTCATGCACATCCGATCGCGTCAAGAGGTGTGAACATGCAAAAACTTGTTGGGGGTAACAGAGAAATACTGATTTTTAAACCCATTATAAACGTCACAGATTTATACCATATGGTATATTATTGTGACGTTTTACTTTTTAGTGAATGCTTTACTTGAGGAAATCACTTCACCATTATCGATCCCGAAACGGTGTTGAGGGTAACCGTACGCTGGTAATTGCTGCCAGTGGGGCCATAGCCAAATTTCCATTCAATGATTTTATTCTTCCAAGGACCACAGCTCGTTTTATCAGCACTCATGTTCGGATCATAGACGCAGATGCCATCCTTGGGCGGGACGAACTCCACTTGAGCGCCTTTGCCCGTGGTGATCACGATCGGATCCGTAAACCGCACGCTGTCCTGGACAATATCGCTCGGGTTATTCACCGGCGTTGAATTCGTACAAGGGGCAACAACGCTTTGGCCTTGTACAAGGGGTGTGACGCACCGAGGACTCACATCCGCATACCGGTCATATCCGGTGCCATCACTGCGCACCACAACGCCATACCCTCCACATGGCGTCCGGGTTAAGTGCGACGCATCACCATCGCATTGCTGACTTGATCCATTGGCAAATGGGGTCCCAGAACGCGTCATGCTTTCGGTTGTTCGTAAGTATCCGGCAAAATTTTCAGCGACCAATCGGACGGCTGTGGATTGCTTTGTCTGATTAAAATTCACGATGCCAACGCCAGAAAGTATCCCTGTAATCGCGATCACAACAAGGAGCTCTAACAGGGTGAAGCCGGCGTTAAAAATTTTTCTCATAGTAGTCCAAAAAAATTGAGTATCCGACCCTCCCCATAATACACCACAAGCGTGCCCGCGATAAGGAATGGTCCTAAAGCAATCGTGCTTCTGAGCGTCTTCCCGCCCTTGAGTAATAACACACACGCAACGGCAGCACCAAAGATGTACGAAATCACCAGCGCGAGCAATACTCCAGGAACTCCAAGTAACACTCCCATCAATGCGCCCAAACGAATATCTCCATCTCCAATCCAGCGGCCGTGGGAAGCGAGCCATTGGATCGAAAAAAAAGCAACCCCAATGGTTGCCCCAAAGATCATGTCGACAACCGCGTCTGCCGGGGCTTGAGATGCGATCAAGCGAGATAAAGTTGCAATTCCGATTGCCGGAAGCGTCAGAATATCCGGGAGCAACCCGTACTCAAAATCAATGGAGAATAGTGCGATCAACAAACTCAGGATCACCACTTGCGCAATCCCTTGTCCCATGGGCAATCCTTGTTGGACCTGCCAATAAACAGCCACGAATGCGGCCGCGGTAACGATCTCAACAGTGGGGTATTGCCACGAAATTTTCTTATGGCACTGCCGACAACGACCCTTTAGCAAGATAAAACTCACCACCGGGATAAGATCACGCGCCCCGAGCGTCTTGTGGCACTGCGGGCACATCGATCGGCCCCCGAGGCCCCGCCCGGTCGCAATACGCCAAACGAGGGCATTTATAAAACTGCCAACACACAATCCCAGCAACAACGAAAAAATGAGATTCATGTGAAATCTGCAATCTGAAATCAACAATCTAAAATAACATCACTGTATACCGTCTTTAGTGAGCGCCTTGATGCACGGGTAGCTACTGCATCCCAGTGATCCTGTCGGGCCTTCCAGACGAAATCGGATTTGATAATTCTTACCGTCAGAAGACGCATCGTAACTGTATTCGCAGGGTTCTGATGGATCGCCGCTACAAGCGGGTCCGGGGTTAGACCCAATCCAATTGGTATCGCGAGGGATCTGCTCCAGCAGTGTTCCCCCATCGCAGGCAGTGGAAGGGAGGGTAAATACGGGCTGCGCCTGATTATTGAGACACAACTTTGAATACCCCCCAAGACCCAACAGGGCATATTGCCCAGAGGACAGCCCCGTGGTGGGGTATCGGGCACTACGGTGAAAGCCGACCTCTAAAATATTTTGGAGCACGGCGATATCGGAGACCCGAACGCTATCGCGGGTCTTGCGCGCATCACTCACTAAAACAATGCTAGCGACAACCACGACCACAACGATAAACAGAACCAGAAGAATTTTTTGGAAAAGAGTCATATGATTGATGGACGAATTATACCATCTTTATCCCATACAACCAACCCACTTTCAACCCCGTTGTGATACACAGGAGATAACGGGCAGGAGATAACGAGATAACGGATAACGGGGTCACGGATAACGGGGTCAGCCACCGTTTTTTGCTCGTGGTCTTCCCCCACTCCTTAGCGTCTGGCTCAAACCAAATTGTGCGGCCATGCGTTCGACCCAACCTTCCTCTCCAAATGGCATATTCTTTTGAACGCAACGTCGAATAGCTTCTTCTTCCGCGCCCGTCTGTGGTTCATTCAACCATTTCAAATAATTATTGGGAACGGACACCGGCCAGGGTGCGAGGAGTTTCTTTTTTTCTTCTGAGCCTTGCACTCTTCTCCAAGCACTCGACCATTGCCAATGTTCGGCTTTGGTTACCATTCTGGCGCGCTTCGGATTGCGTTCGATATAGCGCACCAGTGTAAGAAAGTATCGATCATCTTGAACAAGGAACGATTTGTATCGGCCTTGGTACAGATGCCCTTGTCCGATTGTTTCCTTAACGGTATGCCAACGACGGGTGTGCGTATTGGCGAGCCAACCCATAAATTGTGAAAGGTCTCCATCGTGGCGGGGTTGAACGCATAGATGCCAATGATTTGGCATGATGCAGTATGCAAAAAGGCGCATTTTAAAGCGTTCGACCGCCTCTTCTAAAACTTCTTCAAATTGC
>OBOI01000261.1_pt1 | contig 20127 bp, 22 predicted proteins | sample 1670151 | NCBI WGS metagenome assembly OBOI01 (sample SAMEA104232303, study PRJEB22302) | sediment metagenome | biome: forest; feature: aquifer; material: sediment | place: USA | collected 2011-08-07 | depth 0.01 m | reverse complement strand
CGGCGAGCCACGGCACCGTCACTTAGGTCAAAGACCATGGCGGCAAAATTAAAGGTGACCCCAAGGCCGAGTTGGCCCTGGCTGGCACACCAGATGGCAGCCAGACCGCTGCCCAGATTGGAGAGGGTCAGAATTTGGGGGATGGCAACCTGAATCGAGGCCAGGGCCTTGGGGGGCAGGACCCGGATCCCCACCGAGATAGTCGCCAGAATCACGGCCAGCCAGATCAGGGCATTGCCCGCGTGGTTCAGCCAGGGCGTGGCGCAGAGGATGGCCATGGCAAAAAAGAACTTGGCGATATTTTGCGAAAAGGCTTTGCTCTTCCCGAAGTCGTTGGCCCCTTGGACCTGGACCCCACGCAGAAAGGTGGAGGCCAAGTCAAGGGCCAAGAGGATCAAAAGGCCGACTCTGTCGATCGCCGACCAGAACAGGCCCAAGGTGCTGTAGGTGATTAATTTGTCGACAATGGGATCAAGGATCTTGCCCTCATCGCTCACCTGACCGGTCTCGCGGGCCAAGGCCCCGTCGACAATGTCAAAGATAATTACCGTGGTCACGGCAAGAACCGCCAGCGCCCCGAAGAACTGCCAGGGCAACCCGCTTCGAGTCGCTAACTCATGGCGATAGACCCAAGCCAACCAGCCGGGGATAAAAAAGAGCAAGCGCCCCACGGTTATCTGGTTCGGGGAGATCCCCAGGTCGTAGCCGACCCAGCGCACAAATCTAACAAAAAGTCTCTTATGCATGCGGTTGGTAATAGCGGTAAAAGGAATAAGGTAAAAAGATCACGGCAGCTCATGGACGCAAGCCCGCTGCACTAAACTCAATTTACCACCATTTGGCAAGGGGGGAGTTTGGCGCTTTTGGCAGCTGGACTACCAGTGAGCCTTGACCACGATCTGTTTCATGGATTCACGGAAGATCTCCTGCCGGTACGTAACATTCAAGGTTACAATATAGGAGCCGGGGATATCAAAGGTATGCCGCGGAGTTGTGGTGTTGGTCACCTCCCCGTCCCCGAAATCCCAGCGTATCGAGACCGGAGTCGGACCGCCCTCCATAAGCGGTTGAAAGGTCACGGTAAGCGGCGCCACCCCGGTGGTGGGCGTGGCGGCAAAAGCGACCGGCGGGATATCGGCAGTCGTGGCTTTCCGGCTCGTGGCGAGGAGTGGCTGCTTCAGGTTGAGCAGACCGGCACCTGCCAGGCCGCTGACCTGGACCGGGGTGGCGCGGTTGTCCATGGAGCCATCCCCCAGTTGACCGTAATTGTTCCTGCCCCAGGCCCAGACCGAACCATCGGCCTTGACCGCCAGACTAAACATAGAGCCGGCGGCAATACTGGTGACCGTCCGCAGTCCCTCCACCGGCTGGGGTTGTGAACGATTTTCCGTGCCGCCGTCGCCGAGTTGACCATAGTCGTTTTTGCCCCAGACCCATACCGTGCCGTCTGCATGCAGAGCCATGGTGTGTTGATCGCAGGCAGTGGCCACGATGTTCTCGGGGGCGGCGAGCAAGGAGGGGTTGGCGGTGTTGTCGAGGGTGTGGTTACCCAACTGACCTTCCCGATTGTAGCCCCAGGTCCAAACCTCACCGGTGGAACTCAGGGCCACGGTATGATTGGATGCCGCAATCCCGGTCAGGCAGGCGGAGAGGTTGGCGCGGATCGGCTTAGTTTGGGACGCGGTGGAGCCGTCTCCCAGTTGGCCAAAGGTATTTCTCCCCCAACCCCAAAGGGCGCAATCGTAGGTAAAGACGAAAATAGAGGATTGACCGAGGCCTATCCCCGCCACCTCCTCCACTCCGGTGATCTGGAGCGGAGTCAGGACATTGGCATGACTGGAATTGATGGTACCGTCTCGGTTCTGGCCCCACAGCCAAACGGTGCCATTCGTTTGCAGCGCCATGCCGATGCCGGCATTCATGGCAATTGCGTTGATCTGTTCAAGGGAGGAAATCCTGACAGGCCTGGAGTGGCCGGTAGTGGTGCCGTCACCGAGCTCCCCGGATTGATTTGACCCCCAAGTCCAGACGGAGCCGTCGCGACCAAGGGCCATGGAACTGGTATTTCCGGCGCTAATCGCCTTGATCTCGGGAAGCCCCTGTACCTGAACCGGGGCAGTGGAGTATTGCAGCGTACCGTCGCCAAGTTGGCCCTGGTCATTAACCCCCCAAGCCCAAACCGTACCATCATCGGCCAGGGCCAGGGCATGACCACCACCGGCGGCAACGGTGGCATAGGTCATCGCGAACGCGGCCGTCCCGAGAAGGAGAGTGGCGATGGTAATGCCGACTACGATGACAATGGCCCTAGGGCGACTCCTCATCGGGATGGTCTCTGCACGGAAAGGTTCAGCGGGAAAGGGAACCATATGCCACTGGCGTCAGGAGCAGGCCCACATGTCAGTTTGCGGGCCACCCCGGCACCCCGGATACGTGATCAGCAGCTATGCGATGCCTAACAGTGGCTACAGATCAACACCTTTCAGCCCATCAACTCCTGCTCAATGGTATCCGGGTCGCTGGAGTTATAGTAGATAATATTCTTAAGATGGTAGAAACTATCAAGATCGATCTCGATGAAGTGCAAGGCAATGCTGTCGGCATCTACCCGGACAACTTTGCCCTTCATGGCCAAACGGAGATGACTGGTGCTGCCGCTCAAGGCCAGGGAGAGATCGCAGGTCTCGCCAAGTTGGTGGCCGGTTATCCCAAGGACGGCAACGCCGGTAACGCTCAAGTTTTCAGTCGCGCACTGATTGTAACGCTTATCATTAAAAATGACATCGGCGGTCGTCTGAAAGGGCACTCTGGTGTTTTTTCGCCGTTCTTTACTCATCCCGTTCTCCTTTGATTATGCCTTTGCCGCGCTACTCTCAGGTTGTCCGCCTGCAGGCGCGAATCCATTTCGTCTTGGAACGTTGCCCCGCAGGGGGGGGTCGGGAACACCCTCCGTCCTGCCCTCTCCTCTATAACGCAGCATAGCACATGGCTATCTGATTTTCATCATCTCATCAACAAGATCCCTTCGCGCCGCAACATGGACAGCGGATCGAGCAAGGGTATGCGCCCGCCATCCTCCAGCCAGGCGGTACCGACCAGATCTCCATTGGGCTGTTTGGCGAATTTGATCATACTTTGCTCGACCACCTGGATCTCATCGCAGGCCAAGGCCCCATGCCAATTTCCGTTGGAGACAATCACCAGCGTCGTGCATGAGGCAGGAGCACCCTCGTGAAACTCTTGGCCCTCCGCGGTCATGATCGGCAGGGAGAGCTCCATGAGTGTCCGCTCCTTGACCAGCGAGAGACTACCGTTGAATTGGCGAGAGAGCCTCTGCATGAATCGAGAAAAATCCTTAAGCGGCACCGTGGCGTCTTGCAAATAAATTTGAGACTTGGCTGGAGAGACTGGCCGAATCAAGGCAATGACGCTGCTCTGGATAGCAACCGCGAGCCCGCTGATGGTGATGATGCGGACGGAAGTCGGTGGACAGGGGGTGTACTGCCCATCAGGAACAGGGGCCTCCCGGCGGGAGACCCCTCCCATGCTTGGCAGCCCCTTCTGGAGGAGGGCAGCCACCCCTGGGGAGAGCAGCCAAGCATCAAACAACCCTTTCAAGGCTGAGCCCATGGGGCCCGCTGTGCTCAAACCACTTTTGAACTCCGTAAACAAGCGGTCCAGGGCTATCGCCTCCACGGGCGGCCCTTCGTCCAGCGGCTCAGGCCTGGCCGCGGACACTGGCACGGCCGGAGGTTGACCTGCCGGCAGGGGCGCTAATGGCCCTACCGCTTTCTGCTGAATCTTCCCTTTTAAGGTCGTAAAACGGGCAAACAGGATTTGGAAGGTCCGCTCCTCATGGGCCGGGTCGTCGACCAGCTCCTCATAGAGATTGACCAGATGGGCCATGGCCTCTTTGAGAAAATCAATGGTCTCGGGCGGAGAGTTGCCGTGGGTTTTGATGTACTCCAGGACGTTGGTGGCCATCACCAGCATGGCATGCACGGGCTTACGGCCTTGGAACTGTTCGCGGAGAGAGGTGAATGCGGCCTCCAGCTGCTCCACCCGTTTAGGGCTGAGACGCCAGTCCTGGGCAATGACCTCGGCCTTAAGGCGCGCGATGGCATCTTCGACAGGCAGGGTCACTGCTGGTTTCCTAGGCTACGGCCTGATCGTGGCGGGACCTGAACGGCTGACTTTCCGATGGTATTATCCTTCATTCGCGTGTACAATCGTTCATGCTTCATTCCGGTGGCCAGGGGCTATGGAGCTAGGCCACCCTCCAGTCATTATTAACAAGCTCTGTACGTTAGCACAACGTCAAAAATCCAAGGACCAAAAAAGGTGGAACTGATCTTTGCGACTGTTTTTGGGGCCTTAGTCGGCTCTTTTTTGAATGTGGTGATCCTGCGCCTCCCCAACGAAAAGGAGTCCATCATCTTCCCGCCATCGCACTGCCCCCAGTGCCAGGCACGGATACAATGGTATGATAATATCCCCCTGGTGAGCTTTGTGCTCCTGGCCGGACGCTGTCGCCACTGCCAACAACCGATCTCTTGGCAATACCCGTTGGTGGAACTGCTGATGGCCCTGTTATCCTTGGCCCTCTACCGCACCTTTGGCCTGGGGGTCTCCTATGTGGTCTATTTCCCTTTTTGCGCCGCCCTGCTGGCCATTATCTTTATCGATCTCCACCACCAGATCATCCCCGATATCATCAGCCTGCCCGGCATCTGCCTGGGCTTTGCCGCCTCCTTTGTGCTGCCTACCCTCTCCTGGCAGGCCTCTCTTATCGGCCTGCTGGTGGGCGGCGGGATCTTTTACGCCATTGCCGGGGGGTATTACCTCCTGACCAAACGCGCCGGCATGGGAGGTGGCGACATCAAACTCCTGGCCATGATCGGCGCCTTTCTCGGCTGGCGCTCCCTCCCCTTTGTCATCTTCGCCAGTGCCCTGCTGGGGTCGATAATCGGTATTGGCGCCATGATTCAACAAAAAAAGGGGGGCAAGACCGTCATCCCCTACGGGCCGTTTCTGGCAGTGGCCAGTTTCGCCTACCTCTTCTTCAGCCAAGAGATCTGGTGGTTGACGGAACGCTATTACCTGCGGTAGAGAGGAAAGGGAAAAGAGACTATCGCCTATGAGGCTGTAGCGCTTGACCCGACCTTACGTGACAGATGGCAGATAGGGCCGGCTTGCGCCGCGATTGAACCCCATTCGCACCCTGGCAGCTTCAACCTATGTGCAAACGCCCTGCCCCGTCCCCGCCAATACAACCAGCAAAGGCATACCGCGACCCGCTGTAGGTCGCATTAATCCTTTGTTCAATACATAAGGAGTTTGATCTTGAGTGAGATGAGTAAACGGGTGTTGCTGGTGGATGACGAAGAGATCGTCCGTGAGGTGCTCAGTGCCCTCCTCGGCCGCAACGGCTACGAGGTGGAGACGGCCAACAATGGCCAGGAGGCCTTGGCCAAGATCACCAGCGGTTTTTTTGACCATATCATTACCGACCTCAGCATGCCGGTCATGGACGGCTTGGCCCTGCTCAAGATCCTGCAGGAGATGGACATTGACGCCATCCGCACGGTGATCTCCGGACGTACCGAGCTAACCTCCGTCTCCCAGGCCTTTAAGCTCGGGGCCAGTGACTTTATCGCCAAGCCTTTCCAGTCCGACGAGGAGATCCTGCTTACCCTGCGTCAGGCCGAGGAGAAGGGACGGCTAGTGCGGGACAATGTCCGTCTGCAACGCGAACTGGAAGACAAATATGTCTTTGCCAACATCGTGGCCCGCAGCCGGGCCATGACCTCTATCTTCCAGACCATCACCAAGATCGCCGACTACAAGACCTCGGTGCTGATCACCGGCGAGAGTGGTACCGGTAAAGAGTTGATCGCCCGGGCCATCCACTACAGCAGCGTCCGCCGCAACCACCCCCTGGTCGATATCAACTGTGGCGGCATCCCCGAGAACCTGCTGGAGAGCGAGATGTTCGGCTATGTGAAGGGGGCCTTTACCGATGCCCACCGCACCAAGAAGGGTCTGTTCGAGGAGGCCAACGGCGGCACCCTCTTTCTCGACGAGATCGGGGATATGCCCATGCCGTTGCAGGTGAAATTGCTGCGCGCCTTGCAGGAGGAGGAGATCAGGCCCCTGGGCTATGGCCAGTCGATCAAGGTCGATGTGCGGATCATCGCCGCCACGGCCAAGAAGCTCCGGGACCAGGTCCGGGACAAACAGTTCCGGGACGACCTCTTCTACCGCATCAATGTCCTAGCCATTGAGGTGCCCCCCTTGCGGGAGAGGCGGGAGGACATCCCGCTGTTGGTGGATTATTTTGTCAAGAAATACAACCAGCGCCTGGGCCTTGAGATCTCCGACATCGACAAAAGTTGCCTGCAGAAGTTGATCAACTACAACTGGCCCGGCAATGTGCGGGAACTGGAGAACGTGATTGAGCGGGGCATGGCCCTGGCTGACGGTGATGTCCTCAAGGTCAAGGATCTGCCGGCGGAGTTGTTTCAGACAGGCGCCCCCCCCACGGGGATGGAGATGGGGACCACCGGTTTCTCCATCAAACAGAACCGGGCCATCATGGAGCGCCACCTCATCGCCAAGGCCTTGGCCGAGACCGGTGGCAACCGCACCCACTCCGCGGCCCTGCTGGAGATCAGCATCCCGGCCCTGCTCTATAAGATGAAGGAGTATCAGCTCACCGATGGGTAAGAGCTTAGGACTCTGGTGTGAGCAGCGATCAACTTTTTGCCCATTTAGTAGCCCTGGATGATCTTGTCTAGGCGGTCGGCAAAATTTTGATCGAGTTCCCTGACGATAGCAAGTTGCCTCAGGGCAGCCCCTCGATCTCCTAAACGATGGCAGATCAGACCAAGGCTAAACTGGGCATTGACGTGTTTTGGCCTTTTGCGGATGACCTCCTGAAGAGGGGCAAGGGCCAACGCTATGTCGCCGCAATGAAAATGGACCACCGCCATATTATAGAGGACGTTCAGATTGGAGGGGGCTTGGGCTTGGGCCTTAGCCAAGACGGTCATGGCCTCATGGTAGCGCTCCAGCTTGATGTACGCATGACCCAACATACTTAAGAGAGCTACGGTTGCCTCAGTATGATCGGCCACCCGCTCCAGCGCCACCGCCGCCTCTCGCCATTGCCCCAAACGCCCACAACAGAAGCCGATATCATACCAATAGGCCCATCGATTTGGTTCCGCCTCCACAGCCTTTTCAAAAAAGGCGCGTACTCGCCTATATTCCTCAGGTGACAAGCGCACGGCGTTCTCCCTTGTCACCCCTTGACCAACTTGACTTACGACGTAAACCTGTCAACGAAATAGGGCCGCAGGACCTCGGGGATCGCCACCTGACCGTCGGCCTGCTGGTAGTTCTCGAAGATGGCGGCCAGGGTCCGGCCCACGGCCAGACCGCTGCCGTTTAGGGTGTGGACCAGGGCGCTCTTGTTGCTCCCCTGGGGCCGGTAGCGGATACCGCCGCGCCGGGCCTGGAAGTCGGCGAAATTGCTGCAGGAAGAGATCTCGCGGTAGGTATTCTGGGCCGGCATCCACACCTCAATGTCGTAGGTCTTGCTGGAAGAGAAGCCCAGATCGCCGCTGCACAGGGCCACCACCCGGTAGGGAAGTTTCAAGAGCTGCAAGACCTCCTCGGCATCGGCCAGCAGCGTCTCCAGTTCAGCGGCGGAACTCTCCGGGGTGGTAAACTTGACCAACTCCACCTTGTCGAACTGATGCTGGCGGATCAGACCCCGGGTGTCCTTGCCATAGGAACCGGCCTCGGAACGGAAACAGGGGGTGTAGGCCACGTATTTGATGGGCAACTCCTTTTCCGCCAGAGTCTCGTCCCGGTGGAGGTTGGTGACCGGGACCTCGGCAGTGGGGATCAGGTAGAGGTCCCAGCCTTGGGCGCGGAAGAGGTCCTCCTCGAATTTGGGGAGCTGACCGGTGGCGGTCATGGAGGCGCTGTTGACCAAAAACGGCGGCAGCACCTCTTGGTAGCCGTGGCGCTGGGTGTGGAGGTCCAGCATAAAGTTGATCAAAGCCCGCTCCAGACGGGAGGCCATGCCCTTGAGCACCGCGAACCTCGCCCCCGAGAGCTTGGCGGCCCGATCAAAGTCCAGCACCCCCAACTCTTCGCCCAGCTGCCAGTGGGCCTTGGGGGTAAAGGCAAAGGAGGTGGGCTCACCCACCCGCTTGACCTCGACATTGTCGTGCTCATCCCGACCGCGGGGGACCGACGCCTGGCAAAGGTTGGGGATCTCCATGACAATGGCGTTGAGGTCGGCCTCAATGACCGCCAACCGCTCCTCCAACTCCTTGACCCGCTCGCCCACCTTGCGCATCTCGGCCATCAGGGTTTCCGCATCCTGCCCCTTGGCCTTGAGCCCGGCGATCTCTTGGGAGACCGTCTTTCTGGTATTGCGCAGCCCTTCCACCTCATTCAGCAGTTGCCGGCGGTCCTGATCAATGGTCACGAAACGATCGATCTTGGCACCGTCCATGCCCCGGTAGATCATCTTCTCCTTCACCAGTTCTGCGTTTTCCCTGATAAATCGTAATTCGAGCATAGCGGTCCTTATTCGGAAGAGTTGGTTGATGGGGGAGTTTGGCACCGCCCCCCCCGGTGCGGCACCATTTAACCCATTTTGCGGCGGGATTTCAAGGCCGATGAGCGGTCAGACGGAAGGTTGCCACCAAAAACCCGGCCACGCTGTCCGCATCCTCCAGATGGAAGACCGGGAGGCCGCACCCGGTGAGCGGGAGGTCGCTGACATAGGCCAGCCAGCTCTCGTCACGCTGGGCCAGGGGGTGGTCATGGACCGTGGAACGGAAGATCTCGATCTTGGGGGCCGGGCCTCGTTTATACCCCTCGGTGAGGACAAGGTCCACCTCACCATAATAACGGCTGACCAACTCCTCCACGCCGAGGTCATGGTCCGTGTCGCGGATGATGCCCACCCCGGTGGGAGAGGAGAGCGCCACCACGCTGGCACCAGCCTGCTTATGGCGCCAGGTGTCCTTGCCGGGCTGATCCATGGTGAAGCCATGGACGTGGTGCTTGATGGTGCCGACTCGCAACCCGCGGCCAGTTAACGCCGGGATCAACTGTTCCAGGAAGGTGGTCTTGCCGCTGTTGGCCTTGCCGATCAGGGAGACGACGGGGGGCATCTCAGCCCGGAGGCCAAGCCAGGGAGCGGCCGCCCAAGACGTGGAGATGGTAGTGGAAGACGGTCTGGCCGGCGGCGGCGCCGTTGTTGACCACAAAACGGAAGGAGTCCACCCCCCGCTCGCGGGCGATCTCGGCGCCAACCCGCATGACCTTGCCGATCAGGGCCTCATCGGCCTCGGTGACCGCGCTCGGCCCGGACAAGTGCACCTTGGGGATCACCAAAAAATGGGTGGGGGCCTGGGGATTGATGTCGGCAAAGGCCATGACCTCTTCATCCTCATAGAGTTTCGCAGCCGGGATCTGGCCCTTGATGATCTTACAAAACAGACAGTTGTCGCTCATGGCGGCTCTCCTTGCAATCGGTGGGTCGGGACAATGGATAGTATGGCGTGGAATGTACCGCAAGCGGAGAACGAGCGCAAAGAAAATCAGGCGGCCGCCGACCAGAGCGATACGTCGAGGTCAGCAAACGATCAGATGATTATGGCTAGCCCAAACACCATCCCCACGGGGGACAGAACAGACAACGTAGCCTAGTCACCTCACGGCTTCTAACTAGTGGCAATCAAGCTGGAAACGAGGTATTACTCACCACGGCACAAAATTGATGGACTCGCTAAAAGTCCCAACACTGGCCATCTGCCTACGTACTATCAATAAGTTACACGACGCGCCAGCGTCGGTTGAGCGGTTTTTGCGAAACCGACAAAATTCTTCAACGTGACACAATCCACCAACATGACAAAGGGAAGGGCTGCTGATGAGACAATTACTGATCAATGAGTTGAGCCGGGATGAAGCCGGCAAGGTCAAGGAGTTCCTTATGGACAACAGCCGACCAGGGGGAGTCGCGGGCATCTACTGGCTACCGCTCCCGGAACCCCTGTTGGCGGCGGCCCAGAACGGTCATGAGGATTGCGGTCCCTTTGCCTTTGCCATTGAGGCAGGGGATGACTTTGTCTCCTTTGAACTTCTGGTCCGTAGCGAGTCCAACCTCCACTGCGGCTGCACCTGTTACCCCAGCCAAGAGCAACGCGCCTTTCTCCTGGCCTTCATGGACCGCTTGATCCGCGAACAGGGGATCAAGGCCTAAGAGGGGTCGGTCCGGCAGCGGCCCTTTTGGGGGCGGATGCCCCTCGCCCCCCCCCAAAAAAAAAGCCCCTGCTTGCGGCAGGGGCTTTTTTTTAACTCCATGAACGACGAAGTGTTGCTACAGCCTACCACCAACAGATGGTCTGGTCGGCGGCAAAGACCATATCAACCAGTTGCCCGTAATCAGGGGCGGCGACATTCAGATCAAAGCTCTGGGACTCGCGGCCCTCGGAGACGATTTCAACAAGCTTGTTGGTCGTGGCATCAGGTGCGGAACGGTATACATGTAAGATTTTCATCTTGGCATACTCCTTAAATTTTCTTTCAATTTATCGGGGGCTGATTAGACAATCCCGTAGGGCACGATGATGTCCATCTCCCTCATCTTCTGGCCCAACTCCTCAATGGTGATCTTGGCCATCTCGTTGGTCTCGACATTGGCGTCCATGTTGGAGTAAACCTCCCCTTCCATGTCGCGAATCCACTCCAGATTCTCCTTGTTATAGTCGTCAAAGGCGGGGACTTCCACATCCAGGACCGTGCAGTAGGCGTACATGTTCTCCACGGCCAGACCCAGGGCGGAGCGCATGGCGTCATGCACGTAATCATTATGTCTGCTGATGAAACATACTTTTTTCGACATCGTCATTCTCCTCTTAAAGGGTCAGGTAACAGTCATAGTCCTCAATGATGGCACCATGCTGGGCCTGGGTCGCCATTTTATCGGGCGTCAAGCCAGTAGGCACCACGTCAACGTCGAAGCCGGACTTCTTGTAGCTGTCGGCGCAGATGGAGACATCCACATTTTCCAGGGCGCAGAGTTGCGGGAACTCCGGGGTGGTGGTCAGTTTGGTGCCCCACCAGCTGAAGAATACCTTTACCTTGGAGCCCTTGGCCACCGCGGCCTTGGTGATGCCCATGACGTGGCGCATCTGGCCGGGATTGGAAACAAAAATTCCGAGACTTTTTGCCATTTTTTCTCTCCCTTAAATATAAGTGTGGCGCACCGTAACCGGGGTGCGCCATGAGGTTTCCCTTACAGGGGCGAATCAACCTTTTTTGATGAAGAAGTGGATACAACCATCGCCTTCGCGCTCGCCGAGAAAGGTGTGGCCACTCTTCTCGCACCAGCCCGGCAGATCGTTTCTCGAGCCCGGGTCGGTGCCCATGATCTCAAGGACCTCGCCTGATTTCAATTTGCCGATCTCCTTCTTGGTACGAAGAAGCGGCATGGGACAGCTCAGACCTTTGGCATCAAGGGTCAGATTGGCTTTGACATCAGCAGGGGCAGTTAGGTTGCTCATAGTGTTCTCCTTTATCAATAGAATGGTTAGCTGATTACCGAGTATGAACCGATGAGTGTCTGTCTACCAACGATTAATTTTGATGTCAAGGGGTAAATGAATGATAATTCATTCCCCTCCTTGCCTTGGCAGCTTTAGCCTTAGGGTCGGGCAGTTATCTTATCTTGACAAAATTTTATCCGCTGGGTAGAAGGTTTTAATCTCAGAGGCAATAGCTGCCACAATGTGGTCGGACAGGGCGAATAGGTAGAATCCCTGGCCTCCACCGAGTGGTCCACTGATCGGGAAAATTTGTTCAAATAGGGGGGAGAAAAGGTATGGCTGAGGAAAGTGTCTTTTTGAGCAAGGTGCAGGGTCTGTACAAAAAATTATGCCAGGACGAGTGGCACGCCAATACGGTAGGCATCATCGTTGGCCTATTCAGCGTCTTTGCCATGGCGTGGTGGCGACCATGGGGCGCGGTGGGCGCCGTGCGCAACTGGGGAGATTGGATCCTGTACGGTGCCGGCATCTTCGCCGACAAACCGGAAAGCGTGCTGCTCAGCTCCGGCTCCGTGATCGGTTTCGGCTTTATTGGCGGCGCCTTTATCTCCGCCAATCTGGGGAGTAATTTCGCCATCCGTATCCCGCCGGTTTGGGAACGGGTCAAGGCCGTCGTGGCCGGTATCTTGATGGGCATCGGCGCCTCCCTTGCTGGTGGCTGTAATGTCGGCGGCTTTTATAATGCCATCGGCAACCTCTCGGCCCACGGCTTTGCCATGTGGCTGGGCCTGGTCTTTGGCGCCATTGGCGGACTCAAGTATATCTATTGGGAGATGGAGCATGTCTCTTGGGGAAGCGGCGGGGGCAAGACCATCGACCTGCCCCGCGCCTTGCAGGGCGCTATTGGTCTGGCCGCGATCGTGGCACTGATTTGGGGGGCGTACACCTACAGTGCCAGTGAAGACAGCTACATGGGCTCTCTGGGCGGCATCATGCTGATCGCCGCGGTCCTGGGATACTCCATGCAACGCGGCCGTTGGTGCATGATTCAGGGTTTCCGCGAACCCCACATGACCGGCGACTGCACCATGGCCAAGTCGGTCGCGCTGAGCGTCTGCATCGTTGCCATCGGTGCCGTGGTCCTTAAATATCCGGTACCGGAGCGTTTGAAAGAGGTCCGCACGGCCTTTGCCAGCGTTTCGGAGGCGGTGACCGATCAGGCCGAGAGCGTTGACATGGAGGCAGTGCTGGAGGATGTGGACAATGCCAGCATGCTCCAGGAGAGCATTCCGGTGTTGGCTCCCATCAACTATGTCCGCGGCACCTTTGGCTGGGGTGGCGTCGTGGGCGGGCTGATCTTCGGCTTCGGGGCCATGCTGGCCGGCGGTTGCGGTACCGGTACCCTGTGGCGGGTCGGCGAGGGCCAGATCAAGTTATGGATCGTTGTGCCGTTTTTCGCCATCAGCAACGCCTTGATGGATGCCTGGTTCAAAAAGGCGGGTTTCGAGGCCAAGGGTATGCTGGGCAAGTCGGTCTTCATGCCTGACACCTTCTTGGGCTACGGCGGCACCCTCATCCTCATCCTGGCCGCCATGGCCATCTGGTATGTGGTGGTGGATTGGAACGAGGAGAGCAATAAATTGTTGGTTGAGATGTAGCCGCTCATCTCCTGCCTCAGGGGAAGCGGTTGTCACCGAAATTCCTACCAAAAGAGCCATGTCTGCCGCGAGAGGCGGGCATGGCTCTTTGCTTTTCTGCTTGACAGATGCCATCCTCCTTATCTAAGTAAGAGGGGGAAGAGATGGCGACGGATACGATGCTTACGCCAGTGTCCCGGCCGCTTCCCTTCCGCCTGTATCCTGCCCTGCTGACGCATTGACCTTGCTAACTCCTACCTGGCCATGAACATAACAACTTCCGGATTCCAGAATATCGACGCCACCTATCATGGCGAACTGCTGAACCCGGGCGAGGTCATCCTGATTGTTGATGACGACACCTTGATCCGCGAGCCCATCCGCATCTTTTTTGAGGGGAACGGCCTCGCGACGATAGAGGCCGGCAGCGGCCAAGCCTGCCTGGACATCTTGGCCTCGCAACCGGTGGCCTTAGTCCTGCTCGATATCGGCCTGCCCGACATGAAAGGCCAGGAGATCCTCGCCCAGGTCCGAGAGAAATACCCCCTGCTCGCCGTCATCATGCTGACCGGCAGCGCTGACCTGCAGACCGCCATGGAGTGCATCAGGCAAGGGGCCGATGACTTTTTGGCGAAACCGGTCCGTCTTGACGAGATCATCCTCTCGGTGCGCAAGAATCTGGAAAAGCGCCGCTTGATCATCCAGAACCGGCAGTACCAGACGGATCTGGAGAACGCCAATTTCCGCATCCAGATGATGCACCAGCTCTCCCTGAAGATGAACTCCGTCTATTTGAATACGGTGGAGTTGGACGAGATCCTGCAGGCCATCCTGGTCGGCATCACCGCCGACGAGGGGCTCCGTTTCAACCGCGCCTTCCTGGCCATGGTTGACTTCGACGCCGAGATGCTGCGGGGCCGGTTGGCCATTGGACCTGGCTGCCGGGAGGAGGCGGGCAAGGTCTGGGGTGAACTCCAGCAAAAACGCCTCGACTTTTTCGGGATCGTCAAAGAGGCGACCCTGTGCCGGATCGACAACCAAGACCTGGGGCTCAACCGCCTGATCAAAGACCTGCGGATCCCGTTGAGCCATACCGACCATATCTTGATCCACGCCGCCATGACCAGAAAGAGCATCAAGGCCACCGGCGGCAAGGCCAATGGCCATGATCTCAGCGGCATGGCTGAATTCCTGGGCACCGATGACTTCGTGGTGGTGCCTCTCTATTCGCCCCATCGCTCTCTCGGGGTGATTATCGCCGACAACTTTATCACCCGGCAGGAGATCAGCGAAGGCCATGTCAGCGCCCTGGAGCTGTTTGCCAGTCAGGCCAGTCTGGTGATTGAGCATACCCACCTCTATATGGATATGCAGAAGACCATTGGCAAGTTGGAGGCCGTCAACTACGAGCTGGACAAAAACAAGGATATGCTGATTGAGGCGGAACGCTATTCCGCCCTGGGCCACATGGCCTCCCAGATGCTCCACACCCTGCGCAACCCCATCACCACCATCGGCGGCGTGGCCAGGATCATGGCCAAAAAGGCCCAGGATGCGCAGTTGGCTCAGTATGCCGATCTGGTGTTCAAGGAGGCCAGCCGCTTGGAGACCACCCTGGTCGACCTCTTCGAGTTCGTTACCCAAACCGAAGTCCACCGGGAACCCTCCCGGCTTTACTCCTTGCTGCATAAAGTCCTGCTCCTCATGCAGGCCGATACCGACAAACGGCACATCACCGTCGAGGTCATCTTCCCCGATCCCGAACTGACCCTCGACCTTGACCCGACCCAGATCAGCAAGATGCTGGTCCATCTGGTCAAAAACGGCGTGGAGGCCATGACCGATGGCGGCCGCTTGACGATTCAGGTGCTCAAGGAGGGGCTGTGGCTGAAGATCAGCATCCGCGATACCGGCAGCGGCATTGACGAAGAGCAGTTGCGCCGGGCTCGGGAGCCCTTTTATACCACCAAGAGCTTCGGCACCGGCATGGGGCTGGCCATGGTTGACCGCATCGTTACCGCCCATAAGGGCAACTTCGTGATTACCAGAAATGATGGCGGCACCGAGGTAGTGGTTTCGCTACCCCTCCCTGCCCCGGCATGAAGATCGTCCCCCCCCCTGCCTTTGATCCGGTCCGCAGGCTGGATCAGGCCTACGGGATACGGAATGATCGCCAGCTCTCCCTAGCCGAGGCCACCGCGGTTATACTCGACCCCGGCCGTCTGCTGAAGGGCCGGGTGGTCAGCGCCGATGGGGCAGGCCTGTTGACCGTAAGCACCGAACTCGGCCCCTTCACCGCCGCTTCGGCCACCCCTTTGGCCGTTGGCCGCGAATTCTGGTTTCAGGTGGTTCAGGCCGGCACGACTCCGTTGTTGGCCGAGGCGGGGAAGGCCAATGCGGTCATGAATCTGCTCAGGGTCCTGTTACCGGGCATGGCTGGTGACTTAGCGGGGCTAGGCGTCACCCCGGATGGAGCGGCCCAGCTTGCCGAGGCGGATACCACTCCCCTCTCCCGTTTTTTGGCCGCCACCGCCTTGGATGCCACCCCCGATCCCCTCAAGCTGCTCAAGACCGTTGCCCACTTTTCGCCCACCCGTCCGGGTGGCCGGCCTCTTCTCGAGGGGCAGGGCCTGACCCCTGTGAGCGCCGACATTGATGCGGCCCCCACCGCCTCGCAAAAACTGACCAGACTCCTTGATGCCCACACGGTGGTCAACCAGCAGCTGCCGCCCAGCGGCAGAGCGGACTATTATCTCTATCCCCTCTTTTTTGCCGATGGCGCGAGTCGTGGTGAGTGGCTTTTCTCCTTTGAACAGGAGGGGAACGAAACGGACCAGGGAGGGGCTTCCTCCTCCCTCTCCTTTTATCTGGCCATGACCAAACTCGGTGATATCCATCTCCATCTCACTGTCCGGCCCAAGGGTCTCTCCGGGACCTTCACCCTGACCACCCCCGAGGCCGCAGACCATCTTCGCCACCATCTCCCGCAACTGGTCGATGCCTTGGAGCCGATTGGGGGGCCGGTGGTCATTACCTGCCGTACTGCTCAGTTTGACTCCCTGCGCGCCTTAAAAGAGGAGTTGACGGCCAAGGCAGGGGTTGAACGCTTCGCCCTGGTTGATGTCAAGGCCTGACCCGGATCCGCGCCTAGGTGTCCGGGGATGCGCGCCCCTACATCTTTATTGACAGGCAAGGGGATTCAGACTATTTGTTTTTTCCACATGAAGTGCTTAATATCTTATGACGTGAATTAAACCGCCGGGGGATGCCGCATCCTTTTCTCCCGCACATGGACCAAAAAAATCAATGGATACGGGTGAGCCAATGAAGTCAACATGGATTAAACTGGTGGGGGTGTTGCTGGTCGCGGGTTGGATGGGCACAGTGGCCCCGGCCCGGGCTGCGGTGAAGGTCCCCGATTTCGCCTTGCCGGCAATCCAGGATCAAAAGGTGATTGATATCACCCAATTTCGGGGCAAGGCGGTGCTGATCAATTTTTGGGCAACCTGGTGTGGACCATGCGTCCAGGAGATCCCCTCCCTGATCAGCCTGCAGAATGAGTTCGGACCTCAGGGTCTGGCGGTCATTGGCGTCTCCATGGACCAAGGCGGGGAAGGACCGGTACAGCGGGTCATTGCCAAGACCGGCATCAACTACCCGGTGGTGATGGGTGACTCCAAGATCAGCCGTGATTTTGGCGGTATCTTCGGCATCCCCGCCTCGTTTCTGGTCGACCAGTCGGGCACCGTACGCAAGCGTTTTGACGGCTGGACCAGCCACAATCAGTTTGTCGAGGATATCAAGGAGGTCCTACACTGAAGGATTTGCCCCATCATTGGCCGGGATTCTTTGAATGAAGAATCATTCATATTTTGATTGACACCCTTTTTTTTTGGGGTAAATTCTATGAAGTGATTTTATGCGATGGGTAGTCGTGCTGGCGGGAGAAAACATTGCCCCTGGCGCTGATTATATCAGTGGTGCATCAAATATTAATTCTACAAAAGGAGAGAGGAACAATGAAAAAGAAGATGATGGCTCTGGCTTTGGCAATGGCATTCACCGCCGCCACCGTAGCGGTGGCAAATTCCTTTACCTGTGAGGTCAAATCCGTTGCAGGGACCACGGTAACCCTGGAGTGCAAGGATACCGACACCCCCAAGATCGAAGTCGGCAAGCCGATCAAAGTAAGCCCGAACAAGAAAAAAGCGGTTGAGGGTTGCTAATCGCCTGTTTTCTTTTCAGTTTTTACTGAAAACCCGGAAGAGCTGTCCAATCGTGCGATTGGATGGCTCTTTTTGTTTTTGTCCTAACCGTTGTCGGTGCAAAGAGATGAAACAGGCATGGAATTGCTGAAACCGATCTTGCTGGGGGTGCTGCAGGGGGCCACTGAATTTTTGCCGGTGTCAAGTTCAGGGCATCTGGTGCTGGCGGAGACCTTTTTTCATATCCAGCAGGCCGGCATCGCCTTTGACGTGGCCCTGCACATGGGCACCCTGCTGGCGATCGTGCTCTATTTCCGGCTGGATCTGTTGGCCATCAGCGGCGCGCTCCTCCGTCTCGGCAGCGAGGACCAGCTGGTGCGCGGTAACCAGCGTCTGGCCCTGCTGCTGATCGTGGCCACCATCCCGGCGGCGGTGATCGGCAAGTTGTTCGGCGACCAGATCGAGGAGCACCTACGCCAACCGGCATGGATAGCCGCCACCCTGGCCGGGGTGGGCCTGATCCTGCTGGTGGCCGAAAAAATTGGCTCCCGCCGGCGCGCCTTCCATGAACTGACCATGGTCGATGCCCTGGTCATTGGTCTCGCCCAGGCCACTGCCTTGGTGCCCGGGGTCTCCCGGAGCGGCATCACCATGACCACGGCCCTCTTTCGCGACCTGGACCGGACGGCGTCGGCCCGCTTCTCCTTTTTGATGTCGGCCCCGATTATTGCCGGCGCCGGCCTCCTCCATCTGCTCAAGATCCTCCGGCAGGGCTTTCCTCCCGGCCAAGAGGGGTTCTTCGTGGCGGGATTTCTGGCCTCGGCCATCTCCGGCTATCTGTTCATCAGCTTTTTGATGCGCTATCTGCAAAGCCGCTCGTTTGCCATTTTTGCCTACTACCGCGTGGCCCTGGCCGCCGTGGTGGTCTGGACCATGGTCCGTTGAAGACGTAGAGAACGTGGCCAATGTCGACCTTGCGAGGATCAGGCATCACAGGCCAGGATTGTTTCTACCACGGCGGATGCCTGTTTTTGGATTTTTTGGAAGACCATCGTTTTTTCGCGTAAGTTATTGCGGGCAGCAAGAATGAGCCCCCAAGGGTTGAGCCTCATCCCCCCATTTAGTCTATCTTTCCGAGGAGTATGCGCATGTCGATTGCCAAGGAGCTGCCCACAGAGGCGGCAAAAATTCTGCGGACCATCCGCAAGGACTACACCGTGGCCTTTGAGCCCTTCCGTACCCGGGACGTGGAGCTGCAACTGCTGATGGTCCAGGACCTGGAGTCCGTGCTCAAGGGCCGGGACCCATTCAAGAATGTCTCGGAGTTCCCCTTCTGGGTCAAGCTCTGGGAGGCGGCCATGGTGCTGGCCGATGTGGCCGCCACCCTGCCGCCCACCACCGGTCCCAGGCTGCTGGAGCTGGGCGCGGGCCTGGGCGCGCCGGGTCTGGTGGCGGCAGCCAAGGGGTTTCGCGTTACCTTGAGCGACTATGAGGAGCGGATCTTGAATTTCCAACGGGTCAGCGCCGCTGCCAACCGCTTGCAGGTGGAGTGCCGCTTCATCGACTGGACCAAGCCCCCGACCATGGAGCCCTTTGACACCATCTTCGGGGCCGAGATCCTCTTCCGCGAAGAGTTGCTGGCCCCCCTGCTCACCCTCTTTGATCGCCTCCTGGCCCCGGGCGGCACCATCTATCTCTGCCACGACCACCGGCGCAAGACCCTCTACTCCTTTTTGGACAAGGCCCAGGCCACCTACACCATCCGCGCCAAAAAGATCGATCTTAACGCGGGTGACGACAGTTGCAGCGTCATGTTGAACTGCCTGCAACGCAAAGGTTGAGGGAGCAAGCCCATGCCGGTCTACGAGTATGAACACCTAAGCGAGGGTGAGTGTGTGCTGGGCCACGCCTTTGAGCGGACCCAGGCCATGTACAGCGCCCCGTTTAAGCTCTGTCCCGAATGCGGCCAACCCGTGCGCAAGCTTGTCTCGCTGGCCAGCATCAACACCCCCAAGGGCAACAGCGCCCTGAAGAACCTGGGCTTCACCAAACTGGTGCGCCGGGACCACGGGGTCTACGAGAACGTCACCGCCACCGGTAATGAGAGCAAGATCTGGGACACCAGTCGGCCGGAGACCATGCCCGACCTGAAAAAGAAGATCAGCGATTAGCCCTTTGCCAGGAGGGGAGTGGCTCTTCTCTCCCCAATCCCTGCCAGCCAATTTTTCCCCAACGCGCGACCATGACAACCCCTTCAGACACCTTCGATGTGATCATCATCGGCGCCGGCCACGCCGGCTGCGAGGCGGCCCTGGCCGCGGCACGCATGGGCTGCCGGACCCTGGTGACCATCATCAACGCCGACGGCATCGGCGCCATGTCCTGCAACCCGGCCATCGGCGGTCTGGCCAAGGGCCATCTGGTCAAGGAGATCGACGCCTTGGGCGGCGAGATGGCCAAGAATATCGACGCCACCGCCATCCAGTTTCGGCGACTCAACACCAGCAAGGGGCCGGCGGTGTGGTCCTCCCGCGCCCAGGCCGACCGCCTCCTTTACCGCCTGCGCATGAAGTCGGTGCTGGAGCGCCAAGCAAACCTCTCCATCCGCCAGACCGTCATCGACCGCTTGCTGGTGGAGGAGGGGCGGGTGGCCGGGGTGGTCACCTCCCTGGACGAAGAGATCCGCGCCCGGGCGGTGGTCATCGCCAC